>ENA-OOWX01000304-OOWX01000304.1-human-gut-metagenome-genome-assembly--contig:-NODE-304-length-33598-cov-6.829383_pt1 | contig 33598 bp, 16 predicted proteins | sample MGYA00241583_ERZ501335 | MGnify/ENA primary metagenome ERZ501335 (study PRJEB25962, sample SAMEA2042731) | human gut metagenome | biome: human gut; feature: human-associated habitat; material: faeces...
AAATGGATTCACATAATCAATCAGTTTCTCGGTTTGAGCCATGCCCGGCAAAATACTCACCAGACACGACCAAACCAAAAACAATCTCTTTTTACCCAATCTACTAGCCATATTTATTCTTATTGTGCTTGTACATCTCCTACCGCAACTTGATATTCGTGCCACAGTTCATCAATATTATATTCATTCCCTAAAATATGTTTGATAGCACCATCAAACGACCAAGGCACCACCTCCAACGTACTGCGATTGAACTTACGCAAGAATTCAGGGTCTTTGTTATCACGCAGCCAGACAAAGAAATAACCGGCCGTACGATAACCGTCCATATAGTTCCCACCTTTTGGACGGGCATTAGGACCATCGAAACCACCGTTTGCCACACGTACAGCATCGGCCATACCTTCAATAAATGCCCAGAAAACACGGTTAGTCCCATAAGAACCAATTCCTTGCGGTTCCAGCTGATAGGCATGTGTCAGTTCGTGCAGCAATACTCCGCGCGTTTCGAAAAACAGCTTTGCCGTATCATTCTTCGCAAATGATTTCTCAATATGCCGCGTGCTATAGAAGATTGTGACATCACCATTACCGCCACCTTTAGCTGAAACTCCTTCAATATCTTCCAACGTATAATGTATCTTGTTCACTGTCGGAATACTATCATCCGGAGAATTATAAAGGGTGGCCAATACCTCACGTGCCTGGGCCTTGATATACGATTCCGCATCGGGAATAATCCGGTGATAGACATCAGAACCTTTCGTTTCCGGTGCTTTATCTTCAAACAGGATAGTGCCCACATTATATTTTCCCCATGTGTCAGTCACAACTTCAGCCTGATTCTTTGAAGTTGCAGAACAAGCTCCCATAGCGATTAGCATACAGGTAACATAGATCAAGTTTCTCTTTTTCATATCTTTATTTTATTATTTATTGATTCCGTCGGTTAACGAGTAAGGTTTGTCTTCTTTCGTCAGGCCACGACGCTTGTTGGGCGATGCTGACATCTTAAACTCCAATACTCCACCTTTCAATATATCCTCATGCGTAATATACATCTTATCATATACTTTCCCGTTCAGTTTCAGAGACTGAACATAACGCTTCTTGTCACTGACGCCCGGTGCTTTGATTTCCAATGTATTGCCATTGGGAAGTTTCAGCTTCAGATAAGGCAAATACGGGGCTCCCAGTACATACTCGTCTGTTCCGGGACAAACCGGATAGAAACCCATTACGGAGAAAAGATACCAAGCAGACATCTGTCCGCAGTCGTCATTGCCACCCAGTCCGTTGATGTCATTACGATACATCTTATTCAGGATTTCACGCAACCAGTACTGTGTTTTCCAAGGTTCAGAGGTCCATGCATAGAGATAAGGAATATGATGGCTGGGTTCATTGCCATGCACATATCCGCCAACCAGGCATTCTTCCGTTATATCCTCGTTGTGTTCATAGTACTTTTCCGGCAGATGCATAGAGAACAGCTTATCCAGTTTGTCTACAAACACTCTCTCCCCTCCCATCAGGTCCATCATGCCAAATACGTCATGAGGCACATGGAAAGAGAAGTTCCAGGAATTTCCCTCAATGAACCCCTCACCATAGGTCTGCAACACATCAAAGTCCTTCTTGAATGAACCGTCACTAAATCGGGGACGGGCAAAACCAATCATCGTGTCATAGATATTACGGTAGTTCAAAGCACGCTTCCGATACGTTTCGGCAATCTCTTTCTTTCCGGATTTTAAGGCAGTCTGATAGATGGTCCAGTCATCATACGCATATTCCAACGTGGAGGAAGCTGCCGTACCGCTTTTGTCCAACGGGATATAGCCCAGTTTCATATAGTCCGCCACTCCTTCGTAATAAGGTACAGTAGAAGTACTGACCATTGCGTCCAAAGCCTCGTCTACATTGGAAAAAATTCCTTTAGTTATGGCATCCGCCAACACCGATACGGCATGGTAGCCACTCATACACCAGTTCTCATTACCCATCAGACTCCAGACAGGCAACATCCTGTGCACACTTTGCTGTTCATGCTTAATCATTGACTCCACCATGTCCACACTACGTTCCGGCTTCACTAGATTCAGGAACGGATGTTCCGCACGGTAGGTATCCCAGAGTGAAAATATCGTGTAGTTGGTGAAGCCTTTTGCCTGATGGATATTGTGATCCAAGCCACGATAAGATCCGTCTACGTCCATATAGACCGATGGATTAATCATCGTATGATAAAGCGAAGTGTAGAGCATTGCTTTCTGGTCTGCAGTTCCTTCCGCCTCAAAATGATCGAGTTCATTGTTCCAGTCCGTTCGGGCGGCTTCTGCCAGTTCTTCAAAGCTTTTTCTGGAAGCTTCGGCATGTAGATTCTTGATAGCTCCCTCGGTACTGACAGCCGACAATGCCACCTTTACGACCAGTTCGGATTCTTTGACTGTATCAAAGTTGAAGTAAGCCACAATCTTGCGTCCTGTAATCTCCGGAAAATTCTTTTCCATATTGAAACGACGCCAGAAGCCATTATAACGCACTTTTTCTTTGTCCTTATACCCATATTCCCTTATAGGTTGTGAAAGAGAAATTGCAAAATAAGTATAGTTGGTTCTTGCCCATCCGTTTGTTATGCGATAGCCCGTAAGCAAGGTATCATTTTCAACCCGCAGGTTTGCCCATAGTACCTTACCGTCATAATTATAGATACCATGTACCAAGTCCAGAATCAGATGACCGTCTTTTCCTTTCGGGAACGTATATTTATGTACACCGACCCGCTGCGTGGCAGTCATCTGAGCTTTAATGCCATAGTCGTCCAGCATTACCTCATAATATCCGGGAGTTGCTTTTTCGGTGGCATGACTGAAACGCGAACGGTATCCTTCTTCCGGATGATCCGCCCGTCCGGGGTTCAGCTTCAGATCACCGACAGCAGGCATCAGCAGGATATCTCCCAAGTCCGAATGTCCCGTACCGCTGAGGTGAGTGTGACTGAAACCGACAATGGTCTTGTCCCGATACTGGTAACCGGCACAATACTCATAAGCGTTTTTCTGATATGCACCGTTTATATTATGTGGTATTGTATCTGTGTCCGGACTCAATTGTACCCATCCGAAAGGTGTACAGGCACCGGGAAAAGTATGCCCCATACCATTGGTTCCGATAATCGGATTAACGTAATCTATCGGTTGCTGAGCTACGGCAGACAAGGTTGCCGCCGCCATAGTCATCATCAATACTTTCTTTTTCATCTTATTCATACCTGCTTACTTTTTATCACGAGAGAAGGAATAGGGGAAATCGGATTCGTTAATACCTCTTCCTTTATTCGGTTTATTATCCATATCAAATACCAGACGTCCACCTTTCAGCAAGTCGAAGTGATTCAGATAATTCTTTGTATAGTTCTTGCCGTTATAGTTCAGCGAACGGATGTAACGATTGTCATCACTGTTCTTGGGAGCGGAGATTTCCAGTTTCTTGCCGTTCTCCAATGTGATCGTCGCTTTCTTGAAATAAGGAGCCCCCATCACGTACTCATTGCTGCCCGGACATACCGGATAGAAACCCAAAGCGGTAAACACGTACCAGGCAGAAGTCTGTCCGTTGTCTTCATCGCCGCAATAGCCGTCGGGAGGGGCATCACTTCACGCAGCCAGTACTGGGCTTTCCAAGGTTCGCCTGCATAGTTATACAAGTAAATCATGTGCTGGATAGGCTGGTTGCCGTGCGCATAGTTCCCCATGTTAGCAATCTCCATTTCACGGATTTCATGAATCACACCTCCATAATAGCTATCATCAAATATCGGTGGAAGGTTGAATACTGAATCGAGCATGCTGACAAACATCTTTCTTCCGCCCATCAGATCGGCCAGTCCCTGTACATCATGGAATACAGACCACGTATAGTGCCAGCTGTTTCCTTCGGTAAAGGCATCTCCCCATTTGAACGGGTTGAAAGGAGTCTGGAAAGTTCCATCAGCATTCTTTCCGCGCATCAGTTTAGTCTCCGGATCGAACAGGTTGCGATAGTTCTGGCTTCTTTTCTTATAAACTTCCAGTTCTTCCGCCGGACGGCCTAACTTTTCACCCATACGGTAGATGCACCAGTCATCGTATGCATACTCCAGCGTACGGGCAGCATTCTCGTTAATCTTCACATCGTAAGGTACATAGCCCAGTTTATTATAATATTCGTATCCACGACGTCCTGTTGTAGAAACTCTCGGGTGCACACTGTTGGCTCCCTTGAGCAAACCTTCATACATTTTCTCTGCATCTGCCTTGGTCACGTTCTTCATGAAAGCATCTGCCACTACAGAAGCCGAATTGTTTCCGACCATACAACCACGATGTCCCGGACTTGCCCATTCGGGGAAGAATCCGCTTTCAAGGTATGTATTCAACAGTCCTTCCTGCATCTTCTCGCCCATCGAAGGATATACCAGATTGACGAAGGGGAACAGGCAACGGAATGTATCCCAGAATCCGGTATCGGTAAACATATAGCCCGGACGGATTTCACCGTTATAAGGACTGTAATGTACGGTTTCACCCTTCGCATTCACTTCATGGAACATACGGGGGAATAATACCGAACGATACAGACAAGAATAGAAGGTACGCATCCGGTTCTCATCATCGTCTTCTACTTTGATACGTCCCAGTACGTCATTCCAAGCTTTACGTCCGGCTTCCTTGGTCTGTTCGAATGTCTTGTTTCCGATTTCTTTCAGATTCAGTTCCGCCTGTTCGGGGCTGATGAATGAGGAAGCCACTTTGGCATGCACCTGCTCGCCTTTCTTTGTCGAAAAACCGATGGCAGCACCTACATGATTGGATTGCAGTTCAAGATGCGTCTCTACCAGATGGTAGTCCGCCCATACTTTATTAAATGTAAAAGGCTTGTCGAACTCTATCACAAAGTAGTTCTTGAAGTTTTGTGGAACACCGCCACTGTTGCGTGTCGTATAACCTATAATCTTATTTTCCTCAGGAATCACTTTCACATACGAACCCCGGTCGAAGGCATCTATTACCACATAAGCATCGGATGCTTCGGGGAACGTGAAACGGAAGTATGCACAACGCTCTGTCGGGGCAATCTCCGTTGTCATGTTATACTCTGACAGATAAACGCTATAATAATAGGGAGTTGCTTTCTCTGCTTTGTGCGAAAACCAGGAAGCACGGCTGTCCTGATCTATCTTCAGCTGTTTGGTCATCGGCATGATGGAGAACTGTCCGTAGTCATTGATCCAGGGACTGGGCTGATGGGTCTGCTTGAAACCTCTGATTTTGTCAGAAGCATACGTGTAAGCCCAGCCGTCGCCCATCTTTCCGGTCTGCGGCATCCAGAAGTTCATCCCCCAGGGAAGTGCGATGGCAGGATAAGTATTTCCGTTGGAGAGCGAAATTTTGGAGTCGGTTCCCATCAGGGGATTCACGTAATCCACCGGTTGCTTTTGTGCAAAAACAGAAGAGACTCCCAATAGCAGGGTCATTGTGATAGACAGTAGTTTCTGTTTATTCATGATACTAAGAGTTAAACTATTAATATTAGATTAGCGAGTGTTATTATTCACGTTACAAATTAACGCAATAGAAAATTAATAACTATACTCTAACGTGACAAAAAGCACGTCCGGACGAGAATGTCAGAGTAGAGAACTAGGAGTCAAACAGAGCACAAATTAAATTACTAATAATCAAATAATTGCCCATAAAAAATACAAATAGAGTACAAACAAAAACAAAAGCAAGAAAGTAATCGAGATTATGTTCTGTTTACTTTCTTGCTTTTTTCAAAGACTGGTTACTTCTTCATTCTAAACCAACGCTCACCTGTAGCACTTAGCACATACACCATATTGTCGTTGTCATCATAACTCCAATAGAAGCCGTCTTCCGAAACACAGAAAGAGAGGAATTTACTGTAATCCTGCTGTACACGGTTATAATCAGCCGGATTATTATTCCATCCGAATAAATCATATGGTTCGCCCAAGCTGATGAATATACGACCAGTAGCATTATCTGCTGTCATAGTAACCGCAAAGCCAATATAAGATCCCATACCACTCCACGGACAAGCAATCAAATTTCTCGGATTACGATCATCAAACTCCACACCAGAGTGGAAGATTCCCTTAAAGTCCGCATGAATCTCATCCTGATCTACTATATGGGTTTTCCAACCATCTGCATACCATGCTGCAATATCAGAGGCTTTCCGAGTATCACATACAACATTAGCATTGTCAGTTTCAATTTCACCATTCAAATAGTTATAATAGAGTTTATTCAAACTTATCCCATCTACCGTCACATTGCTACCCAAAGTCAACACTGCATTTTCATCATTCGTTGTATCAATTATCATCGGATACTCTGTGTGTTTTACCACACCGTTATCTATTGCAGAAATCTTCACTTTCCAATTATTGCTCTCGTCGCAAATAATCAAATAGTGTGCAAGGAAAGAAGAGGATGACCTACGAAATACACCGTTATTCAACTCTCCTTTAAGCAAATCCATGGCCTGTGCTTTATTGTAAGCAATAATAGCCAATCGTTTTCTCTCCTTAGCTTGTTGCAAAGCTGCAGTTGAGACCGGAGTCAAGATCATTTCTTTGCCATGCGTCTGTCCTACAGCTGTAATTTGTGAATCAGAATACCCCGTAATGACAAATGTCGTCTCCGAGTTTTCGTTCAAATATTGTAGCATTCCTCCATTCAGCAAGGTAAGCAACACCGCTTTTTCCCCTTGGAAATCCAGAGAATAATCTGTTCCAACCTCATTCTTCAACAACGTTTCGTCTGAATCCGATGCTACATTTCCTTCTTCATCAAACTGAAAGTAGAACGTTATTCCTTGATAAATCATTTTCCATCCGTCTGCCGCACACAGCAGTTCTTTTACTTCTGAAGGACGCAAGCGGTCTGCACTCATGTCACCTTCATGTTCCCAGTCTTTCCAAGGTTCCGTCATGCCACAGCTATAAAAAACCAGGCAACACAACGACAACATTATATAAATAAGTTTCTTCATGATGTTTTTCTTTTAAGATTTGAAATTAGAAATTAGGTATATATCCTCCCAAGTCCGGTCCCACTCCATAATTCTTGGCTGCTCCCGGCGCACAAATACGTAAGTCGATCATCGGCGGAATCCGTCCGTCATCCTTCACTTTCATCACACCGTCGGTAGTACCTCCCCAAGGATTCCGCATCTTGAAAAGATGAGTATTATCATCCGGCAAGATAAACGTAAACGCATGCCCACTGGTCGTCTGCCAGTTTTGATCTACCTGTTCACCGCTTCTTGTAAAACCACCGATCACCAGTCTACCTTGTTTGAGCGACACTTCCACCGCGCGTTGCAAGTCTTCGGCAATCAATGCATTTGCACCGAAACCTACACTTTCCCCGTCGCCGGTAAAGATAGCAGAAACATATTCAGTACCGATACCACCTACATTAGAACTACCTTGATAGATCTGATTCCACTTAATCATAGCCTTTTCGAGAATCGTAGCCCAAGTGACTTCTTTATTTCTGCCGCCTAAGGCACCTAAATCGCCACTATTACCGATAAAATAGTCGCCGCCTACACCCACTGATATTTGTTTTCCTTTCGGATCATACATAGTAACTGTGTATGTTTTGTCCATATTATCCTTGATAATGTGTTTTACGAAACGGGGATAGAGGTATGCCATCGAAGCAATCACCGCACAAGCACAGCAGTCACCTACCCAACGCTGATTTACATCAGACATCACAGGATTTCCATTTGGATAAATGGATACAACATTGAATGTATTCCAAGCCATCTTCGTCCCGCCATCTCCAAATGGTTCAGGTTCTTCAGCAGGGTCGGCAAGCCATTTCAGGTCCGCTGCCGTAGCTTCTCTGTCATTCTCATGCTGTCTGCCCATCGGAGTTATCGCACTAAACGTACTGGAACCTTTACTAGCAATCAAGTCGTTGATATTCTCCGTATATGAACGCATGGCAACCAGTTTCCATTCAGCTATCTGCGTGGCAGAACCACCATTGTTCGCTTCAACAGAAAGTCTATAGTAACGATAGGAAGTTGCATTATCCACTTCATAGCTTTTCTCTTCTTTTCTCGCTGCAAAAAGTTGGTTTGTCTGCGCATCCAGTTCTGTCCACGTAGTATTATCATTAGAACCATAGAGTGTCCAATCTTTCGGGTCCATTTCGGGGGTATCGGCAGCCGAAGTCAACGAATAGGCAGTGACAGCCTTACTACTATTTCCATTCCAAGTGATGTTGAAACTACTATGATAAGTAACATACTTCGTATCAGCATTATCGTCTACCAAACGTCTGATTTCCGAACCGACAGGAGCATCAGCATATTGCGCTATAATTGTACCACTGGAGGGCATATTCGTGTTACCCGAACCAAGTACATAAGAAACCGGAGCATCTTCGTTCGGACCTTCTCCTCCATTATCTCCTTCATCATCGTCGGACGAACATCCTGCCAGACAAAAGGGAATTAGCAGCACCCAAAGAAAAATGATTCTCTTCACTGCATTCACATCGCTACATCTTATTTGAGGTATCTTCATTGTTTTTCTTTTCATTAATTTCTTTCATTCATTCGCAGATCGGACATCCGAAGTATATTACTCCGTTGTCCATCCCAGATTTTGTACCATCTTCGGATTACGACGTACATCTTCGTCAGGAATCGGGAAGAGGTAATGTTTAGGCAAAAATGTACGTGTTTCTACTACTACCTTCTCAAAAAATGCAGGAGCATCCGAACGGAAAGCCATACCATGAATAGGTCCGCCTTCTCCACCTCTATGATATTTAGGATAAATCCAATCATCGCCTACAGCCATATCGGCTACTTTCCAACGACGTACATCAAAGAAGTGATTCCATTCGAACATCAGCTCAACCAAACGTTCACGATGAATACGTTTGTCCACTCCGTCACGTGTATCTTCATAAGGAATGCATGCAAATCCATTATCGTCCGTAGTACCTACCGCACCATATCCAGGAATACCAGCACGGGCGCGTATCTTATTTACATACTTAATCGCTTCATTACGTTGGTCACAAGCGCTCAACGTTTCAGCATATCCCAAGTACATGTCAGCCAAACGAAGCAAAGTTGCACAATGCCTGTTAGCCCCGCTACGTCCTTCTTTTGAAGCCATTTTACGCATACCATAACCTGTGTAAGGGGCATCCCAATTGGCATTAGCATAACCGGAATTACCGTTATAAGTCAATTCTGTGGTTATTTCTCCACGCGGAGTATCTGTCTTCAACCAAGTAGAACCATGGAATGTAATGTTCGTATAAAAACGCGGTTCGCGATTAGCCCATTGTTTCAATGTTTGATTCAAATTGCTCTTGAAATAGGTTCTGGAAGGAACTACTTCGTCAGTATAGTCACTCGACCATCCCAAATATTCATTAGAAGGTACCCCCTCATATTCTTTATAGTTCGTATCGTCAACAATCCGGCGACCGTCTTTCATAAAGTACAAGTCCACCATTTCCTGAGGTACACCAAATCCCAGACCACCTCTCAAAGCACCATTATTATCATCGTACCCCTTGTGATAAGGCGTGGTCTCGTAAGCCCGGTAATCATGGTCTGCCAAGCGAATGAAAATCTGTTCTTTATTCTCTGTGCCGTACAAAACTCCCGATGTCACTTTTCTATAAGATTCATAGAAATCAATCTTTCCATCGGCTGTTTTCTCCGTATATAAAGAGAAAGTGTTACCGTATTCATCAAAGAATTCTTTGTAAGCATCACGAGCAGCCTCCCATTTCGCTTTTTCCTGCGATTTATCTTGCGGGAAGAGTTGCTTGCCACTTTCCGGATTAACGATGGCGGCATAATCGGGATTACAATTGAATAGCGGACTTGCCGCATACAACAACATTTTCGCTTTGAAAGCTTTACATGCAGCTCTGTCTATACGTCCCAAATTGGATCCGTCATATCTATCAGGAAGCTCATTTGCCGCATCATCAAATTCCTTCGCCATAAAATCCACACATTCATCTACCGTATTACGTTCTTTCAGCAGTTCAGCAGTAGAAATATCCAATGGAATCGGTTCTTCCCCCAAAATCACAAATGGACCGTAGGAACGGAAAATCATGAAGTAATAGAAAGCACGCAAAGCTCTGGCTTGCGCTTTCCACTGTTTGCGTTGTGCGGCCGAAGCTTCCAAACAACGGTCTACATTCATGATAAATGTACTGGCACGAGAAATTCCTTTATAATACTCGATGTACCAGAAGTTTATCCATGAGGAACCTGCATAGGTGGCTCCGGAAGCCCATTCGCTACCATTATTTCCGTCCCATGAAAGCTTGCATTCCAACGAACCGGTTGTCCAGATCCCCGACATCGTATTCCTTGCAGAACGTTCTAATGTTTCATCGGGCACATAATTATACACGTTATTCAAAAACTGTTCTGTCTTCGAGCGATTAGTAAACGTATCCTCCAAGTCATATTGTTCACCGGGGATTGCATCGAAGAAATCATTGCACGAACTAAGTCCGACCGCCAAACACAGCGCCAAAGTTCCTATTTTAAATATATTTTTCATATCCTTCTTGCTAACTGATTATTATTAAAAACTTACATTCACACCTACTGAATAAGTACGTACATTAGGATAAGCAGTACCATTATTGGTATTCAACTCCGGATCCCATAATTTGAACTTAGAGAATGTCAATAGGTTGGTGCCCATCACATAAATACGCGCACTCTTCAGGAATGTTTGATTAATCAACTTCTTCGGGAGTTGGTAAGCAATAGTCAACTGTTTCAGACGCAGGAAACTGACATCTTTCTGCCACCATGTGCTGGTTTTCATATTATTTTGATTCGCATTGTTTCCATGATGCAAACGAGGATAGAATACATCCTGATTAGTCGGATTGTCAGCAGACCATCTGTCAGTAATGTTTGCAAACAAGTTCGTAATACCTGAACCATCATTAAAAGGATACATGGCATTGCCTCCCAAACAACGGTCTGCCTTGGCATTTCCGGCAAAGAGCGCACCGACAGAGAAATCACCTAATTGTAAATCTGCACCGAAACCATAATAAATCTTAGGTACGTCACCCTGACCTATCAGACATTTATCATAATCGTCAATTACTCCGTCACCATTTAAATCCTTATATTTGATATCACCCACTTTCGAAATCTGTCCCGGATGCCCTTCACCAAACTGCTTGGCATGGTCCATGATCTCTTCTTCACTAGTGAATAACCCTTCGGCGATCCATCCCCAACGTCCGTTCACGTTCGTTCCTCTTTTTTCCATCCACGGATACTGTACCCGGGGATCATCGTTCTCTATAATTTTATCTTCATTCCATGAGAAGTTACCACGGACAGTCAGGAAACATTTCTTACCGAGTTGCTGTGTATATTCCAATGTAGCTTCAAAACCCTTATTGTCTACCACTCCCAAATTAGCATAAGGCATTTCTACGAATCCAGAATAATCAGGAATAACGCGTCGGGTAATAAAGATGTCTTTACGATGTTCTTTAAAGATATCTAATGTCAGCGAAAGATTGTCTTTGAAAAATTTTAAGTCAACACCTAAGTCTTGCTTGCGGGAAGTAGACCAACCGACATTGGCTCCGTACTTGCTGAACCCCCAACCACCAACACCGTTATTCTGGTCGCCAAAACGATAACCATCTACACTCGCCATCTGGTCTAGGTACATAAAACGCCGTCCTGTTACAGCATCCGTACCAACTAAGCCATCTGTATAACGCACTTTAAAGTAAGAAACAGTTTCTTGTAAAGATTCCCACCAAGCCTCATTAGAGATAGCCCAGCCAAGACCAAATGCAGGGAAGAAACCGAAACGTTTTTCTGGACTGAAGTTCTCGGAACCATTATACCCAAGGTTTGCCTCGAAAAAATAACGGTCGTTCCAGGAATAAGTAGCACGGGCAGCCAAGCCTTGTTGCTTATAGGGCAAAGAACCGATCAGATTGTCAGAACTCAAACGGTAAATCTTCTGGTTATAAAGCAAAAGACCACCTATCCGATGCAAACCGAACGAACGGTCGTAATTTAAAGAAGCTTCAAAGTAAGTACTTCTAGAGTCGGAAGCGCCTTGGTCAAATGCAAGATCTTTATGTCCTGTATAGGTCAGTGCATACCGATAATTGCCATCTGCATCAAATACATCATCATTCCACAATCCGTTTTCGTCTTTAGTTCCGGCAAAATTGTAAGTATCTTCACGTTTGTTATACTTCAGGTCACGACTGTTATGCACGTCGAAAGCCAACATGGCAGAGGCGGTAAGCCCTTTACTCCACTTCCAGAAACCAAGGTCTTGCGTCAAACGAATGTTGGAGTTCAACTGATTTCTTGCTTCATTTTTGTAACCACGACGAGTCAAATCGGCATACGGGTTACGGAGGTCACCATTGGTAGAGATACCTGGTACAGAACCATCAGGCATCATTAACGGCAAATAGACTGGATTAATCTCCATGGCTGACGCAAACAAGTCACTGGTAGATTGCTGCGGATAGTTACCCATAGAAAGGAAACCATTGAAGCCCAAATCAATAGTAGTCGTTTCTGTTGGCTTCAAGTTCAAATTGGCGGTATAATTGTAGCGGTCGTAACGGATGTTAGCATCATAGTTCTCCATTTCAGCGGTACGTGTCAGACCTTTTTCATTATAATAACTCAATGAAACGTAGTAAGTGGCATTAGGTACACCACCACGCACACTTACATTTACACGACGATTATGTCCCCAGTCATTGAATAATTCGTTCATCCAATCAACGTTCGGATACAAATAAGGATTGAACATCAGTGGATTATCATTCGGTAGTAATCCATGGGCTTTCTTCGTAGCCTCAATATATTGAGGAGAATATAACATACTGCCTCTAGTATCCATATACGCTTCATTGGCAGCATCCATATACGTAAAGGCATCCGCCATTTCAGGTTTCTTTGTCAATGTCACAAAACCTTCATAGTAGTCTACTGAGAATTGCGGCTTGCCCACCTTACCCGGTTTGGTTTTAATCAGAATTACACCATTAGCACCGCGTACTCCATATACAGCTGTGGCAGAAGCATCTTTCAGCACCGTAAACGACTCAATGTCTTCAGGGTCGATATTATTGAAACTACGTTCCACACCATCCACCAATACCAGTGGTTTAGAGTTCTGACCCGCCAGTGTAGAAATACCACGGATCCAAAGATCAGAATCATCATGCCCCGGTTCTCCTGAACGTTGCACAGCTACTACACCCGGCAAACGTCCAGCAATAGCAGAAGATAAATTAGCTGTCGGCATCTTTATATCTTCTATTTTCATAGATGACTGCGCACCTACTACCGACACTTTACGTTGATGTCCGTAAGCCACAACTACCACTTCGTCCAGTGACGATACATCTTCTGCAAGAATTACGTCCAGCACTTTCTGTTTGCCTACTTTTACCTCTTGTGATTTATATCCTATATAGGATACGATAAGAATGGGATTGTTACTCGTCAGTTTCAGATTATACTGACCATTGGTGTCTGTTATGGTACCATTCGTAGTACCTTTTTCCTGAACGCTCACTCCAATGAGCAATTCGCCTTTTTCATCAGACACACGCCCTGTTACAGGAGTACCTTGTGCCCACACTACTGTACTAAATGTTAGCAGTAATGCCAATAGCCACAATGTCTTTGTGTGATGTTTTTCCATTTCAAACAAATTCATGTTACTTTGTTTTTTTTAATTAATACTAAGGTTATCAATCGCCTATATATTCTTATAAGCGGAGGCAAATTAAAAACTTTTAATATTAAGAATATTCCGCAGAAGTGACAAAATTATGTCAAAATAAAAATGCTCATTCATAGAACAGAAAGGAGAAATAAAGCACATTATAAACATCTATATATCAACACATAGCATTCATTTGCGCACAAACAGAGCACAAGTTTGCGCACATTGTATCAAGTTATAATAGCCGCCTTTTCGCCACTTTTATTAAAAAGTTTATTCGTAAGCAGTAGTAAATAAAATCTATACAGACATGAATTCAAATATATCTGTCACCCAAACGACCAAAGAACAGAAGGAATGAAGGAATCCCGAATCATTAACCGAAAGACTTTGAAAAACTAATTTCTTATCAGTCCAAATTCATTCGTTCTACTGTAGTTTTCCTTTCGTTCCACTATAGTTGGACGCAAGAAGCACTATAGTTCCTCTTACACCCAACTATAGTGGAACGAATAAATAAGGACCTCGAAAGACTTAATTATCCGGAATTACTGATCTAAGGATTCGGGTAATACATCCATAAAACTCAATTAGTAAAGAATAAGATAGTGGGGATAGCATTATCGGAGTTGCTCCCGATAATCTTTCGGCGTCATTCCGAATCGGCGGGTAAACTCTTTATAAAAATAGGAACGGCTGGAAATACCAACTTCAGCGATAACATCCTGAATAGAAAGTTCTTCATTCTGCAACAATCGTGCAGCCTTCTCCATCCGATAACTCTTTATCAAGTCACTGGGAGCCGCATTGGATATTTCTTTAAACTTGCGATAGAATTGACGCGGACTCATCGCCATGCGGTCGGCAATTAAGGTTGATCCCAATTCTTCCTGGTCAAGATTTTGTTCTATCACTTGTAACAGTTTCCGGATAAAGTCTGCCTGTTCTTCTGTAGTACAAACAATGCGTCCGGCCCAGTCACCAAGCTCTTCCATATAAATCTGCTTTGCCTCCCGAGTACCGTAAATAGCTTTATTGACGGCTTCTTTCAAAAATATAATATCATAAGGAAGTACAATATATGAATCAGCCCACATAATCAATTCACGCTGAATGGACGAACTTACTTTCCAACTTAACATTGGAATAAATGCCGTTTTCGAAAGTTGAGTACGATTCTTATTCACATATTCCAGGAAGTCACTCTCTGCTTTTGCATACATCAACATATCAACTAGTAACAAAGCAGGAGCTGATCTACGTATTTCTTCAAATGCAAGTTGTACACTTTTCACCGGACAAACAACAAATTCATCTGCTAGGAGATCACTTATCAGCCATACCATTTCATCCCTATCCTCCAGCAGAAGAACCGTTTTCTTCCCATGCTCTTCAGTCTCCTTGATGATAGCCGGTTCAAAGGCTAACGTCAATAAATGATCCTTTTCTCTGTCGGCATAGTGGAGCGTGACATGCAGCTGTCTCAAAGCCGCTTGCACAGAAAACAGTAATTGGCGGGTAGTTATCGCCTCTTCTGTTTCCTTAGTATCTCTTCTTCCCTCTTCTTCCGAACCGGAAAGTTGCTTATATAATTCCTTCAGAGTATCATCTACAGTAGAGAACTGCAGCAACATCTGTCCTTCCTCTTCCTTTACATCCACTACAATATCCGACTTATGTTTTACTCCGCCAATATAAAGGTAACACCAATAGAGCATACAGCGTAAAGCATTCTTATAAACAGGATAAACAAAGTGTTCTGGTATAGCAAGTTTTACAGAAGATATATCAACGCCCTGTCCTTCCAACACATGCAAGACTTCTATAGAGAGCTCTTTCATGCACATACAACCAGTAATCGCATATTCCGTAGGGAAAAATGACTTAAGTTCTTCTACAGCCAAAGTTCCTGGACGGAAAAGAGTTGCAATAACCGTCTCGTGTACCTGCTCCATAATTCTGAGACGCTGTTCATAAGGGAGATTTTCCGCACGCAGCTGATCACAAGAGCGATAAATGGACGTAAAGCGATTCAGTAACTCACGATTAAGACTGGCGGACTCCGGTAGAGCTTCATTGCTTTCTGCTGTCAACAGCCGCTGCATCATACGCTTCTGGAGAAAATATTTTCTTAATAAATGAATCAGATAACCGGCTATTAATATGAAAAACAGCAAGTAAATGACATAGGCTACCGTAGAAAGATACCAAGGTGGAAGAATGTACAAAGGGATAGAAAACACCTTATATTCCGTATTAAATACATCTTTCTTATAACGGACCTTTAAAACATAGCTACCCGAAGGTATTTCTAGATACGATGCTTCATTTATACTACTAAACGAGGTCCAGTCTTTATCAAATCCGTCCAGCATATAGGAGTACTCCACATCCCCTCCAGTAAGAAAGTCTGGAACAACAAAAGAAAGGGAAAAAGAAGCCTTCGCTCCTTTAAAACTTAACGCTTTGCCACCATCGGTATAATAATCCCCCAGATTAACCTCCTTACGTCCAATCATTAGCTTACGTAATAATATGTTCGGATAGAATTCCGGAGCTGTCGCCACTTCCTTATCCAAATAAAGCAAACCGTCAATGCCTCCAAAGAAAAGACGTCCGGTATAAGGACATTGATAATAGGCATCATCACTAAACTCGCCCACCTGCACACCGGCGGCATAATAATAAGCATGCGAAGAAGTGTTTTTGGGATTATATTTAATAAGTCCACGATTAGTGCCAAGCCATAAAAAACCATTTGCATCCTCCAATATGCCATGAATCATATCATTAAGCAACCCTTGTTCTCTACCGATATAGGAGGCACTGATTTGTTTCTTATTAAAGGTCAAACACACTAGTCCCGATGTTGTTCCTACATACATCCTACCATCTTTAGCACGATGCAGGCTAAGTACATCATCAACAGATTTATGCAATATTTCTTTCAAAGAAATGACTTTATATTCTTCTGTCTGTTTATCAAATCGAATTAACCCTTTTTCCCGGCTTCCCAACCAAAGAATGGAATCTCCTTCAGCTAACATAGGATAAAACATGGTTATCTCTTTTTGTTCATAAAAGAAATGATAACGCTTTTGCGATTTGAGGTGAATCTCCCCTTGTTTCCTCTCCAATATCAATTTACGAAATCCGACCCCAGCTGTAACCGCATAGAGTACGCTGTCATTCTCTTCATAGATATCATGTATTTCGATAATAGGATCTGCAGACTTATCCTCAACACAATGCAAGGCTTTATCTGCAAAAGAATAGTAAAACAGTCCAGGATTACCCGATCCTACCCAAAAGCCATCCATATAACGGCTTTGTTTTAATGAGTATGCTTGAAACTCTCTATTCCAACGGGTATAAGATGAAGCATCCTGCCTGCCTACTGGAGAGTAAACTGTAGTAGCAGAAGCATCCATACCACCTTCATAGTCATGTACATGTAAAAGTCCATCTCCTTTCGTGCCAAACCATAATCCGCCATATTTATCTGTCATGACAGAACGTACCTGTCGACTTAGATTGGATGATAGTTTGCTAAGCATCAGATTAGTGGCTATCGAGTACTTCTTAGCATACATGACAGCTCCCTGCCCATCAGAAGCTACCCAAAGAATATTCTGATGAGGATCGCGGAAAATATCATATATACGTACATTACGGTCCACCACTTCTTCTTCATATTTTTTCGAGGTGCGTAAACGTACTAAACCATTGGTTTGAAAAGCAATTATAATGTCTTCATAAAAAGGAACAATTCCCACAACTTTCCCATATCGTTGCACCAACGAAGAAAGGTTACGAATATAGATTTTAGATCTTCTGGAAATATCATATACATAAAGATCCCGCTCTGCATCCACAAAACAGAGAATGCCATTCTGATAAAATACATTATCGATAGGTTTTGCATGAAAATCAGAAGATGAAACAGTAGGATGGACAGACAATGTATCCAGGTCGAAGCCATCTAATGAACATTGAATCAGACTACCTGTATTCCGTGGAAAAGTCCATAAGACACCATCATCCGTGACAAAAGCACGGTGATCCATATTCTCGACAGGAGTCTCTATATTTTTGAAATGGACAAACTTTTTATGATAAGTATTATAATAAAAGATTCCTTCATTGCTTACTACCCAAGTATCTCCTTTCGGATTGGAATGCAGATAATAATCATCTGTAAAATCATAATATCCCACTACCTGACGCGAATCTTGCGAGAAACGATTAACTCCCAAATGTGTAGTAATCCACAAACAACTGCTATCTGCCTGCTGAATAGAATGAATGACATTGTTACTCAACGTCTTTTTCATTGAGAAATCAGAACGAAAGACCTCGATACCTTTCCCATCATAACAATTCACGCCATCATAAGTGCCAAACCACATCAACCCTGCTTTATCCTGGTAGAGGCAAAGCACAGCACTATTAGAAAGCCCTTGTTGATAATCGACTTTCCGAAAAAGATAAGCATCTTTACCCGCATCAGCCCAACAGACCAACGAACTAATAAATGTAAAAAGGCATAATATCAGACATCTTCTCATTATATTAATAGCAAGTATTATTGTTCATGTCTTATTAAATGAAACGGGAACAAATATACTAAATATAATATAAATGAAACATTAATAAGCAAGAAAAGTAACAAAAGCCATCGGATCGACCATTAGAAAGCTGATACAAATGTTTGGCCTAAATCCAAATATTATTCTACACGCAAGTCCCACAAAAAGGGAAATATAGACGTACGATAAAGAGTTGGATGAAATAAAATCACCATCAAAAAGCACGACTTTACCTGATGGTGATTTTATATAAATTCAATGATTTAACTCTAAGATAAATTCATCATCTTCTCTCACAATATACTCCGAACTCTGCAATGGAAGTAGTACCATTAGAATTTAAGACAGTCATTCGTACCGCATCCCCCCAAACCGTATCGAAACGGTGGATTTTCACACGCAGACCGGTAGGAGCCTTACCCTCGTAAAGAAGGTTCCATGTACCACCCGTACGGTATTCCAGACGGTATTCCTGCAAACGGTCATTGTTACGATCCGTAATAACCACCATATTGAAAGGTTTCTCGCGCTCGAAAGTCACTGAATACCAGGGCACCTTCACTTCAGAATTAGAATTCCAGCAAGTCCCGAAATCATCGTCATTGGCAAAGTCCATGATAGCATAGTCACTGCTCCATGTACCTTCGGCAGGCTGATATTTGGCAATATTGGAAGAGATAATAGGAGCATCCGCTTCAGGAACCGTTGCCACACGACCATCGTTCTTCCACAGTTTACCTATTTCCTTCAGAGCTCTCAATGCGTTGGCATCCATCAAGCCGTCTCTGTTGGGAGCCACGTTCAGGATAAAGTTACAGTAGGATTTGCCCATCGGGATGATGTTGTCATTGACCATTTGTGCCGGAGACTTCACAGGGGTAGTCGGGAAACTTTCTTTCCAGAACCAGTTCTGCTGTAACGGCAGGCAAGACAAGGCAGGCAGACGGTTGGTATCTTTCGAGATATGCTGTCCGGCTCCTTGTTCGTAAGACTTGATGTCCGTGTAAAACAAAGCCTCGGCAGGATATTTCGCTGCATTCAGATCCATCACCAGACAGTTAGGCTGGATTGATTTGACCAGACGATAAATATCTTCAAAAGGTACGTCATCGTAAGAGATACGTGACCACGGGGCATCCCAACCGTCAATAATCAAAGCTGTTATTTCACCATAGTTGGTCAACAGTTCGCGAAGTTGCTCCTTGATCATTTCGATATGCTGCGGAGTTATACACTTGGGACGCAGCCGGGCATGCGTATCGAGGATCGAATAATAGAGCATCACTTTCATCCCTTCGGCACGGAATGCGTCGGCGTATTCTTTTACCACGTCACGCTTGAAGGGGCTGCTCATTACGCTATAATCTGTCGTTTTAGTATCCCATATACAGAAACCGCTATGATGTTTCGTTGTCAGACATCCGTAGGTCATGTTAGCTGATTTTGCCGCTTTTGCCCATTGTTTGCAGTCCATCCTGACAGGGTTGAAAAGCTCGGGAGCAGCATCCGGGTCCAGCCAGTCCTCATTAAAGAAGGTCGGCATGTTGAAATGAATGAACATACCACAGCGTAAATCAACGAATTCCTGTTGCAGCTGGTGCAACGACTTGGTTTGAGCATTCAAGCATAACACCGAAGTTACACTTAGGATCATCAGTAAAAACAGTCTTTTCATCATCTATTCATTTATTAATTATTAATTAGTTAAGTACATCAGCATCATCAGCTTATACTATCTTATCCACATTCATTCTCAGTCTCTCTGATACTTCATCCACATTCCACCTTTCGAAGTGGCTTCCGTATCGGGACACAAAAGATAGATGTAGAATTTATCTCCTGCACTCTGACGGTCGTGACGAACGACAAAAAGTCCTTTCTCATTGAACCAAGTATCTATAAGGTCTTTACAGTAGGCATTTATCTCGGCCACTTCCGTCGCATTAAGAGTACCGCCGCCACAGGTCTGTCCGCTGCCGGATATGTTCTTAAATAGGACACGGTCTTTATCGGAATTATTCATCAGGATGCTTGCTCCTTCTTCACTGCTCGGGAAAGCGAGGTTTGCAAACCACCATGTCCAGATAACGAGCGGTCTTTGTTTCGGACTTCCATTCCATCCGTAGTCATAACTCATGGCATTTATATCGGCGATTGTTCCGCCGGAGCTTGTAGCCTGTCCGCCTGTTCCCGCCCATATTTCATCGCAAGCGGCACCGTGATCCTGCGCTTTTCCGAGTGTAAATTTTCCTCCGGAAGTCACATAGTCGAAGTCATTGACCGCTCCCTTGTTGGAGGTCAGGGTTACATTTGACATACCGTCTACCGCCACCGCATCACCGGTGCAGTCAATGGCTTTGAAGGCATAAGTGGCTCCGTTCACCGATTTAATCTGTTCCACCGGCGTATCCAGTTTGAAGATTTGCCCTTCTTTCGTCAATTTCGATTCATAGTATTGCGTATGGCCGTTCGCATCGTTTCCATCTTTGTTTTCAATCGTTATTACTTTGACAGAAAGATCGTTGACACCATTCAGTACCAGGCCATAATAACCGATAAAATTGCCGGAAGCGTCACAGATGGACTGATTATCCAATAAGTTTTTCTCGAAGAGTTCGGTAAAGTCCGCTTTTGAAGCGACTTTGCCATCGATGTATGCCTGTGTAGTCGGCTGCAGTTCAATGGTATTGCCGGTAGATTCACCGTATAAGTTCAGCTGCGGTGCCTCTCCTTCTGCCGGAATCTCTGATACGACAAACTTGGTATCTACAAATTCACTTCCCAGGTTTTGCAGATGGACATCGCAATTCTCAATATCCAGTGCCACTTCCTTACCTTTGGCAGAGAATGATGTTTTTCCTTCTACCGCCATCTCCAGAAAGTCCGAATCCAGTGTTACTGTTCCGTCTTCATGAAACTGGAAGTAAAACTCGTGCCCCTGATAGTCAGCTTTCCAACAGCCATCGGCTGTGCCATACAATATTTCTTTAACGGAGGAAGCCTTCAGACGGTCACCATCTCCGTAGCCCACGTCATTCAAATCCAAGGTATTGCAACTCCAAAAGCCCGTGCACAGCACAGCTAATGCAAATAATACTTTCTTCATCATAGTTGTTTTTTAAAGGTTGCTCTATTAGTTATTTTGCAGGAACACTTCCACCTCTGTCTTGTATTCGTTCCAGAGTTCTTCCATCGTAAGGTCCGGGTAGCTCTCCTTCAGGATATACTTCACCGCATCCTCCAGGCTCCACTGGTTGGTCAGTTCGTCCATCAGCACCGTCCACGGCAACATACGCACGAAGTCGCCATTATAAAGACGCAGCCAGCTCATAAAAGCACCGGAAGTATTGTAGTCAACCTGCCAGACAAAGTATTTATCACTCTGCGGATTCCGGTAAGACTTGGCGATAGCGGCCTGATACTCTTCTTTTTGCGTAGCCAGAATATATCCTTTGCTCGCTACTTTCACAGCGTCCGGCCATCCTTCCTGATACCCCTGCCGGTCACAATCCTGCACACCTTCCATGATGTATTTCCCTTGTTTGGGCATCCACTGCACGCAGTGCCCCATCTCGTGCATAAACACATGCTGCATGTCCGGCAATTTCCACCACGCATCGTTCGGATTGCTTTCCGAAGCCGGATAAACAATACCTCTTCCTTCGTTATGGGTGGGGTAATCTATCGCATACGCTCCTCCGGTCTGGTCTTTCTTGATAAAAACACGCAGTTTGCTGTAAGGGTCGAAAGCCAGATTATAGGGGTCGAATGACATAGCCGCACAATCCATATAATACCATTTCCGGAACTCTTCCTGAGTAGCAGCCTCGTCTCCGTTACCTATCAGATTATACAATGCAGAAACGGGACGTATCTCCGAATCACTCTCAAAGGAAATCTGAACTTGTGCCGCCTGGCTGGTTTTAAAATACTGCCAGGCAACATAGTTCATATCCACTTGAAGTTCATACTTATCCGCCTGATCGCTCAGATTCGTCCAGTCACTTGTCTGCCGGGCCCCGTCGGCATCTTTGTAGATAGAGCGGAAACGAAGTTCCTCTACACCGTAACGGTCTGTAACCACTACTGTACGATATTTACTCAGACGCAGAGTGGTCGGCTCGTTGCCATAGTCCCGCCTTTTCACAGTCAAGTTGCCAAAATCACCGACATTCGGTATCATGACGCGCTTTATCTTTTTGCCGGAGAGCAGGGAGTTGAATTCTACTTCCACTCCCACATATTCATCTCTCTTTTCCCAACCGGAGTTACTGCCGTCCCACGTGAGGTAAAGTTCATTCAGCACCTCATCATATTTCGCCTCTTTGAGAGGAGCAGCCGCATATCCGGCTACGGTATTCCCGTCTTTCAGTACAGGCTGATAATCTTTATAGATGTCAGGAGTTGCGAAGCTGTCTTCCTCACCGTAGCAGGCAGCCAGTGTCAGTGAGACAAACAACCCGAAAGCTATATCTTTCCAATGTTTCATAATCTTCTTGTTTAAGCGTTATTGTTCAAATATCGTATTACCATCCCAGGTTTTGTACCAGCAACGGGATACGACGGAGGTCATCATAAGGTATCGGCATGAAATATTGCTTTTTCGTAAATGCTACACGAGTCTCAAAAGAGGTCCTTTCGAAGAATGCCGGATAATCCTTGTCCATATTCATACCGTATACTTTGCCTCCTTCGCCTCCGGTGTGATATGCCGGATAGATCCAATGTTCGGGATCATTCTGTCCTTCCGCCACTTTCCAGCGACGCACATCGAAATAGCGGTTCCATTCGAAGACTAGTTCAACCAGACGTTCGCGGCGGATACGGTTCAGCAGGTCGGTCTGTGTCTTCGGACAGGTTATCTTACCGGCTGTTGCGGTAAACGTATATTCGGGAATGCCTGCACGGACCCGGATTTTATTCAGATAAGTCAGGGCATTGTCGAGATCGCTGCACATACAAAGTGCTTCGGCATATCCCAAATACATATCTGCCAGACGAAGTACCGGAGAGAAGTGTTTCGAACCGTTGTTGTTGGAGGCTTTCGCACCCCGACGGATCAAGTATCCCGAATCCGGACAGTCGCCGGAGGCTTTGGACTTGCCGCAGGTTCCGTTTGCACCGTTGGTGAAGTCTGTGCGCATTTCCTCATTGTACTTACCTTCGTTCAGCCAGATAGAGCCGCTATAGGTAATATTCACATAAAAGCGCGGTTCACGGTCTTTCCACTGTTTCAGCACTTTGGACTTATCGGCGTCAAAGTAAAGACGGGAAGGGTTATTGGGGTCATAATATCTTCCGGATGTGAAGTTGTTGGCGCCCGGTATGCCCTCGAATTTGTCATAGCTGGGATCTTCTTCGATGGTCAGTCCGTCTTTCGTAAAGAACAGGTCTACCGTTTCCTGTGTTGTATAATAGCCACCGCCGCCAGTCACGTCAGTATCCTGGAAGTCGGTAAACTTAGGACATACCCAGTAGGTATAGTCGTACAAATCTCTCAGCTTCACAAAAATCAGTTCATCAACAGCTTCCCAGGTTGTGGTGAAAAACTCGCCCGCAGCCCTGCACGAAGCATAAGGGTCCAGTTTTCCATTCGTATAGACCTCGGTCAGCTTGTATCCCTGTCCGGTTGCGAAGGTCATAAACCGTTCATATGCATCGCGTGCCTGAGCCCATTTGGAGTTATCTTCGGTCTGAGGGAAAAGTTGTTTGCCGTCTTTATTCTTGACTGACGCCTGATCCGTATTTCCGTTGAAAAGCGGACTTGCCCAATAGAGGTACAGCTTTGCCTTGAGTGCCATACAAGTGGCGACATCCATACGTCCCAGGTTTGCCTTTCCGGCTCTCTGGAGCAAATCGCCGGAATCAATGGCGCTCTGCAATTCCGTAGCAATGAAGTTTACGCATTCATCTACCGAATTACGTTCTTTAATCAGTTCTTCCAAGGAAGCGTCCAAAGGAATGGGATCTTCGCCAATCAACGGAATGGGACCGTAAAGGCGCAGCAATTCAAAATAATAGTATGCCCGCAATGCACGTGCTTCCGATTTCCACTTTCCACGTGTAGAGGCGGCGGCTTCTGTACATTTATCTACGTTCTGGATGAACGTACTTGCTTTGGCTATTGCCTGATAGTACTTTGAGAAGTATTCACTTGCCTGAGCTGAAGCGGAGTTAAAGGAGCCGTTGGTCCATTCCGCATACGTTTTGTTCCAGCGGTTTGCTCCGTCCAACGATGCTTCCGTAAAGATACCTCCGTAGGTGTTCGGATGAATGGCATCTGTCACTTCACGCACGTAGCTGTATACATTGTTCAGATATTCTTCCGTCCTTTGCTTGGAGGCAAACGTTTCGTCCAGTCCAAACTGTACACCGGGAATCGGTTCAAAGAAATCACTGCAAGCAGTCAGTCCGACACACATCGATGCAGCCAACAGGTATTGTTTTATTCTATTCTTCATAACGATTATTTGACTTTAGGGTTAAAAACTAAACTTGACTCCGACCGAATAGCTGGATACATTCGGATAAGCTGTTCCGTTGCTCGTATTCAGTTCCGGGTCCCACAGCTTGAAGTTAGAGAAGGTAAGCAGATTCGTACCCATGAGGTAGACGCTTGCACTTTTGAGGAAACATCTGTCCAGCAGCTTTTTCGGTATATTGTAGGATATGTTCAGTTGCTTCAGACGCAGGAAGCTGACGTCTTTCACCCACCACGAACTTTTCTGAACATTGTTCGTGTTGGCGTCACTGCCGACATACATGCGCGGATAGAACACATCCTGATTGGTCGGATCGTCGGGACTCCAGCGGTCGTGGATGTTGGCAAAGACATTGTCACGGCCTTCGTCATCCCAGAAAGGCTTGATACAAATGCCGTCCAGATAGCGGTCGGCCTGTCCGGTTCCCTGAAACAGGGCGCTGATAGAAAAGTCTCCGATCTGTAGGTCGGCACCGAATCCGTAATAGATTCTGGGGACATCACCGCGTCCGATGACCGTCTTGTCATAGTTGTCAATCACACCGTCTCCGTTCAAGTCCCGGTATTTGATATCGCCTACATGTACGGTTCCGAACTGGGTGGCATGGTCTTCAATCTCCGCCTGACTGGTAAAGAGTCCGTCGGCTATGAATCCCCAAGTCGCATTTACATTCGTACCGCGTGTCTCCATCCAAGGATAGTCTACCGGCGGTTCGTCGTTCTCTATAATCTTGTCTTTATTGAAAGTCAGATTGCCACGTACCGTAAGGAATGTCTTCTTACCCAGCCGTTGTGTATAGTCCATCGCCAGCTCTATACCTTTATTTTCTACGACACCCAGATTAGCATAAGGGTTTTCGATCCATCCGGCGTAGCTGGGGATTGTACTGCGTTGCAGGAAGATGTTGTCGCGACGTTCCTTGAAAAAGTCGACTACAAAGGACAGATTATCATTCAGGAACTTGATATCGATACCCAAGTCTTGCTTTCTGGATTTAGACCAAGTGACATTTACACCATACTTTTCTTCTCCATAACCGTTGGCACTTGTATAATTGGTTCCGAACATGGTTCCTGTCAGACCGGTGAACACCCCCTGATACATGAAGCGTCTGCCTGTTGCGGTATCACTGCCGACCCATCCGTCCGTATAGCGGAATTTGAGGAAGGAAATGTATTTGCGGACCGGATTCCAGAAAGATTCATTGGAGACTGCCCATCCCAGACCAAAAGCAGGGAAGACACCATAACGCTTGCCCGGACTGAAGTTCTCCGAACCATTGATACCGAGATTGAATTCTGCGAAGTAACGGTCGTTCCATGAATAAGTGGCACGTCCGGCAAAACCGCGTTGCTTGTAAGGCATACCGCCAATGACATCCGTCGCATTCAAATCCCAATACACTTTCTGATTGTAAAGCAACAGACCTCCTACCCGATGAGCACCGAAACTACGGTCATAGTTCAAGGATGCTTCTGTATACACCGTGCGGCTGCTCCATTGCTCCGGTGTCTGAAGTGACAGGCTACCATCCGCTTCTTTCAGCACCGAGTAGAGGTAATCGCCTGTTTCTTCATCAAACAAGGTGTCTTCTATCCAGATTCCGTTTTCGTCCGTTTTACCGGCAAAGGTGTACATCGGTTCATTCCGGTTATACTTTCTCTTACGTGAATTGTAAGTATCGAAAGCTACCATGGCAGAAGCGGAAAGTCCTTTGCTCCACTTCCAGAAATCCAAGTCCTGCTTCACGCGGATATTAGAATTTAACTGGCTGGAAAATTCATCATAATAACCTCCGCGAGCCAGCAGACCGTAAGGGTTGAACTTTTGCTGTGAGTTGATACCGGACACGGTACCGTTGGGCAGCAACAAAGGATAAATAACCGGATTCACATCCATACAGGCTGCGTACAGTGAGCTGGTACTGCTCTGCGGATAATGTCCCTGTCCCAGATATCCGGAAAAACCCAGATCAACCATCGTTTTGGAAGTCGGCTTCAGATTCAGGTTGGAGGTGAAGTTATAACGGTCGTACTTCATCTGAGTATTGTAGTTCTCCAGCTTGAAGTTGCGGGTCATACCGGTTTCTCCATAGTAACTCAATGAAGCATAGTAGTTTGCATTAGGCACCCCCCACGGATATTAATATTCCCGCGACGGTTGTGTCCCCAGTCGTTGAACAGGTTATCTGCCCAGTCGATGGCCGGATACAGGTAAGGATTATACAAACGGGGATTGTCATTCGGCAATAAACCGTTGGACTTCTTTGTCGCTTCGATATAAGCAGCCGAGTATTTAAGTGTACCGCTTGTATTCATCTGCGCCTCGTTACGTGCATCCATGTAAGTGTAGGCATCTGCCATATCTACCTTCTTGGTCAGACGGGTAAAACTTTCGTAATAGTCCACACTAAACTGCGGTTTGCCTACTTTACCGGGTTTGGTTTTCACAATCACGACTCCGTTGGCACCACGTACACCATATACTGCAGTTGCGGAAGCGTCTTTCAGCACTGTAAACGATTCGATATCTTCAGGGTCGATATTGTTGAAACTACGTTCTACCCCATCAACGAGCACAAGGGGACTGGAACTCTGTCCGAGCAAGGAAGATAAACCACGAATCCAGATATCCGATTCATCGTGACCGGGTTCGCCGCTACGCTGAACGGCAACCACCCCGGCAATGCGTCCGGAAATAGCAGAAGACAGACTTGCAGCAGGCATCTTAATGTCTTTCACATCCATCGTAGACTGAGCGCCTACCACGGATACTTTACGCTGATTGCCGTAACCCACTACTACCACTTCATCCAGTGACGACACATCTTCCACCAAAACGACATCTACGATTTTTTGCTTTGCTACCTTTACCTCTTGCGGCTTATATCCTATATAAGATATGAGCAGAATAGGATTCCCTGTTGAAAGCTTCAAGGTATACTGACCGTTCATATCGGTAATGGTACCATTCGTTGTACCTTTTTCCTGAACACTCACCCCTATGAGCAGTTCTCCTTTTTCATCAGAGACACGGCCTGTGACGGAACTTCCTTGCGCCCATACTGTTACGCTACACGTAAGTAACAATAGCAGTAGCCATAATGACCTGATGCGATGTTTTTTCATTTCAAACAAATTCATACTACTTGTTTTTAATTAATTAATAAGGTTATCAAATACGTTTATCACGTTGATGCAAATTAAAGGAATAGACGAGGAAACCGAATACTCCTGTACGCCAAAAAGCAGGGAGGAAAAAGAATGTCTGTTTAAAGTACAAATGGTAAAACAGAGTACAGCATAGCACTCTATATATCAACAATATAGATAGTCCTTTTGAAAAAGAGAGTACAAGGGCGTTTTCCATGACAAACAGCATAGTCCAGCATAGAATTGAGTCTTTACCGACAGCCTGTACCCGACTGCCGGTCCGGTCTTATTCCTCATTCCCGGCCCTTACGTCCGTCATTCTCCAGAGTTTTTTCTCTGTACACTTTCGGAGTCATGCCAAACTTACGGGTAAATTCCTTATAGAAATAAGCACGGCTGGAAATACCGACATCAGCAATGACTTCCTGTATCGACAACGCTTCATCACGCAATAACCTGGCAGCCTTTTCCATCCGATAGTCTTTAATCAGATCACTTGGAGACATTCCCGATATCTCCTTCAGTTTACGGTAAAACTGACGGGGACTCATCAACATCTGCTCCGCTACAAAAGTAGATCCCAAATCTTCGCGATCCAGATTCTGCTCTACCACCTGCAGGAATTTCCGAACAAAATCTGCTTGCTCAGCAGTAGTACAGACAATGGAATTGCTCCAGCCCTCCAGCTCTTCCAGATATACCTGTCTGGCTTCCCGCTTCCCATAGAATGTTTTATGAATAGTTTCTTTCAGGAAGGGTATGTCATAAGGAAGGACAAGATAGGAATCTGCCCACAAAATCAGTTCGCGTTGCATAGACGTACTGACTTTCCAGGTCAGCATCGGAATAAATGCAGTCTTTGAAAGCATTGAACGATTCTTATTGATGTATTTCATGAAAGTGCTCTCCGCATCGGTATACATCAGCATATCTACCAGAAACAATGCCGGAGCTGAAGTATGCATCTCATCAAATGCCGCTTGTATACTTCTCACCGGACGTACTTCATACTCATCGGATAGTAGTCCGCTTATCAGCCAAATCATCTCCTCTCTGTCTTCCAGTAATAAAACCGTTTGACGAGTTTCGTTCTGCTCTGCGATAGCAGCCGGATCAAAAGTAATGGTCAGCCTGTTCACCTGCTCTGCATCAGTGGCATAAAAGAGAGTGCAGTTTTGCTGTTTCAATGCCGAAAAGACGAAACGCTGCATCGTCCTGATACGGAACTGGTCATCCGAATCTTTTCCTTTTACGGGCAAAGGTTCCTGATCGGATAGTACATCATACAATCCCTTTACCGTATGGTCGGAGGAAAAAAACGACAGCAGCATTCTGTTATCTTCCTCTTTTGCGGTCAGAGACACTTCCGCCCCGTTCCGGCTGGCTATATAGAGGTAACTAAAATAAAGAATACAGCGTAATGCGTTTTTATAGGCAGGAAAAGTAAAACTGTCCGGGATATCCAGACGAATGAGAGACATATGGTAACCTTCCTTTTCCAGTACACGATGTACTTCTTCCGCCAATTTCAACATATACAGCCGGCCCGTAACAGAAAATTGCAACGAGGACAACAGGCGGAAGCACTCATCTCCGACACCAACGCCAAAAAGCAATGCCATGACGGATTCACGAATCTGATTTACTTTCGCAGTATGCTCAACCGGTGAAAGACTCTTGTCATTCAACCGGTCGCATGCCTGATAAATAAGAGTACAATTGTCGAGTACTTCACGTTCTTTATAACTGTCTGCCACCAGAGAAGTGTTACGGTGCTCCGTTTCCAGTAATTCCTGCAACACCCGTTCGTGACGGAAATACTTGCGGAACAAGTGAATCACATAGATCGTCAATACAAGCCCCAGCAGCAAATAAATAATATATGCATACACCGTCAGATACCAGGGCGGCAGAATGTAAACCGGAATGGAAAAGGTTTTGTATTCCGTAGCAAATACATCTTTCTTGTATCGTACCTTAAAGAGATAGTGCCCGGAGGGAACATTAAAATAGGATGCTTCGTTGACACTGCTGAAAGCTCCCCAATCCTTGTCATATCCCTCAAGTATGTATGAGTATTCCACGTCACCGCCACTGGCATAATCGGGCACCACAAAGAAAAGGGAGAAAGACACCTTCGCACCTTTCATTTCCAGACCTTTCCTGTCGGGCAAATAGTGGTCCTGCAGATTGACAGATGTCTTCTCAATCACTAACTTACGCAACAATATTTCCGGATAATATTCGGGGACCGCAGAAACTTTCTTATCCAAATAAAGCAATCCATCGATTCCTCCGAAGAAAAGGTTACCGGTATAGGGACAATGATAATAGGCATCATCACTGAACTCTCCGATCTGTATGCCGCCACTATAATAATAAGCATGCGAGAATGAATTATCCGGATTGAACTTGATAAGCCCCCGGTTAGTCCCCAGCCAGAGTAATCCGTTATCATCTTCGAGAATACTATGAATCATGTCATTAAGCAATCCATGTTCGCGTCCGATATAGTCCGCTTCAAGCTTGCGTCCTCTAAAGGTGACACGCACCAAACCGGAGGTAGTACCTACATATAATTGATCTTTTTTATACCAATGCAGACAGAGAATATCATCAACCGACTTATGCAACATTTCATTCAATGAGTAAATCTGATACTCATCCGTCTCTCTGTTGAAGCGTATCAATCCCCGCTGCCGACTGCCTAGCCACAATAAGGAGTCACCTTCGGATACCATACTATAAAAAAGATTGAGTTCCTGCTGCTCATAGAAGAAACGATAATGCTTGCTCGACTTTATCCGAATATCTCCCGGTTTACCTTTATCAAGTATCACTTTACAAAAGCCACTTCCTGATGAAGCTACATATAATGTAGTATCATTCGCTTCAAATATAGAATGTACCTCATCTATCTCCTGTGTCTTTTCCAACGTAAGTTCATGCAATCGTCCATCGTCAAAAGAATAATAACATAGCCCCGATGATGAACCAGTACCTATCCAAAATCCATTCATATAACGGCTTTCCGTCATGGCATACACTTGAAATTCCCGGTCCAGTTTGACATAAGAAGACACATTCTGCTTGCCATCAGGTGAATAAATTTCTGCATTGGCAACCTGTACACCATCGCGATAATTCCGGATGTGCAACAGCCCGTCCCCTTTGGTGCCAAACCAAAGCCCTCCATACTTATCGGTCAAAACAGATCTTACCTGCCGACTCAGATTCGGTGACAGACTATTCAGCATCACATTGGTAGCAATGGAGTATTTCCTTGAATACATAATTGCTCCTTGTCCGTCAGACCCTATCCACAATACTCCCTGTCGGGGATCATTATAGATGGCAAAAATCCGTATATTACGATTAACTACTTCTTCGGCATATTTCTGTGACATGCGCAGACGTATCAGCCCATTTGTCTGGAAAGCAACCATAATATCTTCATGGAAAGGTACAATACCGGAAATTGTCCCATACTTCCGCACCATATCGCCAATGTTACGTATATATATCTTCGACTTTCTGGAGATATCATATACAAATAAATCCTTATCGGAATCATAGAAGCAGAATACGCCGTTCTGGTAACAGACGTATTCTATCGTTTTCGAGTGGAAACGGGAAGGAGTGACATCAAGCCGGGTACTCAACGTATCCTGATCAAAAGAACTCAAAGAAAAACGGTAAAGATCGCCGCTCTGATAAGGGAAAAGATATAACTCGCCCTCATCCGTCACAAAAGCACGGGTATCTACCTTCAGCATATGAATGTCCGGCATCGGCACATTGACAAAACGACGATGATGGGTATTATAATAGGAAATCCATCCATACCCCAAAGCCCAGGTATTCCCCTTCGGATTGGAGTGAATTACAAAATCACCGCCGAACTCATAGTTACAAATCACTTGACGCGAATCTTTGGAGAAACGGTTGGCACCTAAATGAGTGGTAATCCACAAGCAACTACTGTCAGCCTGCTGGATAGAATGAATGACATTATTGCTCAAAGTCTTTTGTTCCGAAAAGTCCGAACGAAAGACTTCCATACTTTTCCCGTCGTAACAGTTTACACCATCGTAAGTACCAAACCACATCAACCCCTCATTATCTTGAAAAAGGGACAATACAGCACTATTAGATAACCCTAACTGATAATCCACCTTACGGAAAAGATAAGTATCCTTTACATTATCAGCCAAGACAGCAAATGAATGAATCAATATAACAAAGATCAGGAGTAAGTATTTTTTCATAGCATATTGATAACTAAACAGATGTATAATGTGACAAAGGTATATTTTCAGTCGCAGATTTCCAAAACTTTCTTCTGTCTTCGCCAAGACAACTCCTATATTAACAGTTAAAACGGAACAGGAGACCATAAAAAAAGGAGAACTTATAAATAAGTTCTCCCTTCTCTATATCTTCACAACAAATAAATCGTTGTCTACTTGGCTAGTTCATTGATTACATCCATAATCTTCTGTCCGATCTCCTCAGCAGCCTCCATTGTGGAAGCCTCGCTATACACACGAATAATCGGTTCCGTATTACTCTTACGCAAATGTACCCATTTATCCGCAAAGTCAATCTTTACACCGTCGATATCATTGATTTCTTCGTTCTTATAGATTTCCTTTACTTTAGCCAGAATAGCATCTACATCAATCTCCGGAGTCAGATCTACACGGTTCTTGGCGATGAAGTAAGGAGGATAAGTAGCGCGAAGTTCGCTCACTTTCTTTCCTTCATGAGCCAGATGGCTGAGGAATAAAGCGATACCTACCAAAGCATCACGTCCGTAATGGCTGGCCGGATAGATTACTCCACCGTTTCCTTCACCACCGATTACGGCATTTGTAGCTTTCATCTTGGTTACTACATTTACTTCTCCTACAGCTGAAGCGCTATATTCCATTCCATATTTGCGAGTTACATCGCGCAACGCACGGGTAGAACTCAAATTAGAGACCGTATTACCCGGAGTATGCTTCAATACATAATCGGCTACAGTCACCAATGTATATTCTTCACCATACATGACACCGTTCTCGCAAATCATAGCCAGACGGTCAACATCCGGATCTACCACAAAAGCAACATCGGCTTTTCCACCTTTCATCAGGTTCATGATATCACCCAAGTTCTTTTCAAGCGGTTCAGGATTGTGCTGGAAATTTCCAGTGGGTTCGCAATAGAGTTTCTCTACATGCTTCACGCCCAGACGTTCTAAAAGTTCCGGAAGGATAATACCTCCTACAGAGTTCACACAGTCGATAGCTACACGAAAATCAGCTTTCTTGATCGCTTCTACATCCACCAAATCGAGAGCCAGCACACTGTCAATATGTTTTTGATTGTAAGTCAGATCTTTGCGATAAGAGCCCAGGTGGTCTACATCGGCATAATCGAATTCTTCAGCCTCAGCAATGCGAAGCACTTCGTTACCTTCTTCCGCATTCAGAAATTCGCCGTGTTCGTTGAGTAGTTTCAGTGCATTCCACTGTTTGGGATTATGAGAGGCTGTCAAGATGA
>ENA-OOWX01000309-OOWX01000309.1-human-gut-metagenome-genome-assembly--contig:-NODE-309-length-33368-cov-13.179479_pt1 | contig 33368 bp, 17 predicted proteins | sample MGYA00241583_ERZ501335 | MGnify/ENA primary metagenome ERZ501335 (study PRJEB25962, sample SAMEA2042731) | human gut metagenome | biome: human gut; feature: human-associated habitat; material: faeces...
CTTTCTTAATACGTTCCTATATATCATGTTTGTTCTTCTCCCTTGCCGTGTCCCGTAGCATTACGGGGTGTTGCGTTAGCCATATAGAGAAGGTGGCACGTAGTGATAGAAAGGTTGAAAAACACCATCTCATCAATTCGTTTATATCAGATATTTAACCCCCTCGCCCTACACTCCTCCTATCTCACCTGCGATGAGCAGAGGGAGAGTTGAATTCATACTCCTCCACTGTGTTTTTGTAGCGCAAAAATATAAGGGAGACACCGAAGAACGATAGTTTCTGAGGAGAGGGAGTAGAATATACAAGGACAATCTCCACTAATTATCGACTGAAACAGAATAAAGAATATAGACGTAATACATTTTGATGAAAATAAAAGAGTGATGAAATTCATCACTCTTTTTGTAGCGAGACCGGGGCATGATCCCGGGACCTCATGATTATGAATCATGCGCTCTAACCAACTGAGCTATCTCGCCAACATGTTTATGTATCGCACCGACCGATTGTCAAATGCGGTGCAAAGATAAGGGATTATTTTATACTACACAAAAAATTGGCTTACTTTTTTTACTCACCAATTCATGCAATCCATCGCCGTATCAACCGATATATCTCTCCAATCCATAAAACGGCCGAGGTTGCCACAAAAATATACACCCAGTCCATCGGTTGTAAAGGAGTCACACTGAACAATGCTCCACCCAAGCTGACTATCAAAATCTGCCCGGCTAGAATAATGAGGGTGACCCACAGAAATCCTTTGCATGAAGCCAAACGATCAAAAGCGGATTGTACATTTCCAAAAGCCTTCGCATTGAACATATTCCAAAATTGTAAAAACACGAATATGGAAAAGAAAAGGGTAAGTTCATATCGGGTAAGCCCTCCGGGAACTGGCGCAAAGTTAAAGAAATGGGTAAAGAAAAGCGACAGATCGAACTGAGCGAGCGATGTAATATCGACATGTTTGAAATATTGCAACAGCCCGAACAAGAGCAACACAAAAGCAATTCCAGTCCCGATGATACCTCCTGCCATAGGCCGGGTAACGATATTATCGTTCAAATGACGCGGCTTGTCCCGCATAACCCGCTCGTCGGGCGGCAAGGAAGCCAATGCCAAAGCAGCGAAGGTATCCATAATGAGATTTACCCAAAGCATCTGAGTGACTGTCAACGGCGACTCTGTTCCTAAAAAAGCACCGATAAGGACAATCAAACATGCGGCCACATTGATAGTCATCTGGAAAAGAATGAACTTCTGTATGTTACGATACAGCGAGCGTCCCCAAAGCACCGCTTTGGTAATACTACCGAATGAATTGTCGATAATCGTAATGTCGCTCGCTTCTTTGGCGACAGATGTCCCGTCGCCCATCGAAAGCCCCACCTGCGCAGCATTGAGTGCCGGGGCATCGTTCGTTCCGTCTCCGGTAACGGCACCGACCTCATCTTGCGATTGCAACAAACGTACAAGTCGCTCCTTATCCATTGGACGAGCCCGAGCGATAACTTTCAAATCGGGGATACGTTCCAACAAAGTTTTATCGTCGAGAGCCGCAAATTCGGGGCCTGTAATTATATTACGATCTCCGTCTTCGGGTGTCCACAACGAAATCTGGCGAGCTATTTCACGAGCTGTGGCCGGGGTATCGCCTGTTACGATTTTCACTTTTATCCCCGCATTCAAACAGTCGGAAACTGCCGCAGGCACTTCCTTACGAACCGGGTCGGCAATGGCTGTGATACCTAAGAAAGTCAATTTGATATGGGGAGCCAAGTGTCCGGCGATGAAACACACCTCATCGGGCTCGACCAAAGCATAGGCAAACCCCAAAGTACGCATGGCTTGATTTTGGTATTGCAACAGCTTTTCTTCCAGCATCGGACGGCTATCGGTCATAGGAACATTTCCTGACGAAGTAACCCGATCTGAACAGAAATTCATCACATATTCGGGAGCACCTTTCACATAAAGCACCTTCTTGCCCGGAACTGCAGCCGACTCCACTACAGTGGCCATATACTTGCGCTCAGTGGTGAAAGGAAGCTCTTCCACTACACTTATGTTTTCACGTATAGTGCGATAATCCACATTCTTGCCGTTCATCCAAAGCAGCAATGCACCTTCTGTAGGATTACCCAACACCTGTAGTTTCCTTGCATCCGAGAAATCAATTGAAGCGGTAGAGTTGACCGCCATTCCCTCATAAATCACATTTTCAGAAATCGCATTATCATATACCTTAATCTCATCAACACTCATTTGGTTTTGAGTCAAAGTGCCCGTCTTGTCGGTACATATCACAGTTGTGGCACCCATTGTCTCGCAAGCGTGCATCTTGCGTACAAGATTGTTGGTGCGCAACATACGGCGCATGGAGTAAGCCAGCGAGAGTGTTACTGCCATCGGTAATCCTTCGGGCACAGCCACAACCACCAGCGTAACGGCAATCATCAATGTCTGCAATACATAAGCGATAAACGGAGTTACCAGCTCCCATGAGCCGAAACAATCCGTACCGTTGCTGAACAGATAGACAGCGATGCGGCCCACAATAATCAAAGCAGCAAATCCGTAACTTATCTTTGTAATCCAGTCGCTCAGACCATCCAACTGCTCGTTGAGCGGAGTTTTCACACTGTCGTCAATCTGAGCGGCCTCAAATACCTTGCCCTGCTCAGTTCTGTCGCCTACGGCAAGTACACGAAACGCCCCATGTCCTTCCATAACCTTAGTACCTTTCATCACGTGGTTGGTTGGGTAAGTGGCATTCTTGTCGAAATCCTCTTCATTGACGCTCTTACCGCATACAGGCTCACCAGTCAATGTCGACTCGTCAAGATGCAGCTGCACCGCTTCCAGAAGTTCGCCGTCGGCAGCAACTTCCTCGCCAGTATTGAGGATAACTATGTCGCCCACAACCACGTCCTTACGTGGAATCTGAGTGACATTACCATTGCGGATAACTTCTACCGGCTCATCATCGTTCACCTGATTGAGGATGGTAAATTCCTTGTCGGCTTGAAGTTCGAAGTAGAACGCCAAACCTGTAGCCAGCAATATGGCAACAAAGATTCCTGCAGGTTCAAAGAAAACTTCTCCTCCTTGTCCCAAACCAAAGTATTCATAAAATGAAATACCGACAGACAATGCTCCAGCAATCATAAGGATGATGATGAGCGGGTCTTCAAATTTTTCAAGAAACTGTTTCCATAGAGGATCTTTCTCGGGTGGTGTGAGAATATTCGCACCATGCATTTCGCGGCTGTCGTTAACCTCTTTATCGGTTAAGCCTGTGTAATGTTGTTTTTGTTCCATCTTAAATGAATTTATATATTAAAATATGGTCATTATTATCTATCATTCTCAAATTCTTTGGCTGATATGGATGGACCTAAGCCACTTCCATAGGAAGACATTTGAAAAGTCATTTCACCTTCTGTCCATTCTGTATCATTACAAGTTACAGAGAATTTGCCACCATCATGATATGAACTTTGTTCATATCTTGTTGCTTTGATTTTTAATTTGAATGTACCGCTTTTACTAAAAGAGACCGTTCTTGATGAATGTGCTGGTAGTGAGACAATTGTGTACAATCCTCCAAGAGAATATACGATTCTCAAAGTCATTGTATAATCAGAACTATTCTTAAATGTAATAGAAGCCGTGTTCTTTTGAACACTATATCCATAATTGGAATATGCAGATTGAGCTACTAATGTTGATGAATTCATCAACATTATAGCCATTAACATTGTAATTAAAAAATTCGCTTTCATTTCTAATATACTCTATCCGTTATTAAATTGGAATTTATTTTCTTTTAGGAACATATGTTTTATTCCCTTTACTATTTATGTAGTACTGCCCGCCACGACTGCCTGTATGAATAGCTCTACCTGAACCATAATTGTAAGCACTAGAAGAATAGTCTCTTGCTCGACTACCATACGAACCAGTGTAACTGTTCACGTTGCCACTTGTCGAATAGTTGTCATGGTTAGTGCCGTTGTTTGATGTCTTATAATGACCTTGCACATAAGTTCCATCTTTTCTTGTGTAACCTTGTTGGTAACGGACAGATGTGTTTGTGCCACCTATTCTATACGAAGAATTCGTCTTGGTGGTAGTAGTACCAAAATAATTCTGAGCATTTGCTCCGAATACGCTACTAATGGCGATAACTGCTGTCAAAATAATCTTTTTCATTTTCTATTCAGTTTAATTGTTTTACTTTTGATGATGCAAAGTTACCTCCATATTTGCTGGCATATCAGATTTCCATAATGTTACAGCCATTACATCAAATTGCTTTCAAAAATAGGGTGCAAGGTTCTATGTATCTTTTATTGTCTCAATTTTGACTGATAATTAACTCCTTGTTTTAGATAGACCATGAGAAGCATTAAACCTACGAAAACCATGATGAGTGAAACTCCCCAAAAGTTTGAGAGAGAATCATATAAACCATGGATAATAGCCGGAACCGAAATAGCCAAAGTGTATAGTCCTCGTCTATATTTAGGATATAAGTGGGCAAAAGCAAGGAAATATCCTGCAATACCACACCAACAAGCATGTAAAAAAGGAAGGCTAGTCAATCTGGCTATATTCAAAAAGAAAGACACATCGTATGTTTGCTCTGCGTTTACTGTTATCTGATAGCCTACACCTTCATATACGCCAAATGCGATTCCTGACATAAGGCCATAAAAGACCAATGTTTGAGGGATCAAAGGTTCTTTGGCTTTTCTCAAAATGAATAAAAGAGGCAAGAGCTTTACTAATTCCTCGGTTAACCCAACCCCAAATATAAAGCCTAAAAGATTTACAGGAAACTGTGTTTCTGTAAATGCATAAAAAGGATTTAGGTTGGGAATTCCTGTAAAGTCCCATAATGTAAACACAAGAATTTGCGTTGGGAAAAACACGGATAAAGTAGTTTTCAAACTTACTTGTTGCGTCTTGAAGCAAGTATAGAAAAACAACCCCCAAATGACAGAAAAGTACAATGACACTTCATAAAACAACAAAACGCCACCCAAAGGAATGTTCATGATAACCATTGGTAACAAACCGACGACTGCCAAAATCAAAAATCTCTGGTCTGTAAGGAATGATTTGGAAAGCATGGTTGTCTTAGGGAATATCAACTCAGAGCCAATCATATTTAATTGAGATAAGATATTTCCCTTATTCGTTACTTTCGGTTTCAATCCGCATTGTTTCAGATAGTAGCCAACGGTATGCTCCTGCAAGTCGCCATCTTTTATAGCTTTATCTTGCACGAGCACTTGACCTTGATTGACATACGAAAGCAAAACACTTTCTGTATAAGGACCGAATTTTTGGTTGTTGCGGATGATGTATATATTCATGTCTTGTCTTATGAGAAAATATCTCTTCCTTTAGGGTCACTTCCATACTCGTTGTCGCATTCCTCTCCATCCCCGAAGAACATCCATAAGGCATAGAAGGGAATTAACTGATACCATCCAGAATTACCTCTGTCGTGACAACGCTTTGCTCCTTGTGCCCAAATAAACCATAACGCAGGGAAAAACAAAAGCAAATAAAATAATGCCATATTTTCAGACACTTGATTCTCTGGCGTTATATTGATAGGAAGAAACAAAACATACACTAACAGGTATGACAGTCCATACTCTAAGCGTCTTATCCTTCCCTTAAAAGAAAATGGATGTTGAAACATTCGTTGCTTTTGGGGAGTGTTTATTAGGTTAGAATGGTTCGTGTCACCCTCATTAAGAGTAACGTTATGATTTACTTGTTCTTCATCTTTCTCTAATATGATGCCTTTCTTCATGTATTGAGGACAAGAGGTTTGGTCATATATCGGGAAGGAAGATAGAAATTTGCACACACCTTCATTGAAAGATTTACATTGAGAGCATTGATCTTTTATCGCCATAAGTTTAATTTTTTACAAGCTGAACAACAATAAGCCTTCCTCCCTGACTTTTATCCAGCAAAATCTGCCGTCCATCAGTAAGTGGTACATAACCACCAATAGGAACATCTTTTCCTTCAGTTATGTCTTTCATATCCGGCAAACGGCGGTTGATGAGAATCCACTGACCGTTATGGAAATGAAAGTCTCCTACAGGTTTCTTATCTTCCGCACTTGTTTTTTCGTTGGCTGAAACAAGATTATTGGAATGCCACTTATAAAGTGTTTGTTTGTCATACACCATCAAACGATAGTTCTCAGATATGTATTTACCATGCGACGGGGCATAGTAGAAGTTGAGAATGGGTAACTGCCCTTTATACTCCTTTCCACAGAATGGACAGCAAGGCTTGGTAGTGTTGTCGAAAACATACCAATGTGCCTCGCACTTTGAGTTTTGGCATGGCTGCACAAGATCACAAGTCTTTACCAATGCATCTTCCCATTCCGCTGCACTTGGACGTACAGATGGATTGTGAAGTCCATCAATAAAAGCCTTGTCAAATAATTTTTTCAAATATGGGCCACAAATAGTATAAGGCATTTTTGTTGGGTCTCCTTGGGGTAATTGAGACTTAGCCAACTGGTCAGGCTTCACCCTATTGGTCTTGTCTGTAGGATGTTCTATAAATAAAGCCTTTGAACCATAACGCATATCATCATCTTTCTGCGGGTCATCTATGTCCCATACTTTTCCACCATCAAGGGGATGACGATTCAAAAGGAATGTGTATATCAGCACAGCCAGCGCATGCCTGTCTGTGGTAATCTGCGGGAGATTCTTTTTCGGGTCATCTACTTTCAAAGCTTTAGTCGCAAGCACTTCGGGGGCAATAAACCCTGGAGTACCCACAACCTCTGGCGGAAACTTATGTGGAACTACAAGACCATCACAATCTATAATACAAGCATTCCCGCTCAACGGGTCAACAAGTACATTATTGTAAGATAAGTCTGAATGTGCCAGTCCTGCGGCATGAAGCCGTCGCATAGCACGGGCTATTTTCAGGCACATGTGCAGACGAGTAAGAAATGTTCCTTTCTGCTCGACAGGAACAAATTTGTTAATAAGTTTAGCAGATGAAAACCACTTGCCATTTTTCTCTTGCCCGTTTTTGATAAAAGGCCATGAGTTATCAATACCACTGAAAAAGAATTTATTGTCGTAGAAAGGAATAACAATACCTGTCAACCCTTTCCACTCCACAATTTTTGTAGGCCAAGCAAAAAAGGCATTCCAGTATTGCCCAATTGCATCCGTTGTAAAAATTCTATTTCTGTGAATATTCACAATATCATTGATACGCGCTTTGTCATTGGCATTGATAGGCTTACGATAGAATGCAACCACATAAGTCCCATCTGTGGAGAAATACACATCCTTGACACCACCCTGAGCTTTGATTTCATCATAAAACTCTACGGTGCTGCCATCGGTTGCCGTCAGTGTTACTTTGTTTGCCATAGCCTATTCTTTTTGAGGTTGGACACATTCTTCTTCCTTATCAAACTCTGAGTTATCAGGACAAGATTCCTCTTGGTGCATATTACAATTGGTTTCCTCTACAAGGGGGTCTTCTTTCGCAATCGTTTCGCCATCTGTCACTACATTGACATCGAAAGATTCGGATTGCATATCTTCGCCTTCATACAATATAGCAATGGTACGGTCGTCGTGATTGCCTGGTGACCAGAAGTCGAGCCAGTTCAAGAGTTGTTCTTTTGATGCTTCGTTATCATCGGTAAGCTCCACTCCATTTTCTTTGAGGTCATCCCACAAAGCATCCCATTTGTCGGGATTGTTCAAATTGGCATCGGTCTCAAATTTCGGGTCACTTATACCGTCACTCATCAGGAATAATGCCGTGAAATCATCTACTATGTTAAAACGCAAACGTTGGTAGAGAGAGGCCGCATCCTTAAAAATCTCCGGCATGGTCAAAAAACGTGTCTGACCTGCATATTCACCTTCATCAGGGATACCGAGGATTTTTGCTGTATGTGCCTTTCTATCATATAAGCATATAGCACCATCGCCAACCCAAAATGAAGCTAAGAACCATCCGAATGAGAACTTCTTGCAAATAGTTAGCAAGAGAGTTGTGGCATATAACTTCGGCTGGTTCTTCCTAATTGCAGCCTCTGCATTGATGGCTTTGTGAGCTTTAAATGCAGCAGTGCCCACTATCTTGTAAATATAATCTCCAACAATCTTGCGCACATCATTCTCACCATCGCCTTTCTGCTCGTTATATGTAGCAATGGCATTTTCAAACTCTTTATTGTTATTGAGCTGCACGATGCAATAGTTTACAGATTCCTCACAGGCAATTCGAGAACCTTCGCGTGAGAATTTTGCAGAACCGGCACCATCTGCCACAGCCATAATATACCATCCATTGTCCATGTGCTGCATCTTGAAATGGTCGTCACGAGGCTTGGCTTCTTGTGCATGGCTACGTCCACGCTTACTTGCTGCCACAATGTCCTTTTGTGGTGTTCCGTCAACAAGTGCTTCAACCTTAATATACTCTATCTGAGTATCATCCTTTGTGTATTTTGGCTCAGGCATATTGTCCCAATCCACAGGAAGATTCTTCCAAAGTTTTCTTGGGTCTTGATTGATAACAAATGGTATTTTCTTTTCCAATACAGGACGATTTGATGGTATTTCAATTCCCGTGAAGCTGTAATGCAATGTCAACTCGAATGTAGATTGTGCAGTTGCACCGTCCTTGCGAAATGATTCTAATGAGGGTGTTCCTGTAATAGAAAATGATTTCCCGTCAGGTGCAACATTGAGAAGCAGTCCATGTGTTTCCTCGTCAAGACCTGTAATACTTTCAAGAACAATATCAACACCAGCAAGTTTCTCTGATGCCAATCTTGGCATCTCTACTGTTTGGGAGTATGTTTGATTTTCTTTTGCATTAGGAATGTTGAGATTCCAAACAATCTCACTTTCTGCCATTTTTATTTTATCCATAAGATATTCATCGTATAAATTCCATAATTTTCCAGACAAGAAGCGAAGAAAATTCTCAGCCTTGTCATCATTGCAATCTTCGAGAAGAATCTGAAGGACTTTATCTATATTCATAGTCTTACCCCCTTCCTCTTGTGATGTCCATGCCTCCTTCTGCAATTTCTCCCAAAGAGCCTTCCATACCACACCAAGGACAAGCTGTGGTATGACCATCGGAGCACATGATATTGCCACATTCACACACTACTACACCAAGTTGATTTCCACAACAGGGACATGTAGGGACACCACGAAGAGACATGGTGTTAATGTTGCGGTTGGATTCCCCTTCGCATAATTCGTTGTATGTTTCCTCGTCAATTGGGTAAGCCCCGACAAGTTTGAAGTCTGTTGCCTTTATGTTTAAGGATTCCAACCCTTCTATATCTGAAAGATGTTTTGCATATTTTACAAGATACAGTTTCTTCGTATTAGAACATCTGCCTAATAGTACAACGAAATTTTCGTCCACAACACACTCTTTGGTGGTGTCAACTTTTTCCAAATTTATACCAGTTGTAGGTGCGAGTTTTACGTCATCATCACCTATGTCTGACACAGATACACTTGTAGCTTTTATGGACGCAGTAACCCATTTGAAGAATGCCTTGAAGGAGATTTCATCCGTTTTGTTTAAGCGTAATACATTATCGGAAATCTGCCCCAGCAACTGCGTGTTCACATTGTCACCAATTGAGATTGCTACTATATTAGCCTTTCCACGATACTTATTATTCCAACGCATAAAAGCAGTCGAAGGATTATCTGTCGGATTCCCGTCTGTGAACAAGAAAATGATAGGCTTCCAATCGCCTTTTTGTTCTGTAGTAGTCTTGACCAACGTTTTATCCATTTCATCCATCAAGAACTCTAATGCGTTGCCAAGTGACGTTCCTCCTCCAATAGGAAATGTAGGAGGATAGAACTTATATAATTCTGTAAGTGGAGAAACACATTTTGCCTTACCTGCAAAAGCAATAACAGAAATGTAAGCTGTTTCGAGGGCGTAAGGATCTGTTCGTAACTCTTGCACAATCATTCTCATTCCATCCTGTACTTGTTGAATGGGTGCGCCGACCATCGATTCTGATACGTCAACAAGGAAATATACCGGTAATCTTCTCATATGTTGTTTATTTTTAGTTTCTGTTAATGATTATAGGAAGGGGGCTTAGGTATAGTTTCCCCGGACCAGTTATTTTCATTAGGCTCAAACCTTCTCCTCTTAACACATTTCCGACAGACCATCCAGCCTGAATTTGTGAAGACGAAAAGCCATGTAGTGCTACGATGTGATTCTCATCCACTTCTATGGACTCTCCATGATTTAATATCTTTTCAATGGGAGATCCCAGTGAGTCAAGAAATATGGTTGCATTACCTTCAACTTTTTGGAACAATCCCACACCGCCAAACAATCCTTGCAAGTTCAGATTGAGATTAAGATGCACCTTGTCTGACGATGCCACATAATGCCCTCTTCGGCAGATCAGATTCTCACCTTGTAATTTGATTGGCACTAATGCACAGCAACTACCTGAGAGAACTAATTTCTTGTCTGCATTAGTCGGATTACTGAATCTGATAATCAATATAGACTCTCCAGATAATGCAGATTTCACGACACCGCCTAATATTGAACCCAAGCCAGAACCACTGTCATTATTAAATTCCACATCACGCTGTAATGCTTCATCTGTATAAACGACGCTCCCTCGTTCTGCATAAAAAGATTCACCTGAAGCCAGTGTGACTTCAAGAGTCTTAAACTCATATCCGATAATTTTGCAATTCATTCTTATATAACTACATTTACTTCCGCAGGTGGAGGTGGTAACTCTATGCTATCCGTTACTCCCATAGTGCGTCCACCTTGCTGTACGTTAATAGTCACCCATTGGAAAAACTTCTTGAATGTGCCGCTATCCATAGTATCAAGTGTAAACACATTGTCTGTAAGCTTTTTCAACGGTTCTGTTTTAGCCTTGGGTCCAGCTGCACATGCTACTATGTTGGTAAACTGATGCCGCTTTACCTTTTGTATGGCTTCATCGTAAACTTGAAGGTCGGACGGTTTGCCATCCGTTAAGATAAAAAGCAATGGCATCCAATCACCTTTCTGCTCCTTGCTTCCCATATTTACTTCACTATCATAGCAATCGCACAACATGTTAAGTGCAGCCCCTGTATGCGTAGGCCCAGAATCTGGACACTCGATTTCAGGCAACTGCAAATCCTCCAATTCCGTTAATGGCAAGATTTGTCTTACATCACGGTCGTAGGTGATAATGCTTATACATGCAGTTTCCAAAGCATACGGGTCAAGACGCAATGAGGCAATCATATCAGAAAGCCCCACTTTGACACTTTCTATCGGCTCTCCTTTCATAGAACCGCTGGTGTCAATCAGAATATACACAGGTAATCTTCTACTCATGATTATGTGGAAATAACCCGAAAGGTATTTGAAACAGAATACCTTTCGGGCATGGTCTATGTTTATACAACAATGTTCACTTCAGGAGGTGGAGGAGGAAGTTCACTCATAGTCGTAGCCTCAGCTGCAGTTTCCTCCACAGACTTGCTACTGGTGCTGATACTTGCAGACACCCATTTGAAGAACGCCTTGATAGTCGCACTATCCGCCGTATCAAGCTGCACTACGTTTTCTGTAATTTGTTTCAAGGTGTCTGTGCTTGCTCCCTGTCCGGCAGCACACGCTACTACCATGCCACATTTACGTTTTTTGAATTCTACAAGTCCTCTTGAAATGTCATCAGTTGGCACTCCATCGGTCATAATAAATATCAGTGGTCTCCAGTCACCCTTTACTTCTGCTGTGGTTTTTGTTATCTCACTGTCAATTTTTTGAGAAAGAAGTTCAAGTGCACCACCAAGTGCAGTGCATCCACTTGCATCAATATTGGGTTGCTGGAATGCAGCTAACTCCGTCAATGGAGTTACCTGTTGTGCAGAAGAATTGAAAGTAATGATACTTATGTATGCAGTTTCAAGTGCATAGGGATCACTACGCAGTGTGGAGATTAGCGTCTGAACGCCATTCTTCACGGCCTCAATAGGCTCTCCGTACATAGAGCCGCTGGTGTCGAGGAGTAGATAAACGGGTAATCTTCTCATATTATCTTATTTTGAATAATCTTTCATAACTCTGGCGATAGTATTCACAATTGATGGGTCAGGAAAAGCATCGCCAATTGCCGCAAATTTCCAATCTCCATTTCTGCGATACAGCTTTCCCATAACAAGAGCCCTCATGCCGACGCAATCAGTTTTGGTTGCAACGTCATATTGAGCAAATACTTGTTTGGGAGCTTTATCAGGCGTTCCTTCAAACATACGAATAGATGCGTATGGGATACCCGAAAAATCTCCGCTGTATTCGTTGTTATTGTATATATTTAAGAAGAATACAATGGAATTTACATTGTCGTTCACTCTATTCAAGTCGACTGTAATAATTTCATTGTCAAGACCATCATCACCGTCTTGATCACCAGTCAAGTCATCGCCTGTATGGTGTAATGCACGGTCAATAGAGTCAAGTTTTCCATTGGGCAGACCTATTTTCCTATCACCAAAGTGATATAAAGGAGACCAAATATGGTCAATAGGCTTTCCATCAATGTCAAACATCAAACAACTTAAATCCAAGTCGACATCTACATTGGAAGACATAAGTCCAAAGAAGGACTTTTTGACAATAGCCCCCCAGTTGCAACCCACACAGAAATTGGTGAGTTTCGCACCCGTTTCTTTTTCAAGATTGATGCGCTGTCCTTTTTCTAATCGTATTGCCATAATTAATATTTTTAGTCTTTACTACCTGGTGAATAATTAAAGCCCCATCCGTATTGTTTGTCACAATCTCTATGGCCATCATGGAATGTCAGTAGTTTTTTGACGGTAATCGAATTATCTCCACCAAAGTCTAATTGAGCAATGGCGCAGAATTTCTTGGCACTATATTGTTGCCCCATTTCCACAATGACATCATCACTACCTGGTACTTTTACCTTAACCACAGCATTAGTTTCCGACCATTTTGCTACACCTTCATATATAAAGGTATATACAATAATTCGTTTGATGTCATTCACACCTATAGGGTTTACCAAGATGGTTTCTCCAGAAGAAGAGCCACCTCCACGGTCATCACCCTGATGCCAAATATATGGAGATTGGTCATAACAGCCCTGACGTGTGTTTTGGTGACGGTTTCCACCCCTTCCATGAGAAAACTGAAGACCATCAATCAGCATCTTTTTCCCATCACGAAGTTCGTAGAAACATCCCAAGTCAAGATCTACCGCATTGCCAAACAAACTTTTCAAGAAACCACCTTTATTCCAGTCAAGATTGATGACAATCTCTCCGGTCAAAGGCTTACCAGTTCCTTTTTCAAGATTGATACGATGACTATCGCCACCTTTTTCAAGAATTATAGCCATAAGCTACATAAATTTAGATGCATATTTACGACATATCGGTTCAAGACCGTCTGTATGGGCATCGCCGACTGCCTGAAATTTCCATTCAGAACCACGACGGTACAATCTGCCAAATTCAACTCCCTTATCCGTCGAGAAGTCCTCATCTAGGTCGTAGCGACAGATTACGTCCCCTGTTATTGCATTCTTGATTTGGATATAAGCATCACGTACTTGTCCGAAATTATATTTGCATCGTGGATCGTTCAAATCGTTCGGATTCCAATAAATGCTGACAGTGAAAAGAATTTCCTTGACTGATGGTGATGTCTTTGTCAAATCCACATCAATTTCCTCATTGCCTTCCCCCGTGTCGTCATCATCGTCTCCAAGGTCATCAATAGAACCTAAGACACTTTTGTCCAATGATACAGGTCGCATAACAGTTTTTCCCTTTTCATCATAAATTTGATTACCTCTTTCGTCTAATGCCGGAGTTTGATTAGGGGAGCCATAGAAAACAAAATTATATTCATGCTCTATTTGTCCGCTATTGCCCAACAGGAATGTAGAGGCATCCAAATCGTAAGGTGGATTGGCGTTGGGATTAACCTTCCACCCCATTTCCACTTTCAAACGGGTCAAACTATTATCAATCTCTACCCGTTGTCCTTTTATCAGATTAATAGCCATAGGTTTTGTAGATATAAGGGTTAGGCGTACTTATTGACAAGCGATTGCAATCCGCCTTTATTGCCGTTTCCTATAGCTTCAAATTTCCATTCACCTCCACGGCGATACAAGCGTCCAAATTCCACTGCTGTTTCAATAGAGAAATCTTCATCCAAATCGTAACGTGCAATCTCGGTATCTGTCTTGGCATCATAAATGCGTATGTAGGAATTACGCACTTGACCAAAGTTCTGTTTACGTTCTTCGGCCTTATAAATAGTCGCTGTGAAGATGATTTCTTGTATCTTTGGGTCAACTTTGGTTAAATCCACATTTATTGTCTCATCATCACCACCATCGCTGTTTCCACCAGTCAAGTCATCTCCCGTAGATTCAACAGAACCGTCAGGAGACTTCTGATTGTTATAGAAAACAAAGTATTCATCTGCTGGAATCTTGCCGTTACTTCCAAGCATAAATGCAGAAGCATCCAAATCGAAATCATAACCGGTTCCTTCATTAGGATCCCAGCCGAGACCTACTCCTACCAGCGTAAGACCCTTGTCCATGCTGATTCTTTGACCTTTTTCGAGATTAATCATAATTTTTTAAGTTTTGATATTGAACTATTTTGATGCAAAATTAGCACTGTCATTTCTCTTTTTCCTGATTTTAGTAATGTTACAACCCAATGTCTCGAAAAGAGGGGGGCGAAAGTTGCAACCTTTGACCCACATTTCGAGTATGATTATAATGCTGATATTTTCATCCACTCTTCAGAGTCTGATATTGGCTGTATATCAATTTTTTCAAAGCCACAACAGCAACATAGTGAGGTCGGTATGTTCACAGCATAATTTCCGTACATATTTCGTTGTATCATATAGTCTTCAGCATGATAAAGAACATCGCTCAATTTCGATATTTGTTTTTTTAGCAAACTTATCATTGGAAGCCTAATTTCTGGAATCTCTATGTTGGGAGCCTTGCCTTTTTCTCCACCAAACATACTATATATAAGCTGATACTTACGCATAACCGCCTTCATTCGCTTTTCATATCTATCCATCTGTTTTGGTGTTTGAGGTTTGTTGAAGTTTATACCTCCACTGGCAGATTCCAATACGAACAGAGCATAGAGGGCTTTCTCACGTCTGTGGATTTTTTCGATCTTCACATCTGCTTCGGGAAAATATATTCGTTCACGGAGTGGGTCTAAAACAACAGCACTACGTACCCCTTTGCGCAACATAAGAATATCGAAAATCTGCTTGTAGTAGCCAGTGAAAATAAATCTGCCATTAGACTCTTGGATATAATTCAATCCCAAATTGTGATAGCTCTCGGAAAATAAATCCATTATCTTGCGAATTGAATACAATGGATTATCTTCAATTTCCACCAACAGAAAATTAGACATCCTTTTGTCGCTAACAGTTGACTCTCCAATTTTTATCAGAAAAGAAGGGTTGATGGTTCTTAGTTCTTTAATGGATAGTTTTGTCGCTAATTGGTTGTTGCAGAAAGATTCGGTAGAAAGATTCTGCATCTGTTTAATTATGACATGAAGTCGCTCTGTACTAACTTTCGGATAGAGAAATTCCGCTATTCTTAACAAATCGGCTTCTATAATGCTACAATAGTGCTCGGAAACCTTTGGCAAATAAACAAGTTCAAAACCTGCCAGCCTAACTTCGGAGCAAATTTCTCTATATGACAATCTCATTTGCTCATTAACAGTGTTATTGTATTCGCTTTCCAAATAGAGTATCTGCGAACTCTCAAATGTAATGATAGAAGAGTCAACAGAAAATACTGATATTTCATTGGATGCTTTGAGTGTCAATAAAAGGCGTAAAGAAGTAAGCAACAAAGCCTCTTCTTTGGCACAATAATTATCGGACATAGCAACTTGATTAAAATCATTCATCAATAAGTGTCTGGTCTCCTCATTGAAGTATGAAATTGTTTCCAAGGCTTTGGCAAAAGTACATGATTCTGCAAAAGCTTCGTCTTCTTTTGTGATGGCATACTTTTCTCTCAAGACATCAAGAAATTCTATCTCTCTTGTGTCTATTATACCATCTGCCTTTATTAAGTCAGAGACAATCCTTACAATACTTGCTCTTTCTATTTGTTTCATTGTCTTATTTGAAGTGCTATCAATATCTCTTAAATAGAGATTATGACATATTGTTAGCTACTTAAATATAGCCCTTTAGCGTGATTAGTGAACAGATTTCCTAAACAGAGAAAGCATAAGTAACAAAAAGACAATGTTTAAAAGCATAAATTGATATGGTTCTCAATTGTTTTTGTTACTTTTGTGTTTAATTAAGCATCTCTATTTAAGAGATTGGGATACTTGTCAAACATCAACTCTCTTTGTCGTGAAAGGACTGTGCTAATTCGATATTTCGCTTTTTTTTATTCATTCTAAATTTATATTTTGTAGGCATCTCTAAATAAGAGAGACTTATTTCTTTTGCAAAGGTAGCTATTTTTCTGCAAATGAGATACGTAAACCGATGGCTTTTGTAACTGAATGTCTATTTTATAATGAGATTTGCCATTTTGTTTAGGAAATTAAAAATCAATTATCTAGTTATGGTCTGAATATAGGATGATTAGAATGTTATCAAATCTCTTATTTAGAGATGCCTACAAAATATAAATTTAGAATGAATAAAAAAAAGCGAAATATCGAATTAGCACAGTCCTTTCACGACAAAGAGAGTTGATGTTTGACAAGTATCCCAATCTCTTAAATAGAGATGCTTAATTAAACACAAAAGTAACAAAAACAATTGAGAACCATATCAATTTATGCTTTTAAACATTGTCTTTTTGTTACTTATGCTTTCTCTGTTTAGGAAATCTGTTCACTAATCACGCTAAAGGGCTATATTTAAGTAGCTAACAATATGTCATAATCTCTATTTAAGAGATATTGATAGCACTTCAAATAAGACAATGAAACAAATAGAAAGAGCAAGTATTGTAAGGATTGTCTCTGACTTAATAAAGGCAGATGGTATAATAGACACAAGAGAGATAGAATTTCTTGATGTCTTGAGAGAAAAGTATGCCATCACAAAAGAAGACGAAGCTTTTGCAGAATCATGTACTTTTGCCAAAGCCTTGGAAACAATTTCATACTTCAATGAGGAGACCAGACACTTATTGATGAATGATTTTAATCAAGTTGCTATGTCCGATAATTATTGTGCCAAAGAAGAGGCTTTGTTGCTTACTTCTTTACGCCTTTTATTGACACTCAAAGCATCCAATGAAATATCAGTATTTTCTGTTGACTCTTCTATCATTACATTTGAGAGTTCGCAGATACTCTATTTGGAAAGCGAATACAATAACACTGTTAATGAGCAAATGAGATTGTCATATAGAGAAATTTGCTCCGAAGTTAGGCTGGCAGGTTTTGAACTTGTTTATTTGCCAAAGGTTTCCGAGCACTATTGTAGCATTATAGAAGCCGATTTGTTAAGAATAGCGGAATTTCTCTATCCGAAAGTTAGTACAGAGCGACTTCATGTCATAATTAAACAGATGCAGAATCTTTCTACCGAATCTTTCTGCAACAACCAATTAGCGACAAAACTATCCATTAAAGAACTAAGAACCATCAACCCTTCTTTTCTGATAAAAATTGGAGAGTCAACTGTTAGCGACAAAAGGATGTCTAATTTTCTGTTGGTGGAAATTGAAGATAATCCATTGTATTCAATTCGCAAGATAATGGATTTATTTTCCGAGAGCTATCACAATTTGGGATTGAATTATATCCAAGAGTCTAATGGCAGATTTATTTTCACTGGCTACTACAAGCAGATTTTCGATATTCTTATGTTGCGCAAAGGGGTACGTAGTGCTGTTGTTTTAGACCCACTCCGTGAACGAATATATTTTCCCGAAGCAGATGTGAAGATCGAAAAAATCCACAGACGTGAGAAAGCCCTCTATGCTCTGTTCGTATTGGAATCTGCCAGTGGAGGTATAAACTTCAACAAACCTCAAACACCAAAACAGATGGATAGATATGAAAAGCGAATGAAGGCGGTTATGCGTAAGTATCAGCTTATATATAGTATGTTTGGTGGAGAAAAAGGCAAGGCTCCCAACATAGAGATTCCAGAAATTAGGCTTCCAATGATAAGTTTGCTAAAAAAACAAATATCGAAATTGAGCGATGTTCTTTATCATGCTGAAGACTATATGATACAACGAAATATGTACGGAAATTATGCTGTGAACATACCGACCTCACTATGTTGCTGTTGTGGCTTTGAAAAAATTGATATACAGCCAATATCAGACTCTGAAGAGTGGATGAAAATATCAGCATTATAATCATACTCGAAATGTGGGTCAAAGGTTGCAACTTTCGCCCCCCTCTTTTCGAGACATTGGGTTGTAACATTACTAAAATCAGGAAAAAGAGAAATGACAGTGCTAATTTTGCATCAAAATAGTTCAATATCAAAACTTAAAAAATTATGATTAATCTCGAAAAAGGTCAAAGAATCAGCATGGACAAGGGTCTTACGCTGGTAGGAGTAGGTCTCGGCTGGGATCCTAATGAAGGAACCGGTTATGATTTCGATTTGGATGCTTCTGCATTTATGCTTGGAAGTAACGGCAAGATTCCAGCAGATGAATACTTTGTTTTCTATAACAATCAGAAGTCTCCTGACGGTTCTGTTGAATCTACGGGAGATGACTTGACTGGTGGAAACAGCGATGGTGGTGATGATGAGACAATAAATGTGGATTTAACCAAAGTTGACCCAAAGATACAAGAAATCATCTTCACAGCGACTATTTATAAGGCCGAAGAACGTAAACAGAACTTTGGTCAAGTGCGTAATTCCTACATACGCATTTATGATGCCAAGACAGATACCGAGATTGCACGTTACGATTTGGATGAAGATTTCTCTATTGAAACAGCAGTGGAATTTGGACGCTTGTATCGCCGTGGAGGTGAATGGAAATTTGAAGCTATAGGAAACGGCAATAAAGGCGGATTGCAATCGCTTGTCAATAAGTACGCCTAACCCTTATATCTACAAAACCTATGGCTATTAATCTGATAAAAGGACAACGGGTAGAGATTGATAATAGTTTGACCCGTTTGAAAGTGGAAATGGGGTGGAAGGTTAATCCCAACGCCAATCCACCTTACGATTTGGATGCCTCTACATTCCTGTTGGGCAATAGCGGACAAATAGAGCATGAATATAATTTTGTTTTCTATGGCTCCCCTAATCAAACTCCGGCATTAGACGAAAGAGGTAATCAAATTTATGATGAAAAGGGAAAAACTGTTATGCGACCTGTATCATTGGACAAAAGTGTCTTAGGTTCTATTGATGACCTTGGAGACGATGATGACGACACGGGGGAAGGCAATGAGGAAATTGATGTGGATTTGACAAAGACATCACCATCAGTCAAGGAAATTCTTTTCACTGTCAGCATTTATTGGAATCCGAACGATTTGAACGATCCACGATGCAAATATAATTTCGGACAAGTACGTGATGCTTATATCCAAATCAAGAATGCAATAACAGGGGACGTAATCTGTCGCTACGACCTAGATGAGGACTTCTCGACGGATAAGGGAGTTGAATTTGGCAGATTGTACCGTCGTGGTTCTGAATGGAAATTTCAGGCAGTCGGCGATGCCCATACAGACGGTCTTGAACCGATATGTCGTAAATATGCATCTAAATTTATGTAGCTTATGGCTATAATTCTTGAAAAAGGTGGCGATAGTCATCGTATCAATCTTGAAAAAGGAACTGGTAAGCCTTTGACCGGAGAGATTGTCATCAATCTTGACTGGAATAAAGGTGGTTTCTTGAAAAGTTTGTTTGGCAATGCGGTAGATCTTGACTTGGGATGTTTCTACGAACTTCGTGATGGGAAAAAGATGCTGATTGATGGTCTTCAGTTTTCTCATGGAAGGGGTGGAAACCGTCACCAAAACACACGTCAGGGCTGTTATGACCAATCTCCATATATTTGGCATCAGGGTGATGACCGTGGAGGTGGCTCTTCTTCTGGAGAAACCATCTTGGTAAACCCTATAGGTGTGAATGACATCAAACGAATTATTGTATATACCTTTATATATGAAGGTGTAGCAAAATGGTCGGAAACTAATGCTGTGGTTAAGGTAAAAGTACCAGGTAGTGATGATGTCATTGTGGAAATGGGGCAACAATATAGTGCCAAGAAATTCTGCGCCATTGCTCAATTAGACTTTGGTGGAGATAATTCGATTACCGTCAAAAAACTACTGACATTCCATGATGGCCATAGAGATTGTGACAAACAATACGGATGGGGCTTTAATTATTCACCAGGTAGTAAAGACTAAAAATATTAATTATGGCAATACGATTAGAAAAAGGACAGCGCATCAATCTTGAAAAAGAAACGGGTGCGAAACTCACCAATTTCTGTGTGGGTTGCAACTGGGGGGCTATTGTCAAAAAGTCCTTCTTTGGACTTATGTCTTCCAATGTAGATGTCGACTTGGATTTAAGTTGTTTGATGTTTGACATTGATGGAAAGCCTATTGACCATATTTGGTCTCCTTTATATCACTTTGGTGATAGGAAAATAGGTCTGCCCAATGGAAAACTTGACTCTATTGACCGTGCATTACACCATACAGGCGATGACTTGACTGGTGATCAAGACGGTGATGATGGTCTTGACAATGAAATTATTACAGTCGACTTGAATAGAGTGAACGACAATGTAAATTCCATTGTATTCTTCTTAAATATATACAATAACAACGAATACAGCGGAGATTTTTCGGGTATCCCATACGCATCTATTCGTATGTTTGAAGGAACGCCTGATAAAGCTCCCAAACAAGTATTTGCTCAATATGACGTTGCAACCAAAACTGATTGCGTCGGCATGAGGGCTCTTGTTATGGGAAAGCTGTATCGCAGAAATGGAGATTGGAAATTTGCGGCAATTGGCGATGCTTTTCCTGACCCATCAATTGTGAATACTATCGCCAGAGTTATGAAAGATTATTCAAAATAAGATAATATGAGAAGATTACCCGTTTATCTACTCCTCGACACCAGCGGCTCTATGTACGGAGAGCCTATTGAGGCCGTGAAGAATGGCGTTCAGACGCTAATCTCCACACTGCGTAGTGATCCCTATGCACTTGAAACTGCATACATAAGTATCATTACTTTCAATTCTTCTGCACAACAGGTAACTCCATTGACGGAGTTAGCTGCATTCCAGCAACCCAATATTGATGCAAGTGGATGCACTGCACTTGGTGGTGCACTTGAACTTCTTTCTCAAAAAATTGACAGTGAGATAACAAAAACCACAGCAGAAGTAAAGGGTGACTGGAGACCACTGATATTTATTATGACCGATGGAGTGCCAACTGATGACATTTCAAGAGGACTTGTAGAATTCAAAAAACGTAAATGTGGCATGGTAGTAGCGTGTGCTGCCGGACAGGGAGCAAGCACAGACACCTTGAAACAAATTACAGAAAACGTAGTGCAGCTTGATACGGCGGATAGTGCGACTATCAAGGCGTTCTTCAAATGGGTGTCTGCAAGTATCAGCACCAGTAGCAAGTCTGTGGAGGAAACTGCAGCTGAGGCTACGACTATGAGTGAACTTCCTCCTCCACCTCCTGAAGTGAACATTGTTGTATAAACATAGACCATGCCCGAAAGGTATTCTGTTTCAAATACCTTTCGGGTTATTTCCACATAATCATGAGTAGAAGATTACCTGTGTATATTCTGATTGACACCAGCGGTTCTATGAAAGGAGAGCCGATAGAAAGTGTCAAAGTGGGGCTTTCTGATATGATTGCCTCATTGCGTCTTGACCCGTATGCTTTGGAAACTGCATGTATAAGCATTATCACCTACGACCGTGATGTAAGACAAATCTTGCCATTAACGGAATTGGAGGATTTGCAGTTGCCTGAAATCGAGTGTCCAGATTCTGGGCCTACGCATACAGGGGCTGCACTTAACATGTTGTGCGATTGCTATGATAGTGAAGTAAATATGGGAAGCAAGGAGCAGAAAGGTGATTGGATGCCATTGCTTTTTATCTTAACGGATGGCAAACCGTCCGACCTTCAAGTTTACGATGAAGCCATACAAAAGGTAAAGCGGCATCAGTTTACCAACATAGTAGCATGTGCAGCTGGACCCAAGGCTAAAACAGAACCGTTGAAAAAGCTTACAGACAATGTGTTTACACTTGATACTATGGATAGCGGCACATTCAAGAAGTTTTTCCAATGGGTGACTATTAACGTACAGCAAGGTGGACGCACTATGGGAGTAACGGATAGCATAGAGTTACCACCTCCACCTGCGGAAGTAAATGTAGTTATATAAGAATGAATTGCAAAATTATCGGATATGAGTTTAAGACTCTTGAAGTCACACTGGCTTCAGGTGAATCTTTTTATGCAGAACGAGGGAGCGTCGTTTATACAGATGAAGCATTACAGCGTGATGTGGAATTTAATAATGACAGTGGTTCTGGCTTGGGTTCAATATTAGGCGGTGTCGTGAAATCTGCATTATCTGGAGAGTCTATATTGATTATCAGATTCAGTAATCCGACTAATGCAGACAAGAAATTAGTTCTCTCAGGTAGTTGCTGTGCATTAGTGCCAATCAAATTACAAGGTGAGAATCTGATCTGCCGAAGAGGGCATTATGTGGCATCGTCAGACAAGGTGCATCTTAATCTCAATCTGAACTTGCAAGGATTGTTTGGCGGTGTGGGATTGTTCCAAAAAGTTGAAGGTAATGCAACCATATTTCTTGACTCACTGGGATCTCCCATTGAAAAGATATTAAATCATGGAGAGTCCATAGAAGTGGATGAGAATCACATCGTAGCACTACATGGCTTTTCGTCTTCACAAATTCAGGCTGGATGGTCTGTCGGAAATGTGTTAAGAGGAGAAGGTTTGAGCCTAATGAAAATAACTGGTCCGGGGAAACTATACCTAAGCCCCCTTCCTATAATCATTAACAGAAACTAAAAATAAACAACATATGAGAAGATTACCGGTATATTTCCTTGTTGACGTATCAGAATCGATGGTCGGCGCACCCATTCAACAAGTACAGGATGGAATGAGAATGATTGTGCAAGAGTTACGAACAGATCCTTACGCCCTCGAAACAGCTTACATTTCTGTTATTGCTTTTGCAGGTAAGGCAAAATGTGTTTCTCCACTTACAGAATTATATAAGTTCTATCCTCCTACATTTCCTATTGGAGGAGGAACGTCACTTGGCAACGCATTAGAGTTCTTGATGGATGAAATGGATAAAACGTTGGTCAAGACTACTACAGAACAAAAAGGCGATTGGAAGCCTATCATTTTCTTGTTCACAGACGGGAATCCGACAGATAATCCTTCGACTGCTTTTATGCGTTGGAATAATAAGTATCGTGGAAAGGCTAATATAGTAGCAATCTCAATTGGTGACAATGTGAACACGCAGTTGCTGGGGCAGATTTCCGATAATGTATTACGCTTAAACAAAACGGATGAAATCTCCTTCAAGGCATTCTTCAAATGGGTTACTGCGTCCATAAAAGCTACAAGTGTATCTGTGTCAGACATAGGTGATGATGACGTAAAACTCGCACCTACAACTGGTATAAATTTGGAAAAAGTTGACACCACCAAAGAGTGTGTTGTGGACGAAAATTTCGTTGTACTATTAGGCAGATGTTCTAATACGAAGAAACTGTATCTTGTAAAATATGCAAAACATCTTTCAGATATAGAAGGGTTGGAATCCTTAAACATAAAGGCAACAGACTTCAAACTTGTCGGGGCTTACCCAATTGACGAGGAAACATACAACGAATTATGCGAAGGGGAATCCAACCGCAACATTAACACCATGTCTCTTCGTGGTGTCCCTACATGTCCCTGTTGTGGAAATCAACTTGGTGTAGTAGTGTGTGAATGTGGCAATATCATGTGCTCCGATGGTCATACCACAGCTTGTCCTTGGTGTGGTATGGAAGGCTCTTTGGGAGAAATTGCAGAAGGAGGCATGGACATCACAAGAGGAAGGGGGTAAGACTATGAATATAGATAAAGTCCTTCAGATTCTTCTCGAAGATTGCAATGATGACAAGGCTGAGAATTTTCTTCGCTTCTTGTCTGGAAAATTATGGAATTTATACGATGAATATCTTATGGATAAAATAAAAATGGCAGAAAGTGAGATTGTTTGGAATCTCAACATTCCTAATGCAAAAGAAAATCAAACATACTCCCAAACAGTAGAGATGCCAAGATTGGCATCAGAGAAACTTGCTGGTGTTGATATTGTTCTTGAAAGTATTACAGGTCTTGACGAGGAAACACATGGACTGCTTCTCAATGTTGCACCTGACGGGAAATCATTTTCTATTACAGGAACACCCTCATTAGAATCATTTCGCAAGGACGGTGCAACTGCACAATCTACATTCGAGTTGACATTGCATTACAGCTTCACGGGAATTGAAATACCATCAAATCGTCCTGTATTGGAAAAGAAAATACCATTTGTTATCAATCAAGACCCAAGAAAACTTTGGAAGAATCTTCCTGTGGATTGGGACAATATGCCTGAGCCAAAATACACAAAGGATGATACTCAGATAGAGTATATTAAGGTTGAAGCACTTGTTGACGGAACACCACAAAAGGACATTGTGGCAGCAAGTAAGCGTGGACGTAGCCATGCACAAGAAGCCAAGCCTCGTGACGACCATTTCAAGATGCAGCACATGGACAATGGATGGTATATTATGGCTGTGGCAGATGGTGCCGGTTCTGCAAAATTCTCACGCGAAGGTTCTCGAATTGCCTGTGAGGAATCTGTAAACTATTGCATCGTGCAGCTCAATAACAATAAAGAGTTTGAAAATGCCATTGCTACATATAACGAGCAGAAAGGCGATGGTGAGAATGATGTGCGCAAGATTGTTGGAGATTATATTTACAAGATAGTGGGCACTGCTGCATTTAAAGCTCACAAAGCCATCAATGCAGAGGCTGCAATTAGGAAGAACCAGCCGAAGTTATATGCCACAACTCTCTTGCTAACTATTTGCAAGAAGTTCTCATTCGGATGGTTCTTAGCTTCATTTTGGGTTGGCGATGGTGCTATATGCTTATATGATAGAAAGGCACATACAGCAAAAATCCTCGGTATCCCTGATGAAGGTGAATATGCAGGTCAGACACGTTTTTTGACCATGCCGGAGATTTTTAAGGATGCGGCCTCTCTCTACCAACGTTTGCGTTTTAACATAGTAGATGATTTCACGGCATTATTCCTGATGAGTGACGGTATAAGTGACCCGAAATTTGAGACCGATGCCAATTTGAACAATCCCGACAAATGGGATGCTTTGTGGGATGACCTCAAAGAAAATGGAGTGGAGCTTACCGATGATAACGAAGCATCAAAAGAACAACTCTTGAACTGGCTCGACTTCTGGTCACCAGGCAATCACGACGACCGTACCATTGCTATATTGTATGAAGGCGAAGATATGCAATCCGAATCTTTCGATGTCAATGTAGTGACAGATGGCGAAACGATTGCGAAAGAAGACCCCCTTGTAGAGGAAACCAATTGTAATATGCACCAAGAGGAATCTTGTCCTGATAACTCAGAGTTTGATAAGGAAGAAGAATGTGTCCAACCTCAAAAAGAATAGGCTATGGCAAACAAAGTAACACTGACGGCAACCGATGGCAGCACCGTAGAGTTTTATGATGAAATCAAAGCTCAGGGTGGTGTCAAGGATGTGTATTTCTCCACAGATGGGACTTATGTGGTTGCATTCTATCGTAAGCCTATCAATGCCAATGACAAAGCGCGTATCAATGATATTGTGAATATTCACAGAAATAGAATTTTTACAACGGATGCAATTGGGCAATACTGGAATGCCTTTTTTGCTTGGCCTACAAAAATTGTGGAGTGGAAAGGGTTGACAGGTATTGTTATTCCTTTCTACGACAATAAATTCTTTTTCAGTGGTATTGATAACTCATGGCCTTTTATCAAAAACGGGCAAGAGAAAAATGGCAAGTGGTTTTCATCTGCTAAACTTATTAACAAATTTGTTCCTGTCGAGCAGAAAGGAACATTTCTTACTCGTCTGCACATGTGCCTGAAAATAGCCCGTGCTATGCGACGGCTTCATGCCGCAGGACTGGCACATTCAGACTTATCTTACAATAATGTACTTGTTGACCCGTTGAGCGGGAATGCTTGTATTATAGATTGTGATGGTCTTGTAGTTCCACATAAGTTTCCGCCAGAGGTTGTGGGTACTCCAGGGTTTATTGCCCCCGAAGTGCTTGCGACTAAAGCTTTGAAAGTAGATGACCCGAAAAAGAATCTCCCGCAGATTACCACAGACAGGCATGCGCTGGCTGTGCTGATATACACATTCCTTTTGAATCGTCATCCCCTTGATGGTGGAAAAGTATGGGACATAGATGACCCGCAGAAAGATGATGATATGCGTTATGGTTCAAAGGCTTTATTTATAGAACATCCTACAGACAAGACCAATAGGGTGAAGCCTGACCAGTTGGCTAAGTCTCAATTACCCCAAGGAGACCCAACAAAAATGCCTTATACTATTTGTGGCCCATATTTGAAAAAATTATTTGACAAGGCTTTTATTGATGGACTTCACAATCCATCTGTACGTCCAAGTGCAGCGGAATGGGAAGATGCATTGGTAAAGACTTGTGATCTTGTGCAGCCATGCCAAAACTCAAAGTGCGAGGCACATTGGTATGTTTTCGACAACACTACCAAGCCTTGCTGTCCATTCTGTGGAAAGGAGTATAAAGGGCAGTTACCCATTCTCAACTTCTACTATGCCCCGTCGCATGGTAAATACATATCTGAGAACTATCGTTTGATGGTGTATGACAAACAAACACTTTATAAGTGGCATTCCAATAATCTTGTTTCAGCCAACGAAAAAACAAGTGCGGAAGATAAGAAACCTGTAGGAGACTTTCATTTCCATAACGGTCAGTGGATTCTCATCAACCGCCGTTTGCCGGATATGAAAGACATAACTGAAGGAAAAGATGTTCCTATTGGTGGTTATGTACCACTTACTGATGGACGGCAGATTTTGCTGGATAAAAGTCAGGGAGGAAGGCTTATTGTTGTTCAGCTTGTAAAAAATTAAACTTATGGCGATAAAAGATCAATGCTCTCAATGTAAATCTTTCAATGAAGGTGTGTGCAAATTTCTATCTTCCTTCCCGATATATGACCAAACCTCTTGTCCTCAATACATGAAGAAAGGCATCATATTAGAGAAAGATGAAGAACAAGTAAATCATAACGTTACTCTTAATGAGGGTGACACGAACCATTCTAACCTAATAAACACTCCCCAAAAGCAACGAATGTTTCAACATCCATTTTCTTTTAAGGGAAGGATAAGACGCTTAGAGTATGGACTGTCATACCTGTTAGTGTATGTTTTGTTTCTTCCTATCAATATAACGCCAGAGAATCAAGTGTCTGAAAATATGGCATTATTTTATTTGCTTTTGTTTTTCCCTGCGTTATGGTTTATTTGGGCACAAGGAGCAAAGCGTTGTCACGACAGAGGTAATTCTGGATGGTATCAGTTAATTCCCTTCTATGCCTTATGGATGTTCTTCGGGGATGGAGAGGAATGCGACAACGAGTATGGAAGTGACCCTAAAGGAAGAGATATTTTCTCATAAGACAAGACATGAATATATACATCATCCGCAACAACCAAAAATTCGGTCCTTATACAGAAAGTGTTTTGCTTTCGTATGTCAATCAAGGTCAAGTGCTCGTGCAAGATAAAGCTATAAAAGATGGCGACTTGCAGGAGCATACCGTTGGCTACTATCTGAAACAATGCGGATTGAAACCGAAAGTAACGAATAAGGGAAATATCTTATCTCAATTAAATATGATTGGCTCTGAGTTGATATTCCCTAAGACAACCATGCTTTCCAAATCATTCCTTACAGACCAGAGATTTTTGATTTTGGCAGTCGTCGGTTTGTTACCAATGGTTATCATGAACATTCCTTTGGGTGGCGTTTTGTTGTTTTATGAAGTGTCATTGTACTTTTCTGTCATTTGGGGGTTGTTTTTCTATACTTGCTTCAAGACGCAACAAGTAAGTTTGAAAACTACTTTATCCGTGTTTTTCCCAACGCAAATTCTTGTGTTTACATTATGGGACTTTACAGGAATTCCCAACCTAAATCCTTTTTATGCATTTACAGAAACACAGTTTCCTGTAAATCTTTTAGGCTTTATATTTGGGGTTGGGTTAACCGAGGAATTAGTAAAGCTCTTGCCTCTTTTATTCATTTTGAGAAAAGCCAAAGAACCTTTGATCCCTCAAACATTGGTCTTTTATGGCCTTATGTCAGGAATCGCATTTGGCGTATATGAAGGTGTAGGCTATCAGATAACAGTAAACGCAGAGCAAACATACGATGTGTCTTTCTTTTTGAATATAGCCAGATTGACTAGCCTTCCTTTTTTACATGCTTGTTGGTGTGGTATTGCAGGATATTTCCTTGCTTTTGCCCACTTATATCCTAAATATAGACGAGGACTATACACTTTGGCTATTTCGGTTCCGGCTATTATCCATGGTTTATATGATTCTCTCTCAAACTTTTGGGGAGTTTCACTCATCATGGTTTTCGTAGGTTTAATGCTTCTCATGGTCTATCTAAAACAAGGAGTTAATTATCAGTCAAAATTGAGACAATAAAAGATACATAGAACCTTGCACCCTATTTTTGAAAGCAATTTGATGTAATGGCTGTAACATTATGGAAATCTGATATGCCAGCAAATATGGAGGTAACTTTGCATCATCAAAAGTAAAACAATTAAACTGAATAGAAAATGAAAAAGATTATTTTGACAGCAGTTATCGCCATTAGTAGCGTATTCGGAGCAAATGCTCAGAATTATTTTGGTACTACTACCACCAAGACGAATTCTTCGTATAGAATAGGTGGCACAAACACATCTGTCCGTTACCAACAAGGTTACACAAGAAAAGATGGAACTTATGTGCAAGGTCATTATAAGACATCAAACAACGGCACTAACCATGACAACTATTCGACAAGTGGCAACGTGAACAGTTACACTGGTTCGTATGGTAGTCGAGCAAGAGACTATTCTTCTAGTGCTTACAATTATGGTTCAGGTAGAGCTATTCATACAGGCAGTCGTGGCGGGCAGTACTACATAAATAGTAAAGGGAATAAAACATATGTTCCTAAAAGAAAATAAATTCCAATTTAATAACGGATAGAGTATATTAGAAATGAAAGCGAATTTTTTAATTACAATGTTAATGGCTATAATGTTGATGAATTCATCAACATTAGTAGCTCAATCTGCATATTCCAATTATGGATATAGTGTTCAAAAGAACACGGCTTCTATTACATTTAAGAATAGTTCTGATTATACAATGACTTTGAGAATCGTATATTCTCTTGGAGGATTGTACACAATTGTCTCACTACCAGCACATTCATCAAGAACGGTCTCTTTTAGTAAAAGCGGTACATTCAAATTAAAAATCAAAGCAACAAGATATGAACAAAGTTCATATCATGATGGTGGCAAATTCTCTGTAACTTGTAATGATACAGAATGGACAGAAGGTGAAATGACTTTTCAAATGTCTTCCTATGGAAGTGGCTTAGGTCCATCCATATCAGCCAAAGAATTTGAGAATGATAGATAATAATGACCATATTTTAATATATAAATTCATTTAAGATGGAACAAAAACAACATTACACAGGCTTAACCGATAAAGAGGTTAACGACAGCCGCGAAATGCATGGTGCGAATATTCTCACACCACCCGAGAAAGATCCTCTATGGAAACAGTTTCTTGAAAAATTTGAAGACCCGCTCATCATCATCCTTATGATTGCTGGAGCATTGTCTGTCGGTATTTCATTTTATGAATACTTTGGTTTGGGACAAGGAGGAGAAGTTTTCTTTGAACCTGCAGGAATCTTTGTTGCCATATTGCTGGCTACAGGTTTGGCGTTCTACTTCGAACTTCAAGCCGACAAGGAATTTACCATCCTCAATCAGGTGAACGATGATGAGCCGGTAGAAGTTATCCGCAATGGTAATGTCACTCAGATTCCACGTAAGGACGTGGTTGTGGGCGACATAGTTATCCTCAATACTGGCGAGGAAGTTGCTGCCGACGGCGAACTTCTGGAAGCGGTGCAGCTGCATCTTGACGAGTCGACATTGACTGGTGAGCCTGTATGCGGTAAGAGCGTCAATGAAGAGGATTTCGACAAGAATGCCACTTACCCAACCAACCACGTGATGAAAGGTACTAAGGTTATGGAAGGACATGGGGCGTTTCGTGTACTTGCCGTAGGCGACAGAACTGAGCAGGGCAAGGTATTTGAGGCCGCTCAGATTGACGACAGTGTGAAAACTCCGCTCAACGAGCAGTTGGATGGTCTGAGCGACTGGATTACAAAGATAAGTTACGGATTTGCTGCTTTGATTATTGTGGGCCGCATCGCTGTCTATCTGTTCAGCAACGGTACGGATTGTTTCGGCTCATGGGAGCTGGTAACTCCGTTTATCGCTTATGTATTGCAGACATTGATGATTGCCGTTACGCTGGTGGTTGTGGCTGTGCCCGAAGGATTACCGATGGCAGTAACACTCTCGCTGGCTTACTCCATGCGCCGTATGTTGCGCACCAACAATCTTGTACGCAAGATGCACGCTTGCGAGACAATGGGTGCCACAACTGTGATATGTACCGACAAGACGGGCACTTTGACTCAAAACCAAATGAGTGTTGATGAGATTAAGGTATATGATAATGCGATTTCTGAAAATGTGATTTATGAGGGAATGGCGGTCAACTCTACCGCTTCAATTGATTTCTCGGATGCAAGGAAACTACAGGTGTTGGGTAATCCTACAGAAGGTGCATTGCTGCTTTGGATGAACGGCAAGAATGTGGATTATCGCACTATACGTGAAAACATAAGTGTAGTGGAAGAGCTTCCTTTCACCACTGAGCGCAAGTATATGGCCACTGTAGTGGAGTCGGCTGCAGTTCCGGGCAAGAAGGTGCTTTATGTGAAAGGTGCTCCCGAATATGTGATGAATTTCTGTTCAGATCGGGTTACTTCGTCAGGAAATGTTCCTATGACCGATAGCCGTCCGATGCTGGAAGAAAAGCTGTTGCAATACCAAAATCAAGCCATGCGTACTTTGGGGTTTGCCTATGCTTTGGTCGAGCCCGATGAGGTGTGTTTCATCGCCGGACACTTGGCTCCCCATATCAAATTGACTTTCTTAGGTATCACAGCCATTGCCGACCCGGTTCGTAAGGAAGTGCCTGCGGCAGTTTCCGACTGTTTGAATGCGGGGATAAAAGTGAAAATCGTAACAGGCGATACCCCGGCCACAGCTCGTGAAATAGCTCGCCAGATTTCGTTGTGGACACCCGAAGACGGAGATCGTAATATAATTACAGGCCCCGAATTTGCGGCTCTCGACGATAAAACTTTGTTGGAACGTATCCCCGATTTGAAAGTTATCGCTCGGGCTCGTCCAATGGATAAGGAGCGACTTGTACGTTTGTTGCAATCGCAAGATGAGGTCGGTGCCGTTACCGGAGACGGAACGAACGATGCCCCGGCACTCAATGCTGCGCAGGTGGGGCTTTCGATGGGCGACGGGACATCTGTCGCCAAAGAAGCGAGCGACATTACGATTATCGACAATTCATTCGGTAGTATTACCAAAGCGGTGCTTTGGGGACGCTCGCTGTATCGTAACATACAGAAGTTCATTCTTTTCCAGATGACTATCAATGTGGCCGCATGTTTGATTGTCCTTATCGGTGCTTTTTTAGGAACAGAGTCGCCGTTGACAGTCACTCAGATGCTTTGGGTAAATCTCATTATGGATACCTTCGCTGCTTTGGCATTGGCTTCCTTGCCGCCCGACGAGCGGGTTATGCGGGACAAGCCGCGTCATTTGAACGATAATATCGTTACCCGGCCTATGGCAGGAGGTATCATCGGGACTGGAATTGCTTTTGTGTTGCTCTTGTTCGGGCTGTTGCAATATTTCAAACATGTCGATATTACATCGCTCGCTCAGTTCGATCTGTCGCTTTTCTTTACCCATTTCTTTAACTTTGCGCCAGTTCCCGGAGGGCTTACCCGATATGAACTTACCCTTTTCTTTTCCATATTCGTGTTTTTACAATTTTGGAATATGTTCAATGCGAAGGCTTTTGGAAATGTACAATCCGCTTTTGATCGTTTGGCTTCATGCAAAGGATTTCTGTGGGTCACCCTCATTATTCTAGCCGGGCAGATTTTGATAGTCAGCTTGGGTGGAGCATTGTTCAGTGTGACTCCTTTACAACCGATGGACTGGGTGTATATTTTTGTGGCAACCTCGGCCGTTTTATGGATTGGAGAGATATATCGGTTGATACGGCGATGGATTGCATGAATTGGTGAGTAAAAAAAGTAAGCCAATTTTTTGTGTAGTATAAAATAATCCCTTATCTTTGCACCGCATTTGACAATCGGTCGGTGCGATACATAAACATGTTGGCGAGATAGCTCAGTTGGTTAGAGCGCATGATTCATAATCATGAGGTCCCGGGATCATGCCCCGGTCTCGCTACAAAAAGAGTGATGAATTTCATCACTCTTTTATTTTCATCAAAATGTATTACGTCTATATTCTTTATTCTGTTTCAGTCGATAATTAGTGGAGATTGTCCTTGTATATTCTACTCCCTCTCCTCAGAAACTATCGTTCTTCGGTGTCTCCCTTATATTTTTGCGCTACAAAAACACAGTGGAGGAGTATGAATTCAACTCTCCCTCTGCTCATCGCAGGTGAGATAGGAGGAGTGTAGGGCGAGGGGGTTAAATATCTGATATAAACGAATTGATGAGATGGTGTTTTTCAACCTTTCTATCACTACGTGCCACCTTCTCTATATGGCTAACGCAACACCCCGTAATGCTACGGGACACGGCAAGGGAGAAGAACAAACATGATATATAGGAACGTATTAAGAAAG
>ENA-OOWX01000348-OOWX01000348.1-human-gut-metagenome-genome-assembly--contig:-NODE-348-length-30330-cov-9.454996_pt1 | contig 30330 bp, 24 predicted proteins | sample MGYA00241583_ERZ501335 | MGnify/ENA primary metagenome ERZ501335 (study PRJEB25962, sample SAMEA2042731) | human gut metagenome | biome: human gut; feature: human-associated habitat; material: faeces...
ACCGGATCAGACACCGCGGAAAATACAACCGGAATCTGATTCTCCTCGGGCGCACTCTGCATCACGACTGCGGTCGGCGTCGCAATCGGGATAATCAGATCCACATCATCCGCCACCAGATCCGCTGCAATCTGTGTCAGAATCGACTGATCTGCCTGCCCGTTGAACGTGTAATCCGCATAATCAAAGGTAACTCCGAGCTCTGCTCCTTTTGCTGTGAGTTCCGCTTCAATCGCTTTTTCAATCTGATTTAAGGAAGCATCATCCACATACTGTACAATACCGACTTTATATACGGTTCCCTCCGCCGCTGTCTGGTCTGCTTCCGCCGTCTGTGTCTCCGCCTGCGCGTCTCCTCCTGCCTCATTGGTCAATTCCACGGTCGTACCGGAGCCGGAACTGCTTCCGCAGCCTGCCACCGCTGTTGCCACCATCGTCATTGCAAGAACTGCTGTCATCATTTTCTTTTTCATAATCATTTCCTCCTTTTTCCTATTACATAAAAAAAGCCGTCTCAAGCTATTGCTTGAGACGGTAATAAACTAATATTATCGCGGTACCACTCATCTTGACAAAATGTCCACTCACTTCATGCACTATCATACATGCCGGATGGATAACGGGTCCGGTTCCCGGCGGCTCCTACCTGCGTATCCACTGTTCAGGCCGCCCTCAAAAGTCCATTCAACAAATCCCTCCATACTGCAATCCCACCGCCTGCAGCTCTCTGTGATCTCGGATAAATGTCTACTACTCTTTCTCAAAGGTTTATCGGTATGTCATTTACTTTAATACATTAACGTGTATTTGTCAACCTTATTTTTAAATTTCCATCAGACGGAACTTCTCGATCGTCTGCTCCAAATCCTGCGCGATATTCTGAAGTGTCTTTGTGTAGTCCGTGATGTCTGCCATCGTCGTGTTGACCTGATCTGTGGATGCATTGACCTCTTCCGTCGCCGCTGCCGACTGCTCCGATACGGATGCAATCGCCTCCATACGACTTACGACCGTATCCTTGTTGGATGACATGTCCGCATTGAGCCGGTTGATGTTCTCCATGCCGGCATTCAGCTGCTCAATCTGCGTGATAATCTGACGGAATACCTCTTCCGTGCGCTCGATCGCTTTCTGCTGCTCCGACTGAAGCTCCTCGTTCTCCTGCATGGTCTCTTCCACCTGCTTGGACTTGTCCGTAATCTCGGTGATAATCTTCTTGATCTCATCCGTTGATTCCTTTGACTCATCCGCCAGCTTCCGGATCTCGTCTGCAACGACCGCAAATCCCTTGCCCATCTCTCCGGCTCTCGCCGCCTCGATAGAAGCATTCAGGGAAAGCAAATTGGTCTGTGCCGTAATATCCGCAATCGCATCGGAAATATAGAAAATCTTGTCAATGCTGGCAATCATCTCATTCATCACTGCAAGGGACATGCTCGACTTCTCTACGGTCTTCTGTGATTTTTCGATCAGATCCTTCACGCTGCCGAGTCCCTCCGAACTGATCCGGTTCGTCTCCTCGGTCATCTGGTTGATCTCGCTGACACAATCTCTGGAGGACTCCAGACTGTTCTTGAGGTTGTCCACCTCACTGCTTGCCTCCTGCGTGCTCTCCGCCTGCTTCACCGCACCGTCAGCCACGCTCGAGATCGCCTCCGCGACCTGTCCCATCGTGCTTCTGGTATCTCCCGCGATCTCGGAAATATGATCCGAAGTCTCTAAAATATGTCTGGACTTATCCTCCACCTCACGGATCACTGTGGATACATCCTTGACCATATCGTTAAAATGCGTCTCCAGCGCACCGAACTCGTCTCCTCTGGTGACCGCAATCGTCTGGGTAAAATCTCCCTCTGCCACAGCAGCTGTCGCACGCTCAATCTTTTTGATCTCACGCACAAGGCTGTACGCGGTAATAAGCGCGATCACAATACCGAAGATCACTCCGAACGCACCCGCAAATACCAGCGCACCGTTGATCTTCGCAAGATTGCCGGTGTTCTCGACATCGCTGATGCAGCCCAGAAGAATCCAGCCTGTCACCTGGTCTGTCATCGCGGTCACCGCACAGTCCATGCCATCTGCACGCATCGTGTATACAGACTCCAGTGTGATGTCGGAAGCGCTCTCATCGCCCGCTTCCTCCAGGGCGCTCTTCTGCTCCTCCAGAGACTTCAGTTCTCCGGAAATCGGCGTCCAGAATTCCAGACCCGTCACATTTCCGTCCGCAAAGGTATTTTTGTCACTGTCGATCACAATATTGCCGTCCGCATCGATCAGCATGGCAAATCCCGTGTTGAGAATGCGGATATTCCTGATATAATTCTCCAGTTGCGCCGCATCAATATCCATCGCCACAACGCCCATTAAGACATCTTTGTATTTGACCTCCTGCGCTACGGTGAAGATCTGCCCGCCTGTCTGCGGATCCTCATAAGGCTGTGTGATATAGCTGAAAATAGAATTTACTTTTGCCTTTCTGCCCTGGCAGTTCACATACCAGTCTTCCCCGGACAGATCCACATTTTCCTCGATGGTGTTCATCGCCGTCTTATCACCGTTGTCCTCGTACTTCACCCATCCGGTGATGAGTTTTCCGCTGGACGTCGCATAATAGCTTCGCACCGCTCCCTGCGTTACCTTGCACGCCGCCACCAGTTCATCCTGCACGTTGGCAATATAGTCATCAAACTGATCCTCGTACTCCAGCTGCTTGATGGAAGTCTTGCGCGTCAGCAGATCCACCGGAAGGCTGATCGTCTTCTCATACGTCTGCAGACTGTTCAACGCGCTCTCTAACGTCTGCTCGCTTGTGAGCTGCATGTTGCTGTTTAACACATTCTTCGTACGGCTGTATGTAATCACTCCACAGATCACAACACTTCCCGCAATCGCCACAAGAAAGCTCAAAATCATTTTCGGCCCTAAACCCAATTTTTTCATCTGTTTCCTCCGTTCATACTGCAATATGACACTTTATTACTTACATTGTAGATGTTTCGCACATTTTTGTAAATATCCGGTATTTTCTTTCATTGTATTACATTCTAAACAAAAACCTCCCTGCCGGCATTCTGCCAGCAAGGAGGTTCTCAAAAAATGCCCACGCACTCTGCTCCTATGAAAAATAAACAAGTTCGTCTTCCGGCTTTTCTGCAGGTGTAATGGAAATCGGATACAGTACCGGTCCTTTTCCCTTGTACTCTCTTGCAAACTCCACCTTGATCTGCGCGGTAATATGAATCCAGGACTTGTGCGGAATCTTATCCTCATCCGGATATTTGCACTTAAATCCGATGAAGGTAATATCCTCCACACAGCAGGTCATCGCAAAACGTCCCGGAACAAAAATGCCCTTCTTGAGCTTGTCAGGATTGTATACAAGCGCCAGAAAGCTGACTTTCTTCCCCTCGTATTTCTTCGGGTTGTCCAGGCAGTCCATATACCAGATTGCATAATCCGCATCTGTAATCTCCAGTTCATCTCCCGAGATGTCAAACGGCAGCTCCTCCTCGCGCTCGTCGAGCGATCCGTCCGCGCGCTCATACACAAGCTGTGCCTTACGGTTGAGCGCCTTGACATTTCTGCGGTATTTTCCCTTATCCGTGCTGTCGTCACAGCGGTTAAAGATCACGACGTCCGCCTGAAACAGCTGTTCCATAATCATCGTGCGCATATTGGCAAGATACATATCAAAGGTGGTCGCATCCACGGTCGCAAGGGACTGCACCACCATCCACCCGCGCGGAAGCTCCGTCTCGGTGAGCGTATCCATTCCCCAGGTTCCGTTATATTCGATGAACACCTGATCCGGCAGATATTTCATATTGATGGCATTGAGAAAATCAGCAGTAAAATCTTCCTCATTCTCCACCATCACGAGGCTTGCATTTATTTTTTTCAACTCTGCCTCATCATATTCCACCTCTCCGTCTTCACAGCAGATGATCAGGCTCTTTTCCCGATCGGCCGTTCTCCAGCAGCGTCTCCTTGATCAGAGTCGTCTTGCCACTGTCCATGAATCCGGTAAATAAATAAATCGGTATCTCCTGCATGTTCTATTCCTCTCTGTCTTATCTCACTATTAAAAGGCAGTCTTCACAGCTTAAGCGATTCCAAATAACTCCTCTAATCTGTGCTCGTCGATATCTGTTCCGATCACGCACAGACGTCCCGTATAATCCGGCTCGCCGTCACGCAGCTCGTACTCCCCCGGCACCATGTCAAAATAAATCCAGGAGCCGTTCTCATCCTCCACCATGCCCTTCGCACGGAGAATGGTTCCATAGTCGTCCGTCTCGCACAGAGTCTTTAAGACATCCTCAATCTTTGCCTTGGTAAACTTATGCGGCGTCTCTTTTCCCCAGCTTGTAAACACCTCATCCGCATGATGATGGTGATGCTCATGATCGTGATCCTCATGGTCATGCTCGTCATGATCGTGATGATGCTCATGATCGTGATCCTCGTGGTCGTGATCATCATGGTCGTGATGATGCTCATGATCATGATCGTCGTGGTCATGGTGATGCTCATGGTCGTCATGGTCGTGATGATGCTCGTGCTCATGCTCCTCGGCTTCTTCCTTCGCATGCTGCTCTGCCATCAGCTTTCTCTCAAGAGAATCCTGTCCCTCTACCACCTTTAAAATCTGCTCTCCACGGATGGAATCCCACGGGGTCGTGATGATGGCAGCCTTATCGTTGATGGACTGAATCTGCTTTACGCAGAGCTCCAGCTGCTCCGGCGTCGCATTCTGGCTGCGGCTTAACACAACAGTGGTCGCATATTCGATCTGGTTATTGAAAAACTCGCCGAATGCCTTCATCTGCTTGCTCGCCTTTAATGCATTTACAACCGTGATGAGACCGTTCAGCTTTACATCCTCTTCCTTCTCCACGTCAATCACAGACTTCATGACATCCGAGAGCTTGCCGACGCCGGACGGCTCGATCAGGATACGATCTGGATGATACTTGCCGATCACCTCATGCAGGTTTCTGCCGAAATCGCCAACCAGTGAGCAACAGATACAGCCAGAGTTCATCTCAGTGATCTGAATTCCCGCATCCTTTAAAAATCCTCCGTCAATGCCGACCTCCCCGAACTCGTTCTCGATCAGCACCAGCTTCTCGCCTGTGAACACTTCATCAATCATCTTCTTGATGAAAGTCGTCTTTCCGGCGCCTAAGAATCCTGAAATAATGTCAATCTTTGTCATATCTATCTCTTCCTTTCCTTACAATACATCATTTGTTCCAAAACACATATATTTTACTCGTTTTTCCTCCATTTTGCAAATCATATGCATTTTTTTCATATATTTTTTATAATATTTCTCCGGTTCACTGCTTCTGAAACTGCATGTGATACAGTTTTTCATAAATTCCCTTCTTTGCGAGGAGTTCCTCATGCGTTCCCTCTTCCTCGATGCCGTTTTCGGTCAGCACAAGAATCTTCTCGGCATTCTTGATCGTGGAAAGGCGGTGTGCAATCACGAATGTGGTACGGTTTTTCGCCAGTTTTTCCAGGGAGTCCTGAACCACCTTTTCACTCTCATTGTCGAGTGCCGACGTCGCCTCGTCAAAGATCAGGATCGGCGGGTTTTTCAAAAAGACGCGCGCGATTGAGAGGCGCTGCTTCTGTCCGCCGGAAAGCTTGATGCCCCGCTGTCCGATGTCAGTCTCATATCCCTGCGGCAATGACATAATAAATTCATGGGCATTGGCATTTTTCGCCGCCTCGATGACTTCCTCCCTCGTGGCATCCGGTCTTCCGTAACGGATATTCTCATACACGGTTCCGACAAACAGATACACGTCCTGCTGTACCATTCCGATGTGGTCGCGCAGACTCTTTAAGGTGAGGTCCCGCACGTCCGTTCCGTCGACCTTCACCGCCCCCTCCGTCACATCATAAAACCGCGGAATCAGGGAGCAGAGTGTGCTTTTTCCCGCTCCGGACGCTCCGACAAGCGCCATGTAAGAGCCCGCCAGGACCGTCAGATTGATATGTTGCAATACCTGTTCAGTATTCTCCTCGTACTGAAACGACACATCTTCAAAAGTAATATCTCCGCGCACATCGGTAAGCTCTTTTGCATCCGCCCGATCCTTGATGTCCGGCTCGATCTCCATGATCTCGCAGAAGCGCTCGAAACCGCTGTACCCGTTCTGAAACTGCTCCGTGAAATCGATCAATGTCCGCACGGGATCGGTAAATACACTGATGTAGAGCACAAATGTGACAAGATCACTGACATTGACCTTACCGTTTGCAATAAGGATGGTTCCGGCGAGAATGACGTTGACCTGAATCAGTGTCGTGAACGCGCCCAATCCCGCCTGAAAGCTTCCCATATAATGATAGCTGTTCTTCTTGGCAGACAAAAATCCCGCATTTCCAATCTTAAACTTTTTCTTCTCAATCTCCTCGTTGGCAAACGACTTTACCACGCGGATACCGGAGAGGTTATCCTCAATCTGCCCGTTGATCTCCGCAATCTTCACACGGTTCTGGCGGAACGCACGCCGCATTTTTCCGTTCAGGTAATACGCGTACGCAAACATAAACGGCAGGACGATGAACGCCGCCAGCGCCAGAAGCGGGCTGATATTGACCAGGATCACAAACGCACCGATGATCTTGATCGCCGAGAGAATAATATTCTCCGGTCCGTGGTGCATCAGCTCCGTGATGTCAAACAGATCCGTCGTGATCCGGCTCATCAGCTGCCCGACCTTCTGGTTATCATAGAACGAAAAGGATAACTTCTGCAGATGCTCAAAAATCTCGGCACGCATGTTGTACTCGATTTTCGCACCCATCACATGACCGTAATTCGAGATAAAGAACTTGCTGTAGCAGTCCGCGACCACCATTGCAAACAGCGCAGCCGCAATGATTTTGATCTGGTACATAATCTGCGCCTTATCCTCGTACACGAGCGTGTAAGTGACATAGCGTATCACCAGCGGGATCACGAGCGCAACGGCAGCCGACACCGTCGCAAAGAACATATCCGCCCAGAAAATGCCGCGGTATGGCTTATAGTAAGACAACATTTTTTTGAAATTTTTACTCATTTTCACACTCCTTATCTCTTTTTCAAAAGACCCTTCTATTTTATCTGCTGCGCGAAAAATGTCAAGCGACACACCGCACGAACTGTGCTATACTATACATAGTTACGATTACCATTTAAGGAGGCATCATTATGAACCCAAGACAAATGCATTATGAAACGCTTGCCGGTACCATCATCAAAAATCTTGCCAGACGCCGCATGGAAGGCTACTACTGCGCCACCGTCGAGGACGCTGAAAAGATGGCATTCTCTTTCCTTACCCCGGGCTGCACAGTATCTTTCGGCGGCTCCATGACCCTGGAGGATACCGGAATGCTGACCGCCCTGCGCCACGATCCGGGAATCACCCTGCTCGACCGCGCCCAGGCAAAGACGCCGGAGGAGACAAAAAAGATCTATCACGATGCTCTTTCTTCCGATTTTTATTTTATGAGCACCAACGCGATCACCAAAGACGGCGAACTTGTCAATATCGACGGCACCGGCAACCGTGTGGCAGCCTTAATCTACGGTCCGGAACACGTGATCGTCATGGCAGGCATGAATAAAGTGGCTGCAAACGTAGACGAGGCATTAAGCCGTGTTCATGGTACCGCCACACCGATGAACTGCAAGCGTCTCGGTAAAAATACGCCTTGTTCCGCTACCGGCGTCTGTTCCGACTGCCTGTCCCCTGACTGTATCTGCAACCAGGTCGTCATCACAAGACGAAGCGGCATCGAGGGACGCATCAAAGTCATTCTGATCGGCGAGGAACTTGGATACTAAAATCCAGGTTTCCACCCGACAAGGCAGAAAAAATCCTGCTTGCCGGATTTCCACGCCGCGCATGGCTGCTTGCGACCTGAATTCTATTACGAAAAAAAGAGTTACCGCGAAACGGTAACTCTTTTTGCATACATTAGTTGTACTTTCTTTTTCTTGCTGCTTCAGATTTCTTCTTGCGTTTTACGCTTGGCTTCTCGTAGTGTTCTCTCTTACGAATCTCCTGCTGAATACCTGCCTTTGCGCAGTTTCTTTTAAAACGACGTAAAGCGCTGTCTAAAGTCTCGTTTTCTTTTACAATTACACTAGACATTATCTCACACCTAACCTCCCTCCAGTTGCGTATTGTGCATATTCAACTGTTTGGGTCATATTCATTGCACTATATAAGATTATAACACATATTTTTTTCCCGTCAACTGTTTTTCTAAAAAAGCGAAAAATTCAGACAATTTACTCTTCCCGCAGTTTGAATTTGGTAATCAGACCATCCAGGGAATCTGCCTCCGCCGAAAGTTCCTCACTGGTAGCAGATGTCTCCTCGGAAGCTGCGGAATTGCTTTGAATAACATCCCCAATATCCTTCACGCCGTTTGCAATTCTCTTAACGGACTCTGCCTGCTGATCGGAAGACACACGGATATTTGCCACTTCCTGAATAATATCGTCAAGTTCCGTCAATACCTTGTTCAGGGATTCTGCCGTCTGCTGTGTCACGGTGTTGCCACGGTCAACCTCACTCTGATTTGCCTCCAGAAGATGTCTGGACGTCTCAGCCGCCTGCGCACTGTTCTCCGCAAGCATACGGATCTGTTCTGCAACAACCGCAAATCCTCTCCCTGCCTCTCCGGCTCTCGCCGCCTCGATGGATGCGTTTAAGGAAAGCAGGTTCGTCTGGGAAGCAATGCTCTCGATCTGGCCGATCACACTTACAAGCTCCTGGGAGGTGCCGGAAATACGCTCCATGGCCTCCGTCAGTTCCTGCATCTTCTGCTGGCTGACATTCGCCTCCATGCCGACTTCCTTTGCCTTGTCATGCACCACATCGGTGGATTTACTGTTCGCCTCTACCTGCTCAGATACGGTTGCGACACTCTCCACAAGATCGTCAACCGCACTTGCCTGCTCCGTTGCTCCCTTCGCAAGATCCTGAGAGCTGATAGCTAGCTGCTCTGCGCCGGCTGCCACCTGATCGGAAGACTCGCGGATCTGCTTAAACGTGCCGCTCACATCGGTCACCATGCTGATCAGATGTGTCATGACATTCTCAAATTCGCCGACATAAGATTCCTTGCAATTGGATCTTACCGCATAATTGCCCTGTGCAAACTCTTCCAGAATATATCCAAGATCCTCAATAATCTTGTTCAATGTAGTGACCGTCACTCGGAAACTGTCCGCCAGCTTTCCCAGCTCATCATCCGAGCTGTACTGCACTTCCACGTCCAGATTTCCCTTCGAGATCTCCTCTGCCACCTTTGTCAGCTCCGTCACCGGCTCCACCACCGCATCCACGATCTTCTGGCTGTTCCTCTGGATCAGTCTCGTATCATTGACTGCCGTAATAAGAAATACAATAAGAACCAGAATCGTGTAAGCGAGTGAAAACTGCTTCGGCACATAAGCCGCCGCAAAAACTGCAATCGCTGCAATCACAAGCGTCACATACATTACCACACTGACTCTCCGGTAACTTCCTTTTACCTTATCACTCAGACTACCTTGTCCCCTATCTCTTTCGTCCATCCCTGTCCTCCTGTTTTATCAGATATGCCCATATCCCGATACATAAAAACGGCATATTGCCGATACCTACGTACCATTATACACCGTTTTTACTATTTGTAGCAACAAATTATAAAATATTTTTTTGAATTCTAAATTTTATAAATATACGCAATCGTGTATTTCTGTCGAGTTTTTATGCAAGCTGTGCCTCAAGTGCCGTTTTCGCCTCGGCAATGGCATCCGGAATACCTGCGGGATTCTTACCGCCAGCCTGCGCCATGTTCGGACGTCCACCACCGCCTCCGCCGACTTTACCCGCAATGCTCTTGATGAGATTGCCGGCATGTGCGCCGTGCGCCATCGCATCGTCTGTCGCCATGGCAACCAGATTGACTTTTCCGTCTGATGCAGATGCAAGAACTATCACGCCTTCTCCCAGCTTTCCCTTTAACTGGTCGCCCAGATCTCTCAGACCGTTCATATCGACGCCGTCCACGCTGACAGCGAGGAGCTTCACACCCTTCACTTCCACAACCTGATCCATGACATCTCCAAGTGCTTCCTTGGCTGCCTTGCTCTTTAAGGATTCGTTCTCACTCTGAAGTGCCTTTAACTCCGCCATCAGATGACCGATCTTCTCGACGAGAGTTGCTGGTGTTGCCTTTGCAGCCTTGGCTGCAGCCTCGAGTTCTTCCTCTTCCTTCTTATAATATGCAAATACATTGTCTCCGGTCAGAGCCTCGATACGGCGCACGCCCGCAGCCACACCGCTCTCAGAGATAATCTTAAATACAACAATATCGCCGGTGTTCGCCACATGAGTACCACCACAGAACTCCTTTGAAAAATCTCCCATGGACACGACTCTTACCGTCTCACCGTACTTTTCACCGAAGAGTGCCATCGCGCCTGTCTTCTTCGCTTCCTCGACCGTCATGACGTCGGTTCTGACATCAATCTTCTCAGCGATCTTCTCGTTGACGATTGCTTCCACCTTCTTAAGTTCTTCCGGTGTCATCGCTGCAAAATGGCTGAAGTCAAATCTGGTGCGCTCACCGTCCTGATAGGAACCTGCCTGCTCTACATGTGTGCCGAGCACTTCGCGCAGCGCTTTCTGTAACAGGTGGGTTGCAGAGTGGTTCCTGCAGGTATCCCTGCGCAGCTTTGCATCCACACTGAGATCTGCTACATCTCCCGCCTTAATCATACCGTTTGTCATCTTGCCGATATGGCCGACCTTACCACCACGCAGCTTGATGGTCTCTTCCACCTGAAAGATACCGGAGGCGGTGCGGATCTCGCCCTTATCTCCCTGCTGACCACCCATCGTCGCATAGAACGGCGTCTTCTCCACGATGATCGTGCCGACCTCTCCGTCGGAAAGCGCCTCCACCAGCTCTGTCTCGGTGGTGAGCACTGTGATCTTTGAAGATGCTGTAAGGCTGTCGTAGCCTGTGAACTCCGTCGTGATCGAAGGATCAATCTCATCGTATACCGTAGCATCTGCGCCCATGTAATTCGTTGCTTTGTGTGCATCATGTGCTTTTTTCTTCTGGATCTCCATGGCTTTCTTAAATCCGTCCTCGTCAATGGAAAATCCCTTCTCCTCCAGGATCTCCTGCGTCAGATCGAGCGGGAAGCCATACGTATCATAGAGCTTGAATGCGTTCTCTCCGGACAGCGTCTTCTCTCCAGCTGTCTGCATTTCCTTCTCCATCTTCTCTAAGATGGCAAGACCCTGATCGATGGTCTTGGCAAACTTCTCCTCTTCCTGCGTAAGCACTTTGAAAATAAAGTCCTTCTTCTCCTCGAGTTCCGGATAACCATCCTTGCTCTCATCGATTACCGTCGCTGCAAGCTTCGCCATGAAAGTACCACCGATGCCAAGCATTCTTCCGTGTCTCGCTGCACGGCGTATGATACGGCGGAGCACATAGCCGCGACCCTCATTTGACGGCATGATACCATCGGAAATCATGAATGTTGCGGAACGGATGTGATCGGTAATCAGACGGATGGACACATCATCGAGCGCATCCTTCTGGTAAGACTTTCCGGACAGTTCACAGACCTTGTCGCGGATTGCTTTCATCGTATCAATGTCGAATACGGAATCCACATCCTGCATGACAACCGCAAGACGCTCAAGTCCCATACCGGTATCGATATTCTTCTGGGAAAGTTCAGTATAACCACCCTTGCCATCACCCTCAAACTGGGTAAATACGTTGTTCCATACTTCCATGTAACGGTCGCAGTCACAGCCTACCGTACAGCCCGGCTTGCCGCAGCCGTACTTCTCACCGCGGTCGTAGTAAATCTCAGAGCAAGGACCGCAAGGACCTGCGCCATGCTCCCAGAAGTTGTCACACTCACCAGTCTTTGGATCTCTGTAGAAACGTGTAATACGATCGCCCGGCACTCCTACTTCCTTAGTCCAGATATCAAATGCCTCATCATCCTCACCGTAGATGGAAGGATAAAGCCTGTCCTTCTCAAGACCGAGCACCTCTGTCAAAAACTCCCATGACCATGCGATTGCTTCATGCTTGAAATAATCGCCAAATGAGAAGTTTCCGAGCATCTCAAAAAATGTAAGATGACGCGCTGTCTTACCTACATTCTCGATATCACCTGTTCTGACACACTTCTGGCATGTAGTCACACGGCGTCTTGGTGGAACCTCCTGTCCTGTAAAATATGGTTTAAGCGGTGCCATACCTGCATTAATAAGAAGCAGACTGTTGTCATTGTGAGGCACCAGTGAAAAACTCTTCATTGCGAGATGTCCCTTGCTCTCAAAGAACTCAAGGTACATACGACGTAATTCGTTAACGCCATAACTCTTCTTCATTACTTGAATCTCCTATTCTTTTGTCTTTGCGTCCTTCATTTTACGAAGCTTTACCCCTATTAAAGCCCCACAAAAACCTATGGCCGCCAAAACAATCATAATAATAACATATTGTGCTACGCACATGAAAAAGTCCCCCATAATTACCCTCCTAAATTTATTGAACTAATTTATTATAAATGAATTTGTGAAATAATTCAATAGTTCTCTCCAAAAGCGAACGTCTGATTTTCACGTTCAATCTCAATAACCCTGTCAGCCTTGTCCTTATTGCTGAGTCTCTTCTTGTATTCAATGATACCGCTGTAGTCCTGCCACATGTGCATAGGGAAAACAAACTCTGCCGAGGTATTTTGTAAAAAATAATCAAAACCCTTGAACTGATACTCCATAAGCTTTGGATCCATCGGGAAAAAAGCCACGTTTATTGGTTTTTCCGAAAGCTTTTTTATCTCATGTCTGAAGGCTCTGCGCACTCTGCCGTTTATCAGGTCTCCTGCGCCATTCCACTCCCAGTCGTTTAAATCACCGGCATGAAACAGGCTCACTCCGTTAGAAGTGACGTAAAACGCCACACCGGCATCGGTGGATCTAAATGTCATTATATCCAGATCATCCACATGATATGTATTGTCAGGTGAAACAAATGTCACCCTGTCCCTGACAGCGGGATCAATGCCATGCTTTGACAAAAAATGCGGACTGATACGGATATCCTTCGAAAAAACATAATGTATATTCGGATATTTGTCAGCCAGACGCAAAATATCCATATCATAATGATCCTTGTGGCTGTGACTTGCAAACATATAGATTTTTGTATCCGGCTCATAAGATGGCAGCTTTCCGGTAAAATGCATACCCTCCACCTTGTCTCCATCAAAATAATCAAATATAAGCACCTTGTCATCCAGTTCCACAAGAAAACAACTGTGATGTATAAAAATTATCTGCATGTAACCTACTCTCTTTCGCTTTTAAATCAGTCTTTATGTATCATTATGCTATCTTTATGCTATATAGTCAACTTATATTTCGTATAATATAGTAATTAAACTCTAATTACCAATCAATAATTATATGATTAAAGGGTCAAAATACCTTTTGACCCCCATATCATTATATAATTATACAAATCATGCCACCATTTGAGTCATTCACAATCTTTTGCATGGTTTCCTGAAGCTTTATCTGGCACTCATCATCCATCTGCATTATTTTGCTTCTTATTCCGTCCTCCATAAGCTCACCGACAGACTTTCCAAAAATATTAGTCTTCCAGACTCCACTGTCACTGTTTTCACCATTTTTTATGTAATCTATCAGATCCTCTGCCTGTTCCCTGCTTCCGACTATCGGCGCTATCTCGGTCTCGATATTAGCCCTTATCATATGTATTGACGGTGAAATAGCCTTCATTTTTACGCCAAACTTGTTTCCATGGGCTATAAGCACCGGCTCCTCCATTCGTATATCAGGCAGCTGTGGCATCACAACACCATAACCCTTCTGCTGCACCGATGAAAAAGCATCCTTAATCTTTTCGTATTCATTCTTTTCCTCAGTGAGTGAAAGAATCAGGGAAATCAGCTCCTTTTCCCCGGAAACAGTCACACCGCACAGCGCGGAAATATTCTCGTAGTAGTACTTCTCTGCAATCTCAATTTTAACCTTTACCACACCATCAGACAGCCCCATCCCGGCAAGAGATACCGCTTTTAATATATCCCCATCCGATTCAGGCATATCAGTGCTCATCAGTGCGACATCCTTCAGCTTTGAAGCCCTTGCAAGATAAGTCTTTGCATATGTAATTACAGCCTGCTTTACATGATTGTCATAAGGCAGAAGCTGCACCCATTTCGGTATATCATAGTCCACTCTCGTGACTGCAAATTCATATAAGAGCTTTTCCATGATATCTGTAATCTGTCCCATGCAAAGCTTTTCACAGTCTATAGGAATGGCAGCCGCTTTATACTCTCTGCTAAGTGACTCGCATAAAAGTCTCGTTTCTGCCGCAAAAGGCTTTGTAGTATTTACCACAATTACAAATGGCTTTCCTGAAGTCTCAAGCTGCATGACGGTTTCTCTTTCTGCTGCCTCATAGCTTTGTCTTTTTATATCGCCTATGCTGCCGTCAGTGGTTACAAGCACAGCCACTGTCGAATGCTCCTCTATTACCTTTTTTGTACCTACAACTGCAGCCTCCTCAAAAGGAATATCCTCGTCGAACCACGGTGTTTTGACCATACGCTCGCCGTCCTCCTCGAGATAACCGACGGCATCCCCCACTGTAAAACCCACACAGTCCACAAGGCGTACCTTCACAGCGCTGCCATCATCCAGACTGATAGTAACCGCATCCTGTGGAATAAATTTCGGTTCAGTCGTCATAATAGTCTTTCCTTTGCCTGATTGCGGCAGTTCATCGACTGCACGCTTTTTAGCATACTCATTGTCCATCTTCGGAATTACACAAAGCTCCATGAAATGCTTTATAAATGTGGACTTGCCTGTGCGCACAGGACCGACGACACCTATGTAAATCTCGCCGTTTGTGCGGCATCTGATATCTTTATATAAATCAAACTCTTTACTGTCCATAGTACTGCCCATAAAAGCTTCCTCCATACACTTTATTCTATAATCAAAGTGTATTCACCTGCTCTTTGAATTATTACACATAAAAAGGCCACAGGCTTCAAAACAGATAACCTGTGGTCTTTTGTAATAATATATAGTATTTTAAACCAAACTACTTAGCAGCCTTTTTCTCACATCCTGCTGTCTTGCTTGTAGAAGCATCAGCTGTTTCTTTAGCATCTGATTTGTCAGAAGCCTCCTCAGGCTCCTCTCTCAGACGTGCGTACATCTGCATACACTTGTGAAGCTTCTTTGCAAGCTTATTGTCTATCTGCTCAGGAGTAGCTCTCCACTGCCAGTTGCCACCGGTAGTTGAAGGAATGTTGATACGGGCCTTTGAATCAAGTCCAAGCAGATCCTGCATAGGAACAATAGCCATATCGGCAACTGATGACCATGCCGCACGCATCATACCCCAGTTGTAGCCTTCCTCCTTTGTGAGGTTTAAGTAATCCTTTGCAAACCTTACGCAATCCTTTGGAGCTGTCTTCATCCAGCCCATAACTGTGTCATTGTCATGGGTACCTGTGTATACAACACAGTGCTGCGGATAGTTATGTGGCAGATAATCGCTATCTTCTCTTGAATCGAAGGCAAACTGGATAACCTTCATGCCAGGGAAGCCTGAATCCTTTAAAAGCTTCTTTACGGAAGGTGTGAGGAAGCCGAGGTCCTCCACGATGATAGGAAGCTTGCCAAGCTTCTTCTCAAGCACGTTGAATAAATCCATGCCAGGTCCATCTTTCCATACACCGTTCTTTGCTGTATCATCCTTTGCAGGAATAGCATAGAATGAATCAAAACCTCTGAAATGATCGATTCGCACGATATCATAAAGCTTTGCCATAGCACTGATACGCTTTGTCCACCAGCTGTAGCTGTCCTTCTTCATAACATCCCATCTGAAAAGAGGATTGCCCCAGAGCTGTCCGTCAGCTGAGAAGGCATCAGGAGGACAGCCTGCCACCTCGATTGGATTTAAGTCTTTATCGAGATAGAACTGTGTAGGATTAGCCCATACATCTGCTGAATCCATGGCAACATAAATAGGTACATCTCCGATAATTCTTATGCCCTTTTCATTAGCATATGCCTTTAAAGCAGTCCACTGCTTGAAGAAGAGATACTGGAGCATCTTGTAGAAGGCAATATCATCAGCATACTTCTCCTTTGCTTCTTCCATAGCCTCAGGTTTTCTAAACTTGAGAGCATCATCCCACTCGCTCCATGCCACTCCGCCATTGGCATCCTTTAATGCCATAAAGAGCGTGTACTCATCAAGCCACTCTGCCTCTTTACTGCAGAATGCCTCATAGTCAGCCGGTGTTTTCTTTGAAAAACGCTCATATGCCTTTCTTAAAAGAGCATATCTGTTGACATACATAATGCCATAGTCTACATACTGTGGCTTTTTGCCCCACTTATATGACTCGCACTCCTTCTTTGTCAGAAGCTTGTCCTTGCATAAAAGCTCAAGATCGATAAAATAAGGATTGCCTGCAAAGCTTGAAAATGACTGGTATGGAGAATCTCCATAGCTGGTAGGACAGATTGGAAGAATCTGCCAGTATGTCTGACCTCCCTTCTCAAGGAAATCGACAAAACGTCTTGCCTCCTTTCCCATAGTTCCAATACCATACTGTGATGGCAGTGATGAGATTGGCATTAATACACCGCTAGTTCTCATGTTATTTTTCCTCCCTTTTGTTGTATACTCATTGTTTGGCTGCGTGAGCCTGTATTTTAAAATAATATATAATATACATATGAAATCATATGATATTTTCGTTTTATTTAGTTATTATAACATCATAAAGTGCAACTTGTAAATTAAATTAGTTAATGTTAATATCAAATTAATAAAAAGTTTAAAAGAGGTGTAACAAAATGAATGAAACAACCAGGCAATTGATTGTGCATAAGGTAAAGCATAATACGAAACGCCTTATAACATCCATTAAATGGGTAATCTTTTCTATCGTTGTCGGCATAGTCGCAGGAAGCTGCGGCACCGCATTTTATTTTGCCCTGTCGGTCGTAACCGATTTCAGAATGAAATACCCTTGGCTCATTTACTTTCTGCCAATCGGCGGACTTGCCATTGTAGGACTCTATCATCTGTGTAAAGACGATAACGACACCGGAACCAATCTGGTAATATCAGCTATCCATTCAGGCGACAAGGTGCCCTTTATAATGGCCCCGCTCATATTTGTATCCACACTTATCACTCACCTGTTCGGTGGCTCTGCCGGCCGTGAGGGTGCTGCACTGCAGATGGGAGGCAGCATCGGAAGCTCTATAGGCAGGGTATTCAGATTTGATGAAAAGGACAAGCATGTCATGATTATGTGTGGCATGAGCGCTGCATTCAGTGCACTGTTTGGCACTCCGATGGCAGCCGCTATTTTCTCCATGGAGATGATAAGCGTCGGTGTCATGTATTATATAGCACTCGTTCCATGTGTGATAAGCTCCCTCATCGCTCACGGTATCGCATCATACTTCAATGTTACAAATGAATTTTTTGCTATTGAAAACATACCGGACTTTACTATTTTAAACTCAGTAAAAATATCTGTGCTTGCAATACTGTGCGCACTCGTAAGCATACTCTTTTGTGTGGTCCTTCACTCAGGTGAGGCGCTGTACAAAAAATATCTGCCTAACAAATATACAAGAGTATTCATTGGTGGCTGCTTTGTCATCATAGCAACTATGCTTGTAGGAAACCAGACCTACAACGGCACCGGAATGAGTGTCATCCAAAGCAGTATAGACGGCTCTGTCAGACCTGAAGCATTTCTGCTAAAAATCATCTTCACCGCACTGACTCTTGGCGCAGGCTTTAAGGGCGGCGAGATTGTACCATCCTTTTTCATAGGCGCAACATTTGGATGCCTGTTCGGCAATCTGACAGGCTTTGAGCCATCGCTGTGTACAGCTGTCGGCATGATTTCACTGTTCTGTGGTGTCACCAATTGTCCGATTACATCGCTGCTCATCAGCTTTGAGCTGTTTGGCTACGACGGCATGCCGTACTTTCTTTTGGCAATTCCATTCAGCTATATGCTGTCAGGATACTTTGGCCTGTATCGCAGCCAGAAAATCGTATATTCAAAATACAAGACAAGCTACATAAATAAATCAACTCACTAACATTTGCTAACTGCAACCAGGCATGATACCCCAGGTATTATTGCCTGGTCTTTTATTGTGTAAAGAGCTTTATCTCCCGCAGAAGATTCATCTGCAAGAACCTCCCACAAAGCATCTGCAAGTTTAATTGTGATTTTATTTTTGCCGGCATTGTAAGCTACGAACACCTTCTCTGTATCGTTATCAATAGTATATGCTACAACGCCATCAGGCATATCATCCATGAAATGTACGGATTTCTTAATCTCATCTACTGTGTCAAGATAAAATGACTTGTGAGCCCTTCTTAGTGCTATAAGCCCCTTATAGTAGGCTTTAAGGTCCGAAAACTGCTCAGCCCTGTCATAATCTATTGCATTGACAGAGAGAGGACTGCAATAGCTGTTCTCTACAGGAGCACCATCAGCCTCACTAATCTTTGTTCTCGCAAACTCCTCTCCATGCAGGAAAAACGGAATCCCCTGCGCTGTAAAAAGGATGGCTGCTGCAAGCTTATTCATACGGATACGTATCTCTTCACTCTCATGTGAATTGGATATGATAAACCTGTCCCAGAGAGTATAGTTGTCGTGACATGACAGATAGTTAATCGACTGCATAGGCGATTTGGCCCACTTAGCGCACGTAACAGCCTGCTTTAGCTCTTCACCTCTGTCTGCAGCTCCATTGACAAAGCCCAGCTCATCCATATAGAACACATGTCCCTTTACCGCATCACGTATATCATCCGAAAACATGCCGATGCCCGGTGTCCTTGGAGCATTTATTTTCATGCCACGCTCTGATTCTGGCAGAGTGCTCTCTCCACCTGTCCAGCCCTCTCCGTACATTATTATATCAGGATTTATTTTTAAGAGAGCTTTTCTGGCTTCGTTCAATGTCTCGATATCAAGTACTCCCATCAGATCAAACCTGAAGCCATCAATGTGATACTCACTCGCCCAGTAGCACAGCGAATCAATGATATATTTTCTGACCATAGGCTTCTCTGAGGCTATTTCATTGCCACAGGCTGATGCATCAGAGTACTTTGCAGCATCCAGCATGCGGTAGAAATAATTGCCCGCAGTCTTGTAAAAGCAGCTGTCATGAACATTGAAGGTATGATTGTAAACCACATCCATGATTACACCAAGACCCGCCTCATGAATCGAGTGTACCATCTCCTTATACTCTCTCACTCTCACGGCTCCATTAAACGGATCTGTCGAGTAAGAGCCCTCCGGCACATTGTAATTGTACGGATCATAGCCCCAGTTATACTGCTCCTTTAAGGAATCACTCTCGTCAATGCTGGCAAAATCATACGACGGCATAAGCTGCAGATGTGTCACTCCCATATCCTTGAAATACGAAAGAGTTTTATCCTCAGTAAATGCCTTAAACTTACCCGGATACCTAGAATGAGCAGATGCACCGGCAGACACATCCGCGACAGACACCTCAGTGATAACCATGCTCATGGGGTCTGCAAGCTTTGGTCTGTCCTCATCTGCAAATCCATCAGGATCAGTCTTTGACAGGTCAATAACCATAGACCTGTGCCCATTTACACCGCAGGCTCTTGCATACGGATCATGCGAGCTGAATGTGCCATCTGCGGTATGAACCTCATATGTATAATAAACACCATCCAGATTTCCCTCTGCAGTAGCAGAAAAAATACTGCGAAGCTCTCCCTCTCCGCGCATCATCTCAAGCCTGCCTGTCTCGGTCGAATCATTTCCCTTATCATAAAAAATAACAAAAACACTGTCCGCAACAGGCGAAAACAGTGTAAATGTTGTCTTTTCCTTTGAATAAATCGCTCCTAATTTCATAATACTATCCTTTTCGTTTATTTTCGTATACATTATAATAAAATTTACAATAACTGTAAATAGGGCAATTCAACCAATTTTTAAAGACTTTTTAGTCAATGTGCCATTTTTTCTTTTGCTGATGTGAAACAATCTTTATATACAAAGATTGTGGCAGAAATCTGCCACAGGTTGTAGCAAGCTTCATCCTGAGAGTAGGCACTATGACCGTTTTGTGCTTCATCATCCGGTCTATGGCATAATTGGCGCAGTATTCAGCGGAAATCCCCTTCAGCGCAAATCGCACATTCGCCACATCATTGAACTCTGTATCAACCGGTCCCGGACACAGACACCCCACATACACATGGCTGTGGCTCTGTCGAAGCTCACATGCAACAGCCCTTGAAAGGCTCGCAACATATGCCTTAGAGGCATAATAGGCAGCCATGTACGGGCCGGCAGGAATAAGACCCGCAGAGCTTGCCACATTTAAGATAAAACCTCTGTCCTTTACCCTCATCTGTCTTAAAAGCTTTTTCGTCAGGAAGTGTACAGCACGCACATTGACATCTATCATGCCCATTTCCTTAGCTATATCAGTCTCCTCAAACAGGCCGCAATCACCGTAGCCTGCGTTGTTTATAAATATTTCTATATCTTTTTCCTCGAGATAGTCCGAAAGTCTCTGACACTCATCAAGCTGCATCAGATCCGCGGTAAAAATATCACACTCAAGCTCCTTATGAGTGGCTTTAAGCTTATCAGAAAGAGCTGTAAGCCTCTCCCGCCTTCTGGCAACAAGAATCAGGTCATACCCCTCCTTCGCAAGTCTCTTTGCAAACTGCTCACCTATTCCTGAGCTTGCTCCTGTAATCACTGCATACATATATCATATCCCCTATTCTTCAATCATAAGCTCCCTGGAGCTCGCGTCAAGCTCTACGCTTGTGTTGTCGCTCTTATACATCTCAAGCAGTAATAGCCACAGCGTGTGAATCTCGTAGGTGAGAATATTGGATGCCGGCACTGAGTATGGAAGCAGTGTGCTGATATCAAAGTATCTGATGCCAAGCGGCGGTAAAAAAACAAGGTTGGTTGTCTGTCTTTTATCACCGGCAGTATGAATCATCTCATATGTAATCATCACAAAATCACTGCCCTTATAGGTACACTCATATGACACGTAGCACTCATCAACAGTCCAGGTGATGCCATCCTCTGTAACTGTCGGCTTTACGGCCTCATCATTGTACTCTGTAGTCTGGCAGGAAAGCTTCCACTTAATCTGCCCCTTCTTTGTTTCCTTTACCATATCGGTAAGCTCTTTAAGTAATTCATCTTCTTTTTTCATATTATACACCTGTTTTCATTATCAATGCTCATCAACCCTCACACCATGTACCACAAACCTGTATGTCTCACCGCTTGTGGAACAGGTTGAAAGCGTCACAACCTTGTCATCCTTTGTCGGGACTATGCCTGTATCCTTCATTGATGAGGCAGCCATCCTCTGTACGAATTTGCCAAATGTCTCGTCAGGCTCAAAGCCCACAGTATACTCATCACTGTCATCACTAACCGTCTCATATGAGAAAATCTGGTACCTATACTTTTTACCATCGACAAGTATCTGGAAATACTGATGGCTGTCATAGTAATTCTCATCACGGTTATAGTGCTTAAGCTTTCCAAACATAGACAGGTTTTTCATATTGTGTCCATAAATGATTGTATGACAGTCGCTGAAATCAGTCTTGTTTGAACCCTCAAGGAAGATGGAGCCTGCAGTGGCATGCTCTCTCTTAAAGGTCTTTCTGAGGTAATAGCTGTTATCCCCCGAATACATGACAGGGTAGCTGATATCCTCATTCTCAAAATAAATCCAGCCAACCACATCAGGGTTTTCACTCCTTAAACCGGCGAAATCAATATCTATATCATCATACCACGGTGACTGTGCTTCACTGCCTTTCGTGCTGTCATCATCCTTCTTTGAATCGTCCACTGCATACTCATCCTGAAGCTTCTCATATGTCTTATCCGAAGTATTATAGTCAGAATAAATCTTAAACAGATGATAACCCGAATAAGCCACAAGAGACAGACCAATTATCAGAACTATAAATCTAATTACTTTCTTAACCATTTGTTTTCTCCATTTTTTTATCAGTCAGTACTGTAATACCGGTAAAAATAATCAACAATACAATGAATACCAATTTACCTTGCGCGGTTCCTAAAAAAGAAGCAGGATAACCAAGCACCGGGATATCAAACACAGGCACACCGACCACATCAGACCATGCAACCGGCTGTACATCATTCACCTGATTGGCATCGCCCTTTGTAATGTAGGTCTTTTCATCTGTATTTATCTCAACTACCCTGTGAGTCACAAGCTCGCCATTTCTGTAAAAGGTAATGACATCACCTGTCTGTATCCCACCGGCACTCTCCTTTACATACAATAGGCTCCCCTTCATGTAAGAAGGCTCCATGCTTCCGCTTACAACTACCATCGGCTCGATACTAAACAGCTTGGGAGCAAATATTACAATAATAATTAAAATAAGAATTAATAAAATTATACTGGAAATAATGTTAATAAGTCTCTTCAAAAAAAGCACCTCTATATCAGAAAATATCATTTGTCACTCACAAAACTGCTGTAGCAGCTTACCGGCTCAATATCAAATTGTATCGTCATATTACTATGTGTGTCACACGTATGATTGAACCTATCGATAATACGCTTCATGACATCGGAGGCTGTATCGCATGAGCACTTCGACAAAAGCACAATGTACTGTGAATCACTGTACTTTGCTGCCACATCCCCCACACGCAGGCACTTTCTAAGTGCTCTTTCAAGTGTATGCATGGAATCCTTCATCTGACTATGATTCTTATCCGGCTGACTGCTATACATTGGCACAACAGTGACAAGCACCAGACTCTCCGGAATCGTAGAACGGGCACTCTTTCTGACCTCCAGCTGATAGATTTCCTTGAACACAGGATATCCGCACATGAAAACACCATTCATGCTCTCCTCACTGATATCGTCCTTCACTTCATCTATATTGTAGCTTGAAGCACCCTTTGTGACAGATAAAAGCTCCTCATACACCTTGTTGAGCATGACAGTCTTTCTAACGCCAAGATCCTTGTCCATAATAGCCTTGGCAGTCTCATAAGTATCAAAAGCCATCTGTACCTTTTTGGTACGCATGCGTGCTACAATCAGATATGAGTATATCTGCTCATCCGAACGTTCATATACAATAGCCCTGGTGCAAAGCTGCTCAAGCTTCTCATAGCAGCCTGTATCAATATACAGCTTTGCCAGAGCCTTTACTGTATTTACGTATCTGGAATGGTAAAATGCATTGAGCGTCATAAACCAGTGTGTATCTGTCCTAAGAGGCAGGAAATCTCCATGGTAAAGGGCTATGGCCTTCTCATAGCTTTCAATAGCGGTCTCCTTGCTCCTGCAAAATGCCATCTCAGCCTCATTTATATATCTGTCAAACTCTTCGACATCAATGGTTACTTCCACATCATCATTCCATTTGTACAAGCCGCCTCTAACAGAAACTATGCACTCCTCGCCAAAGGAGGCATCTCTTAGAGCCTTTCTGAGCCTGTATGCCAGATTCTTAAGGGCTCCTACCGGATTATCAGTCTCCTCCTCAACCTGCCATATAGCCTCTGAAATATCCTCTATACAGACACCCCTGTTTCTGTTCATCGCCAGATATACAAACAGCTTTTCAAGCTTCTCAGACCTCCATGCCCCTTCCTGGACAGATGTTAAGCCATTACCTACCGTAAAGCTGCCAAAAGTTTTTAATTTAATCATATAAATCTCCCCATTTCTGACATTAAACATTATATAGTCATAAACATATTAATCTTTTTGAAATCCCTATAAAGTGCAAAAATTAAATTCAGATTAAAATTTACGCAAATCATCACTGCCGTCGTCGACAGTATTTTGTATTTTCATTATCTTAACAAAGTATGAGTAGTCATCATTTACCTTTACCTCACACCTGTCACCCACCTTGTGCCCGAATATAGCTGCACCAAGCGGTGACTCCTTGCTTATCAGATTCTTTAAGGAATTGCCCCTTACTGTTGTGACAATCTTGTATGTCTCAGTCTCATCATCATCCTCAAAATACACATCAACCGTATTGAACATACCAACCTCATCATCCTTTGACTCATCGGATATGACAACGGCAGTCTTAATCATCTTCTCAAGGTATCTGATACGGCTCTCGTTCTGGTTCTTAAACTGCTTGGCGGCCTTGTACTCGAAGTTCTCGCTCAAGTCACCCTGGGCTCTCGCCACCTTTACGTCATCAAGAGCCTTCTTTCTGACAACGAGCTTTCTGTACTCTATCTCGTCCTCCATTTTCTTTATATCATTTGCTGTCAATTCATCATGCATGTCTTAAACCCTCTTCCTGCAAAATTGCGTCAAAATGTATTTAGAGAAGCCCTGCGATACCACAAAGCAGCACAATCGCACCAAGAACTATACGGTACCATCCAAACACAATAAAGTTATGCTTCTTTATGTAGCCCATCAGGAATTTGATAACAATAAGTGAAACAACAAATGCAACAACCATACCGATAATCAGTATGACAGCCTCTTCCCCTGTAAAATGAAATCCAAATTTAACAAGTTTCAGAAGACTCGCACCAAACATAACCGGAATAGCAAGGAAAAATGTATACTCAGCGGCAACAGTTCTTGAAACACCAATTAAAAGAGCTCCGACAATAGTAGCGCCTGAACGTGATGTACCCGGAAAAACAGCTGCAATAAGCTGGAAAAATCCAATCATAAGCGCAGTCGTGTAGCTTATGTCAACAAGTGAATTAATCTTAGCAGACTTGCCATTATGTCTGGTCTCAATCACAATAAAAGCGATACCAAAGAGTATAAGCATGATAGCTACTGTCTGGAAATTGTAAAACAATCTCTCGAATACATCATCAAAAAGCACTCCGATAATAGCTGCCGGAATAGTTGAAACAAGAATATGAAACCACAGCACGAAGATATCAGTCTTGATCCATGCACCGATACCGGTCTTTGCAAGAGGAGCTTTGTTATTCTTCCTGCCGAATGGCCAGATCTGGCTCCAGAACAAAACAACAACCGCCAAAATGGCTCCAAGCTGGATAACCACCTCAAACATACTGTAAAAATCATCCGGGTTCTTTCCTATTCTAAGTGGTAAAATCTCATTCAAAAGAATCATGTGGCCGGTGCTGCTGATAGGCAGCCACTCTGTAATGCCCTCCACAATTCCAAATATAACAGACTTGATAATGTCAAAGATTTCCATAAATAAATTTCCTTCCTTTAAATTATTTTCTACAACCAATTTATTATATTATTTTTCCAATCACAAGTCCATGGAATTTAAGAAAAATTTAAATTAAATCTTTTCATATTAGAAAATTTTTTGTAAAATACTCATAGCAATTATGAAAAGTGAAAGGACAAAGACAAAACATGAAGAAAAAAATCAGTATCATGCTTTGCATAGTACTCTTCGCCCTGACAGGCTGCACCAACTCCGGCCGCACAATACGCTTCGGAGCAGCCGATGTTGGTGGAATGTACTATTCATTTGCAAATACATTTACGGAGCTTGCCAATGAACAGGGCTATGACTTTACCTGCAAGGTCCGTACCACAGCAGGCTCTAATGCCAATATAAGGCTTTTATCCGATGACTATATAGAAATAGGCATCGCACAGGCAGACCTGATAGCCGACGCCTACAAGACAAATGAAGATTTAAGGGCTATAGCAGGGCTTTACACCGAGACCTGTCAGCTTGTGGTCCGCGCTGATTCAAACATACAGACTCTTGACGACCTGTCAGGACACACTGTAAGCATCGGAGCAGAGGAATCCGGTACCGAGCGAAACGCCACACAGATTCTTGAGTTCGCCGGTATGCCATCATCCCTTGTTGCCACCAAAAACCTGGACTATATCGAAGCCACAAAAGAGCTAAAAGCCGGTGATATAGATGCCTTCTTCTGCACTGCCGGACTCACCACCACTGTCATAGATGAGCTCTCGAAGGAATGCGACATAAGGCTTATCCCGCTGACAGACACTGTGATAAGCAAGATGCTTGAAAGCAGTTCTGCCTACACAAGCGAGGTCATACCTGCCGGCACATACACAGGCCAGACCACAGATATAAGCACTATAGGTGTAAAATCTGTGCTTATCACAAAGTCTGATGTATCCGACGATACAATTGAGCAGCTTACATCGCTCCTGTTTGAAAAAGAAAATGAGCTCTCCTACTCCAACTCTCTTAAGCTTGAGCTGACATATGACTTTGCAACAGACGGTATACCTATCCCATTCCACAATGGAGCGAAAAGGTATTATGAAGCCTGTGGATATAGCACAAATTAATTCGCGAATTAATTTTCGACCTATTACGTAATGTTCTAAAATATAAAAGAAAATAACAAGAATATAATCAATTAAAATTGAAAGGTAACACATGAAAATACAACTTGACATGTACCAGACACTGGCCGTTGCAGTGCTTGTACTACTACTTGGAAACTATTTAAAAAAGAAAATATATTTTCTTCAGAAATTCTGTATTCCGGCGCCTGTCATAGGCGGACTGATTTTTGCCATCATGACATGCATATGCTATGTCACAGGAATCGCAGAATTTTCCTTTGATGACACACTGCGCGAGGTCTGCATGGTATTCTTCTTTACATCTGTAGGCTTTCAGGCAAATCTCAAGGTATTAAAAAGCGGAGGCAAATCGCTCATCGTATTCTTGGGACTGGTTATAGTGCTTATCATATTACAAAACCTAACCGCCGTGGGGCTTGCAAAGCTCTTAAACTTAAATCCGCTAATCGGCATGTGCACCGGCTCTATCCCTATGGTTGGCGGACATGGCACCGCAGGAGCCTTTGGCCCGGTGCTAGAGGACCTAAACATAAAGGGCGCCACGACCATCTGTACAGCTGCAGCCACCTTCGGTCTCATCTTTGGAAGCCTGATAGGCGGACCTCTTGGAAAAAGACTGATTGAAAAGCATAGCCTGCTTAATACAGCAGCAAACGAGGATGACAGCCTGCTGGTGGAGGATGAGAAAAAACATGAGCGCCACACAAATATGTATGCTGATGCCGTATTCCAGCTCATCCTGGCAATAGGTGTCGGAACCATCTTTACAATGCTGCTCACAAAAACAGGGCTCACCTTCCCAATATATATAGGAGCGATGCTCGCAGCCGCACTCATGCGAAACATATGTGAGTACACAGGAATTGCCACCATCCATATGGGAGAGATAAATGACCTGGGAGGTATAAGCCTCTCTCTATTCCTAGGCATGGCAATGATCACACTAAGGCTCTGGGAGCTTGCATCACTCGCTCTCCCGCTCGTCATACTGCTTGCAGCACAGGTGCTTCTCATAATCATATTCACGTATGTTATCGAGTTCAACATCATGGGGCGCGACTACGATGCAGCCATACTTGTATCAGGCACCTGCGGCTTCGGAACCGGAGCCACACCAAACGCCATGGCAAATATGCAGGCTGTCTGCGACCAATATGTGCCATCCATTAAGGCATATCTGCTCATACCGCTCGTAGGAAGCCTGTTTGCTGACTTTTTGAACAGCCTTGTAATCACATTCTTTATAAACCTAATGTAAAACAACCGGAGAAAAATATGTTTGAAAAACTGAGAAAAATATTTAAAAACAGAGAAGAAAAAGAAAAACATAATTACGATTTAACTTTTGACAACGTGGCAATCCCAGAGGTGCACGTAAAAAGCACCGAAAGTCACGAGGATACCGATAAAGAAAATGCACCTATCAGCTATGACAATGTTGCCATACCTGAGGTGCATATCAGAAACAAAAAAAATAAATAAACCTGATAAACTAAACTGTTTATTTGAACTATTTTGATACAGGCTGGTTCATTCCAGCCTCTTTCATAGCAATCTCAAATTCATGAATGCTGATTCCAAGCTCCTTAGCGGCAACATCAGGCTTTAGATTACCGCTATTCACCAATGAAAACAGTGTCAAGGCTCTACCCTCTTGCCTGCCTTCTTCTCTAATTCCGTTAACAAATGCCTGTTCATCATACTCTGTTATACACACATCTATCACCTCTGCTCTATGCTTAGTGAGAAACTCACTTAAAATGTTATTGTTTATGCAATAAGTTACAGCTTTATCAACCGCCTGCTCCACTTCCATGCCATTAGACCGGTTCTTACGTATCTCCTCAATAAGCAGCATATATTCCTGCAATGGTCTGCAATTATTTAAAAGCTCATCGTTCATGCCATGATTAATGTTTACCATGTTGGCGGTCCACTCAAAATCTCCGCTTGTATCCTCATGGATAAACGCATCTGACAGCTTAAGCTTCATAAATGCCGGCTGCTTCGATGTACCATTGTACAATACCGTATATCTCGGTGTTGGAATCTTTACCATAGTCGAACCATAGATATTATAGGAATGCTCGACAATGTAGCGGTCATACATTTTACTGAAATACATCAAGCCCCTAAGCGGCATATTTGGATTGTAAGAGCTTTGCTGTTCCCATAGATGTAAATAACTATCCAGAAGAATCGATACATCATTTTTCATCTCGATATAAATCACGGTATCGATTGTATAAAGCTTGATATCATTTACATCCGTATGCGCTGTATTACATAAAGCGTTATACAAAGATAATATGTTCTCCTTGTATTCTTCGTTTCCAAATAAAAGACAGAACAATCTATCCTTGTATTTTTTATTTAATTTCATATAGTACTCCTTTTGATAATCACACGCTTAATATCTAAGGAGAAATCGATGTCAACTTTATTATACTATTTACAGCTATAAATTGGCAAGTATAAATATTATCTCATATATGGATTGTATGGATGTATATAACGACAAAAGGAACCCGAAGGTTCCTTTTGTTAAGTAAATCATATTGTAATTGTAATTACTGAAGGAGTGAGAGTACACCCTGGTTAGACTGATTAGCCTGTGCAAGCATAGACTGTCCAGCCTGAGCAAGAATGTTATTCTTGCTGTAGTTAACCATCTCTTCAGCCATATCTGTATCACGGATTCGAGACTCAGCTGATGTAGTATTCTCAACTACGTTGTCGAGGTTGTTGATTGTGTGCTCAAGTCTGTTCTGAACTGCTCCTAGTGCTGATCTCTGTGAAGAAACCTGAGAAATTGCATCTGCAATAGCATCAATTGAATATGTAGCGCTCTGCTCTGTGCTAACATTAATTCCCTTGATTCCAAGTCCTGCTGAACTCATTGCATCGATATCAACAGTAATCTTATTTGTAGAATCAGCATCAGCTCCTACATGAAGATTAAATGATAATGTATCTGCAACTGTTGCATGTCCTTTTTGAATATCAAACTCAACTGTTCCATCAGCTGCTGCTGTGCCAGCTGTAACTGTTGATTTTCCATCTACTGCACCAATGTCATTAGCTGCTTTAAGCTGCTCTGTTACCTTATTGGTAGCATCAGTAACACTTATTGAAGTTGCCTTTGATGTATCAACAGCTGTAACAGCATCATTTGTATCTACCTTAACCTTAGCTCCAGCTTTAATTTTTGCTGCAATAGTATCCGCTTTAAGATTAGTTGCATCTGCATCTGTTGCAGCTACAGTATATTCTGTTCTATCAATAGTAACTTTTTTACCTGCGGCTAAACCCTTTACTGATGTCTGTAAATCCAATACACCACTTCCGTCTGCATAAACATCATAATCAGTACCACCTATTTTCAGGCTTTCTCCAGCTTTAATCTTCATTGAGAATGTTGCTGTTTTATCTCCATCAACAAGAGTACCAGCAAATCCTGCATCATGAGCTTTCATGTATTTATCAGTTGTACCATTCTGACCTTTTAATAAGTATGTCTCATTAAATTTTGTTGTCTCTGATACACGATCAATTTCTGTTGATAACTGATCAATCTCATCCTGAATTGCCTGACGGTCTGTTGAAGAGTTTGTTCCGTTTGCAGACTGTGTTGCAAGCTCATTCATTCTCTGAAGCATTGAGTGAACCTCTGTGAGGGCACCTTCTGCTGTCTGTACGGCTGAGACACCATCCTCTGCATTTGTTGAAGCTCTGTCAAGTCCTTTGATCTGCTTTCTCATCTTCTCAGAAATTGTAAGTCCTGCTGCATCATCTGCTGCAC
>ENA-OOWX01000353-OOWX01000353.1-human-gut-metagenome-genome-assembly--contig:-NODE-353-length-30095-cov-12.155992_pt1 | contig 30095 bp, 18 predicted proteins | sample MGYA00241583_ERZ501335 | MGnify/ENA primary metagenome ERZ501335 (study PRJEB25962, sample SAMEA2042731) | human gut metagenome | biome: human gut; feature: human-associated habitat; material: faeces...
GGGTAATTCTCCCAAAGTCCTTTGTATAAGGAATTAACAAAGGTATTCCAAACTTACAAAAAAAAAATGATATTCAGCCGAGAATCCTTCTTTACTTTACCGCAAGCCAATATGACTCTCATAATGAAAGTGATGGATGGCGGATAAACAGTGTGGAGAGAGACCCTCCAAAGACAGGTTGTCCTGCCTTTGGAGTCAGTCTCTTTGTTTTGCTATGTTATTCGGCTCCTTCGTATCCTGGATTTTGTCCCAAACTGCTATTAGCCTCTCTTTGTCGTTGCGGAATAGGATAAAGCACATGGAAAGGCTTTGCGTTCTTTCCTCTTGCTACTGCATCAGAAATGAATTTGCCATGTCTGATGAGATCTTCTCTTCTCAGGCCTTCAGAGAAAAATTCCCTGCCTCTTTCTGCTAAGATAAAGTCTCTTAATGCTTCTTTACTGTTATAGTCGTTTAACGAGATCTCATCGGTCTTTGCTCTTTTTCTTATCATGTTGATGAGCGTGATACTTTCTTGATTGGGCCCTTGTTTCTCATTTAAAGCTTCTGCTTTACAGAGTAAGATATCTGCGTAACGAATATAAACAATATCATTACCGTTTGCTTCACCTACAGCATCAGGGTCCGGCCAATATTTAAAGCTTCTTACATTGTCCAAGGCAACGCCTTCTTCGTTTCTGAGTAATTCTACTTTCTCTCCACTTTGATCGGTATAATTTGTGATAAGGACTTCCGTTCTATTGTCGTTAGGCAAGAAAGTTTCATAAAATGCGGTGTAAGTCCTGAACTGTGCACCAAAGTTGACCCAATTGGACTGAATCGGATAATTGGGAGGAAATGCATGCGGCATATAGTTATTGTGATAACCTGATTGGGCGATACAGGGAGCTCTATAGATATATTCCTTGTTATTTTCTCCTTCTATGGAAAACATCTTCTTGTAATTGTCATATAATGAATAATAATTCAAATCAATGACTTGTTGTGAGGTTGAGATGACATTGTCCCAATCCTTTTCATGCATATAAAGTTTGGTAAGAACGGCAAGAGCTGCACCTTTTGTCGCTTTTCCGATTGGGTTTTCTTCTATCGGTAGATTTTCAGCGGCAAAGGTCAGGTCAGCTACTAAATATTTGACGAAATCTTTCTGATTGGCGCGTGGGGTTGACTTGCCTATCTGTTCAATTTCATCGGGACTTGCACCTTTCGGAATTTCGATAATTGGAGTTGTTCCAAAGATATTATATAAGAAATAGTAGGATACGGCACGTATAAAACGAGCTTCTCCTTGTATTTTCTTTAGGTTTTCTTCTGAGATACCTTGTAGACCTTCTGTGACGTTAAGCACAGAATTGGCACTGGCAATTGCCTCATACATTTTACCCCAGAAAGAATTTAAGATGGAATTGTCTACCGCCCAAATAAAGTTGATAAACGGAGCCGCATCACGTTCCAGTCCACCTCCTGTCTCGAAAGCAATATCGGTTGGAAACTCATTCATCAGGTAGGTATAATTACGGCTGGAGTATTCGATAATTCTGGAACGTGCATAGGCACCGGCAAGCAGTGCATCAATACCTGACTGGTCTTGTAACATTGCATTGGGGTCATATTCTGTGTAAACTTTCTCTTCAAGAAAATCTGTACAGCTCATGGTGCCACTTAATAATAATGATGCGGCAATGATATATATGTATTTATTTATTTTCATAGTGCTTTGTTTTTAGAATGTGATATTTACTCCAAATCTTACAGTACGTGCCAATGGATAACTATTATAGTTTACTTTAGAAACCTTATCGCTTCCTGATGCGCTTGCGTCAGGGTCGAAACCGTCATAGTCGGTGAATGTGAAAAGATTATCTATTGCTCCATAAATGCTGGCAGCCTGTATAATATTATTCTTCTTGATTGGTATGTCATAACTCAGATTTATGTTTTTAATGCGTACAAAAGAAGCATCTACTACCGTTAATGAGTTAATGGAATATTGTCCGCCATAATTAGAGGGATTTACTCCGCTGGGATATTTATTGGTTGGATTATTCTCAGTCCATCTGCCTGTATAGTATTTAGCTATTCGGTTACGATATTCATTGGTCGGGTAAAGTGTTTCAATGACATTTGCATCTAGTGTTTGTATACCCAGCACCCCTTGGACAAAAATGCTTAAAGAGAAATTTTTGTAACGGAGGCTATTCGTAAAGCCAAAGGTTACATCGGGGAAAGGTTTACCCAATACTACCCGGTCATTTGAAGTGATGGCATTGTCGCTATCCTGATTCTTGAACTTTAATTCACCAGGTTTGGCATTGGGTTGGGCAGAGCTGGCAATGTTATCGTCTTTTTGAAAGATTCCTTCCACTTCATAACCATAATATGAATAAATGGGGTCACCCACTCTGGTTATTTCATAACCGGAAATGAAACTGGAAACAGAACCTGTTATCAATTCGGGAATAAATGCCGGAAGTTCCTTAACTCTGTTCTTTAGGAAAGAAAGGTTTAAAGAAGTATCCCATCCCCATGTTTTTGAGTTAATATTTACTGTGTTTAGTGTAAAGTCGATACCGGAATTACGAACTTTTCCTGCATTCACTTTCACGTTGCTGAATCCTATAGAAGAAGGCAACGGTTTGTTAAATAACTGGTCTTTTGTATCACGGATATAGAAGTCTAAACTACCTGTGATACGGTTGTTAAAGAAGCCAAAGTCTACACCTATATTGGATTCTGCTGTTGTTTCCCATTTTAGTCCGGGATTAGGAAGCCTTGCTTGTACTACTCCTTGAGCGAGTGAGTTCCCAAAGACAGCAGAGCCTCCGGCAGAAAGAGTTTGGATGGTTTGATAGTTGGCGATACCTTGGTTTCCTAACTGTCCGTATCCGATGCGCAACTTTAAATCACTGATACTTTCAAATTTCTTGATAAATGGTTCTTCCGACATTCTCCATGCAAAAGCCACGGATGGGAAGAAAGCATATTTATGGTCTTTGGAGAACCGTGAAGTTCCATCATAACGGAAAGATGCTGTAAGTAGATATTTATTCATAAAATCGTAGTTGATTCTGCCTAAGAAACCATTCAAGCGATTGCGGTCTTTATAAGAATAAACATCATCTCCATTCAGGTTGTCTCCGCTATGCATATTGTTGAAACCTGTGACATCCGACAAGAAGCCTTTGGCTGTTCCTCTTACATATTGTGATAAGAACTGTTCGAATGTAGCACCGGCCAGAAAGGTTAGTTTATGAACGTCATTGAAATTCTTTTTATAACTCAATAAGAATTCTGCCAGCCATTGGGTATTTTCTCCACTTTTCTTTGAGGCTTCGCCCTTACTGGCCAATCCGTTGATAGTCTCTCTGCTTCTGTAGCTGGACTCGGTATAAGAATCGATGGTGGCACCTAATCTGGCTGTAAACACGAAATCTTTGAATGGCTCAATTTCTGTGGTGAATGTTCCATAAACACTATTCCCTTGTTTTTCAGGACTGATACCATATAAAAGTGCTTGTGGGTTGTCGAGTGCGATAAAGCTGTTTTTCCGATAACGTCCTGTTTCTGGATCAATACCCGGAGCTAGAGTCGGGTCAAATTGCAGAGCAGAATTAATTGGGCCTGCCGCTTCATTGGCTCCGGTCATATTTTCATACGTAGATTTTCCATCGGTACGTGTATAGTTCATATTGAATTTAAAGCGTAAGAACGTCTTTGGAGTAAAATTCATATTGGCCCTTACATTGTATTTCTTTAAACTAGAGAGTTTTACAACTCCTTGTTGGTCAAAATAGCTGAGTCCTAAATAATAGTCATGCTTATCGCTTCCACCGGATATGGATAATTGATAGTTTTGTACCGGTGCAGAAACTCGGAAAATCTCATCCTGCCAATTTGTACCTTTACCTACAGCTGCAATTTGTTCTGCTGTATAGATAGCTCCTTCGGGATTATTTGATTCCAAACGAAGGGCATTCAGTGTTTCCATATATTGTTTCCCATTGAGAACATCTATTGTTTTTGCTACAGACTGAAATCCTACTTCTGCGCCGAACTTTACGGTCATTTCTCCCTTGTTGCCACCCTTTGTCGTAATCAGTACGACGCCATTGGCTGCACGTGTTCCATAAATAGCTGCGGCTGAGGCGTCCTTTAATATTTCTATTGACTTGATATCGTTGGGGTTAATGGAAGAAGGATCTACCCCTGGAAGTCCGTCTACTACCACCAATGCAGAGTTGCTGCTGTTAATGGAACCTGCACCGCGAATCTGTATCTTCGTTGAGGCACCTGGAGCAGAACTTGTCTGGCTGATATTTACACCGGCTGCTTTACCATTGATCATTTGAAAAGCATTTGTATTAACGCCTTCCGTAAATTTGCCTTCACCTACTGAGACAACAGAGCCGGTAATATCCTGTTTCTTTTGGATACCATAACCCACTACCACCACTTCGTCTAAGGTTTTCGAGTCTTCGACCATCTTAATGTCGAAATTCTTTTGATTTCCATTAAGAAGAATGTCTTGTGACTGATATCCTACATACGAGATGACTAATACATCTCCTTTGTTTACTTTGTCAAGAGAGAATGCACCATCTACATTGGTGATGGTTCCATGAGCAGTTCCTTTGACAATTATACTGGCACCGATAATAGCTTCGTTGGACTTTTTGTCGATAACGCTACCGGTAATGTTAAATTGTTGTGCATGGGTGACCATGGCTACCAACAATAGAATGAGTGAAAGTGTGATTTTTTTCATTGTATATCATTTAAGTTACACATAAGGTTAATTAGTACTGGCAAATGTACGATTGAACTTATTTAAGGGAGATACATATTCTTTTCAGTTTGCATACACGTTTAATTCATTCCATGTTTTTGCGCTGATTTTCTTTGCTTTTTAAAGAAAATATAGTTCTTTTGCTTTCAATAATCTGATGCTAATGAAACGTCTTGCAATTCTTACCTTGTTATTTGTCGTGATCAACTTCTTGCTGTGTAACAGTTGTTATGCCTTTTTAAATCGTGACGTTCGTTTGCTGACTATACAAAATGGGTTGGCCGACAATAATGTCAACTGCATACATAAGGATAAAGATGGATTTATGTGGTTCGGAACTAATAACGGAATAAGCCGTTATGATGGTTCTTCCGTTAAGAGTTTTATGGTAGATTCGGTATCGTATATGAATGTTACAGGAATAAGCGAACTGTCTGAACATTGTTTAGGGATATTGGTTCAGAAGACACTTTGGGGTTTTAACAGGCTGACGGAACAATTCATTCCGATAGAGATGGCAGCAGAAGTGCCTAAACTGACGCAAGTTGCCATCAGTTATGATAAACAATGTTGGGCAATGAGTCGGGATTATTTGTATTTATTTGATGTTAAGGAGGAAACAGATGAAGAGGGGAATGTTATAAATCTTGTTTTAAATGTAAAAACAAAGGTTGGGGGATTGGTTCAGAAAAAGGATTATCTTGTTCGTTTTGCTTTTTCGCATGACAATGATGAGATTTACTTGGCCGACAACCATATTAACCTGATTACTTATAATGTGAAAAAGCAAGCTGTGACCGGGCAAGTTTCGTTAGCCGGTTGTATTCCAGTAAAAGAAAACTATAATATCAGTTCCATTTTAGACGGAGATGATATTATATGGATTTCTACTAAGGTGTATGGGCTGATTCGTTATTATAAGCGTACCGGACATATCTATCGTATTTCGTATGAAGGAGAGGGTAAACCGAATTTATTGTCGCATACGGATGTTTATGGGTTAGTTCCAATTAATAATGGCCGGTTGTTGGCTGTGACGTGGAATGGATATACTATCATAACTCCCGGCAGGGACTCTTCTGAAGGATTGACCACGAGTATCTATAATAATGTTTCACTTGTTAACCGGAATCTTGAGATACGCATGATTTCGGTATATTATGATTCACAGGGAATTTTGTGGATAGGGACGAATGGTGGCGGAGTGATGTATTCAGACTTGAGATTGCAGTATTTTAATCAATTTCATCAGGATAGGCATAATGAAATTTGCGGTATCACGGCAGATGATAAAGGATATATATGGTTGGCTACTTTTCATAAAGGCATAATGAAAAGCCGCAAACCTTTTAACCTATTGGAAATGCTTGATTTTGACACTGTGGGCAGTCGGGAAGTTAAAAGCCGGGAAACAGTGCTATGCTTGTTAAAAGATGGGGAAGGAAATGTTTGGTTTGGTAATCAGGACGGTACATTGTCGGTATATGATAGATCCGGTCTGTTTAGGAGCTATACTTTATATCCGGATGGTTTAATGAATAAGTCTTCTGTGTGGTCTCTCTATATGGACTCGAAAAAGATTTTTTGGATTGGTACGGAAGGTGGCTTATTGAGGTTTAATCCTGAAACCGGAGAGTGCTACCGGATAAAAGTCCGAAAGGCTTCATTGACAGATTCTTATATTGATGTTCGTGCTATTTCGGAAACAAAAGATGGTAAGTTATGGCTGGGCTTGGAAACGAAAGGATTGGCGCGAATCAACAATGACGGAGTTATGGAGATCGGATATAATTCTTTGTTCGGATTACAGAATGTGTCTGTCCGGTCATTGCTTGCTTCTTCCGATGGGTTACTGTATGTGGGATATGAGAATGGTTTTGCAATAGTGGATCCGCGAACGGAGGGGATGAAAGACTTCTATACCACACACAATGGTCTGTGCAATAATTTTGTAGGGTGTATCACCGAGGATGCCAAGGGGCAAATATGGCTTGGCTCCAATTCGGGGATTTCGCGTTATAGCCGTCATCAGAGATTATTCTACCATTATTATATCTCAGGTAGTAACCGCACTGCGTTCTTACATGGTAATAATTTGTTCTTTGGTAATAATAAGAGTCTTACTTATTTCAATCCGGAGGATATCAATGCTTTTCCTTTCTCGGAGGTTGTTGCTGTTTCTACCTTGGAAGTTGGAAACAAGACGGTAAATATCGGGGAAGAGATAAACGGGCAGGTGATACTGAATAATAATTTGTTTTATACCAAGGAAATAGAATTGAATAACAGAAATCGTGATTTCTCGCTCACCTTTAATAATCTGTCTTATTCCGAAGAGCAGCAGAAGCTTCGGTATCGGCTGTTTCCTTATCAAACGGACTGGATGATAGGCAACAGAGGTGAAAAGATATCGTATGCCAATTTGCGTGCAGGCGAGTATATGTTTGAAGTGCAGAATTTGTTTCCGGATGAGAAAATGGGTAAAATGACTTCTTTGAAAGTAGTTATTCTTCCACATTGGAGTGAAACGGTATGGTTTAAATTATCGCTGTTGGGATTGGCTCTCATGATTGTATTATGGACTATCAATCGGTTCCGGCTTCGTCAAAAGAGATTGGAGCATGAGCTGCAATTGGAACATGAAGTTTTTACGGCCAACGTAGAACGAGACAAGGAGAAGCAGATACGGCTGGAGCGGGAGAACTTCTTTACCAATGCCTCACATGAGTTGCGTACGCCGCTGACTTTAATACTTTCGCCTTTGCAAGAATTGTTGCAGACATTGAATTCGGCTGATGTAATTTATAAGAAACTAATTGTGGTTTATCGTAATGCCGCTTCATTGCATACATTGGTAGACCATTTACTTTATGTGCAGAAGATAGAGGCGGGCATGGTAAAGCTTCGCCTGTCTCAAACCGATATAGTGACTGTTGTGGAGGAAGTAGTGGACTCTTTTCGTCAGATTGCTGAGACAAAAGGGTTTGGCTTCGATATTCAACTCCCTGCAGAGCCGTTGGTGTTATGGATAGATGTGGAGAAAATATCATCGGCCATCCGTAATTTATTGTCGAACGCCTTTAAATACACTTCTCCTCGGGGTCGTGTCATTTTACGCATGGAGCGGGTACAAATAGATGGACAGGCATTTTGCAAACTGACTGTTTCTGATACAGGTAAAGGAATACCCGAAGAGTTGCAGGAACGGGTTTTTGACTCTTTCATCACGGGTGACCAAGTTCCGATGCTCTCTACTAAAGTCGGTATCGGGCTGCGTATTGTAAAGAATACCATGGATTTGCATCATGGCTCTATCTCTTTGAAGAGTAGTCTGCAAGAAGGAAGTACGTTTGTATTGGCTATTCCTGAGGGAAATGCTCATTTTTCGGAAGATAAGTATGAACTGGTGGAAACACCGGTGAATGAGGAGACGGATATTCCTGTACCTGTAAGTTCCTCTGTTGCCGAGCAGGAAAAAGAGGATGGAAACAAGAAAAGCCTTCTTATTATTGAAGACAACGAGGAGGTGCGTGCCTATATATGCAGTTTGTTTTGCAAGAATTATACGTTGTATGAGGCTGTCAATGGAGAAGAAGGTGTCCGGATAGCTACGGAGAAGATTCCGAATCTTATTATATCGGACATCATGATGCCCGTTAAGGATGGATTTGTCTGTTGTCGTGAGATTCGGGAGCGGCCGTGCACTGCGCATATTCCTATTTTGATGTTGACTGCCAAGGCAGAAGATGCGGATATCCTGTATGGATCTAAAGTGGGGGCGGACGATTATATACTGAAACCGTTTAATCCGGAAATACTGAAATCGAGGGTAGAGAGTCTTATCTTGCAACGCGAACGCCTGAAGCGTATTTATACCAAAGCTTTGATGCTGAAGCAGAAGGAAACGAAACAGGGCGAGGCAGAAGAAGCGGCAGATGATTTTATGAAAGGGGTTATTCACGTCATAGAAGCTAATCTGGCGAATGAGAACTTTAATGTAAAAATGTTGGCGGAGCAATTGAATATGAGTCAGCCTACCCTTTATAGAAAAATAAAGCAACGTAGCGAACTGGCTGCTATTGATATGATTCGGAGTGTACGGATGAGCAAGGCTGCCTCTCTAATTATGGAGAACAGATATTCCATTCAAGAAATAGCCGAAATGGTAGGTTATAGCGACACCCGCACACTCCGAAAACATTTCACTGAGCAATTCGGAGTGTCGCCATCCAAGTATATTGATAAGCCTGAAATACAAGGGAGTTAGCCGAAGCAGATTCCCATTCGTTTTCCTTGGACAATCAGGTCATGGTTTTCGTCTACCAGCTTTAATTTGCCGGCTACCTCATTCAAAGAAACAGAGCCTATCTGAGCTCCTTGCAAGGAAACCATTCGTCCGAATTGTCCGGAAGCAATCAGTTCTGTGGCATGTCCTCCCATTCGGGTGGCAAGGTTACGGTCGTAGGGAGTAGGAGAGCCGCCACGCTGGATATATCCCAGTACAGTTTCACGGGTCTCAAATCCGGTTTCATATTCTATTTCTTCGGCTATGTATTCGGCAGCTTTTTTGCCGTTGATGGTTTGGATACCTTCTGCCACAACGACGATGGAGTAGGGTTTTCCTTTTTTCAGTCTTTCGATAATGGTGTTGCCGATGTTGTGGATATTATAGGGTAGTTCCGGGATGAGAATAACATCACCGCCGCCTGCCATGCCTGAGTAAAGGGCAATCCATCCGGCTTTATGTCCCATCACTTCAATAACCATGACACGCTGGTGCGAACTGGCAGTCGAATGCAAACGGTCGATGGCATCGGTTGCAATCGTTACAGCAGAATCGAACCCGAAAGAAACATCGGTTCCCCATACATCGTTGTCGATGGTTTTAGGAACAGATACCACATTGACACCCGCTTGTGCTAATTTGGCAGCGGTTTTTTGCGTACCATTTCCACCGATACAGACAATGCAGTCCAGTCCCAGTTCATGGATATTCTTCAACATTAATGCCGGTTTGTCTTCGGAAGCGGCAGACAGACGCTTTTTAAATGGTTTTTCACGTGAAGTTCCAAGAATGGTTCCTCCTAAATTAAGCAAACCCGATAACGATTTTTCTGTCAAAGGTTCTATATCGTTGTCCAGTAAGCCTCGAAATCCGCTTCGGATTCCAAATACTTCCATGCCGTAGTGATTTATGGCTGTTTTACAAACTCCTCTGATAGTGGCGTTTATTCCGGGACAGTCTCCTCCTGATGTCAAAATTCCTATCTTCATAGCCTCTGATGTTAAGTTGTAAGCGTGCGTAAAGATAAGAAAAAATAAAAGTAATGCAGAAATCTATAAAAAAAATAATGTTATAAGGCTTATTAATACAGAAAAGGTTAATTTTGCAGGATATAACGAATTGTATATTAACGGAAATGAATTCGACCAAACTAATTAGTACACTATTCAAACCCAGACAGGCCGCTACAGCATTGTATGCCACTCAAGCGGAAGCTATTCAGGCAAAGGTCTTTAAACGTCTTATCAAAGACGCTGCCAATACGGAATGGGGATTGGAGTATAGCTATAAAGACATAAAGAGTTATCAGGATTATCAACGTGTTCCTTTGCAGACTTATGAGGAAATAAAACCATACGTGGAGCGCATGCGCCGGGGAGAAAAAAATGTGTTGTGGCCGGGTGAAGTTATTTGGTTTGCAAAGTCTTCGGGTACGACAAATGATAAGAGCAAGTTTATTCCTGTCAGCAAGGAAGGATTGCACGATATCCATTATGCCGGCGGTATGGATGCCGTCGCGCTTTATTTGCAGCAAAATCCCGATAGCCGTTTCTTTTCGGGAAAAGGGCTGATTTTGGGAGGTAGTCATGCTTCCAATTATAATCTGAAGCGGAGTTTGGTGGGTGACTTGTCTGCCATTCTGATTGAGAATGTCAATCCATTGGTCAACCTTATTCGTGTGCCCGAAAAGAAAATCGCATTGTTGAGTGACTTTGAGGAAAAGGTGGAAAAGATTGCGCGTAGCACGATGAACAAGAATGTGACCAATCTGTCGGGAGTGCCTTCGTGGATGTTGGCTGTTGTCAGACATATCATGGAAATCAAGGGCACAGATAATCTGGCGGAGGTATGGCCTAATCTGGAAGTGTTCTTTCATGGAGGAGTGGCATTTACCCCTTATCGCGAACAATACAAGCAGATTATCCGCAGTGATAAAATGCACTACATGGAGACTTACAATGCCAGTGAAGGTTTCTTCGGATTGCAAAATGATTTCGACGACCCTGCCATGATGCTGATGATTGACTACGGGGTGTTCTATGAATTCATTCCGATGGAAGAAATAGAAAACGAAAATCCTCATATTATTCCTTTGGCAGACGTGGAGCTGAACAAGAACTATGCAATGGTTATCAGTACGTCTTGCGGTTTGTGGCGTTATATGATTGGCGATACGGTGAAGTTCACGAGCAAGTATCCTTATAAGTTTGTCATCACGGGCCGCACCAAGCATTTCATTAATGCTTTTGGTGAAGAACTGATGGTGGACAATGCCGAACAGGGACTGGCAAAGGCGTGTGCCGCTACCGGAGCACAAATCACAGACTACTCCGCTGCTCCTGTTTTTATGGATGCCAATGCCAAATGCCGTCATCAGTGGTTGATAGAATTTGCAGTCAAGCCGGACTCTTTAGAGAAATTTAGCAAGGTACTAGATACCTCTTTACAAGAAATTAACTCTGATTACGAAGCAAAACGACATAAAAACCTTACCTTGCAGCCGTTGGAAATTATTGTGGCCCGTCCTAACCTGTTCCATGATTGGTTGAAAGAGAAAGGTAAGCTGGGAGGACAACACAAAGTACCTAGGCTGAGCAATACACGTGAATATATAGAAGAAATGCTAAGCTTGAACAAGTAAAGAAATGAATTGGAATAGACATAAATTACCTGCTTTGCTGATGTTGATGATTGTGGTGTACTCATGCGCCAGCATGGGAAACCCCGATGGTGGTCCGTATGATGAAGAACCGCCAAAGTTTGTCCGGAGTACTCCTAAACCATTTGCCATCAATAGTAAAGAGAAAAAAGTAACTATTGAATTTGATGAATTTATCAAGCTGGAAAAGGCTGCGGAGAAAGTGGTTGTATCTCCTCCCCAGTTGGAACAGCCTGAAATCAAAGCCAGTGGGAGGAAAGTAGTGGTAGGACTGGTGGATTCGTTAAGACCGAATACTACTTATACTATTGACTTCGCGGATGCTATTGTTGACAACAACGAGGGTAATCCACTAGGTAATTATGCCTTTACCTTTTCCACCGGTACGACTATTGATACAATGGAAGTATCGGGGACAGTGCTCAGTGCTTCAGACTTGGAGCCGGTGAAGAATATTCAGGTAGGTCTGCACTCTGACTTGAGTGACAGTGCTTTTATGAAGAAACCATTCGACCGGGTATCCCGTACCGACAGTCGCGGACACTTTTCCATTCGCGGTATTGCACCCGGCAAATATCGTATCTATGCTTTAATGGATGGTAATCAGAACTACTTATTCGATTCCAAGACCGAGATGATTGCTTTCAGCGATTCCATTATTATACCTGCCATGGAGGATGCCATGCGTCAGGATACGATTTGGAAGGACTCACTGACCATCGATACCATCAAAAGTGTGGGTTATACCCGTTTCCTGCCGGATGATATTATCCTGAGAGCGTTTAAGGAAGAGAATGACCGTCAATACCTTACTCGCAGTGAACGTGACAAAGAGAATCATTTTGTTCTTACTTTCAGTGCGCGGGCGGATACGCTTCCCACACTGAAAGGATTGAATTTTGACGAACGGGATGCTTTTATCATCGAGAAGACCGACCGCAACGACTCTATCTGCTATTGGATTAAAGACTCGTTGATATATCAGATGGACACGCTCGAAATTCAGATGGATTACTTGGCAACGGATACGTTGGACCGTCTTGTTCCGCAGACTGATACGCTTTTTTTGGCAAATAAGTTGACTCGTGCGGAGCGGGAGAAACTGGAGGCGAAAGCAGCCGAAGAGAAGGAAAAGGAACGCAAAAAGAAAGAAAAGAAAGGAGAAAAGATTGAACCGGAGCCCACCAAGTTCCTTACGTTGAATGTGGATGCTCCTTCTGCTTTCGACCTTGATAGAAATGTATATCTGTCGTTCGATGAGCCTGTGGCGAGCATTGACACGGCAGCCATTCACATGGAAATAAAGAAAGACAGCCTGTGGGAAGAAATTCCGTTTCTGTTTGTCTCGGATTCGGTGTTGCCTCGCAAGTATGAGATATTGGCGGAGTGGGAGCCCGAAAAGGAATATCAGTTGTCGATAGACTCGATGGCCTTTAAGGGAGTGTATGGTCTGCATACCAATAAGGTGAAACAGACCATGAAGGTGAAAAAACTGGATGAATACGGAACCATTTTGCTGAATATTACCGGAGCAGATTCGACAGCAGTGGTAGAGTTGTTGGACGGAAGTGGAAAGGTGTTGCGCCAACAACGGATAACTCCTCAAAATACGGCGGATTTCTATTATCTCAATCCCGGTACGAAATTCTATATCCGTCTGTTCAACGACCGGAATGGCAACGGTGTCTGGGACACCGGAAAGTATTCGGAGCACTTACAGCCTGAAGAAGTCTATTATTTCCCGAAAGTATGGGAGATGAAGGCAAACTTTGAGTTTGAGGAGAATTGGAATATCAATGCGGTTCCGGTTGAAAAGCAGAAATTGGATGAAATAAAGAAGCAGAAGCCGGAAGAGACGAAGAAGATACAGGACAGAAACAAAGAAAGAGCTAGAAAACTAGGCCGATGAAAAAGATTATATTCATACTATTGTGTTCTTGGTTCACTATATGTGCCGCGGGAGCGCAGTGTGCTGCAAAGAATGAAGCCATACAAGCGGGCGAACTGTTGACTTATGACCTTAAGTTCAACTGGAAATTCATCTGGAAAGATGCCGGTGTTGCCCGAATGGATATGCAGGCAGTGACTTATCAGGGTAAGCCTTGTTTCCGCACTAATTTGGTGGCTGCCACAAATGGTATGGTCGATTTCTTTTTTAAGATGCGTGATACGCTGACTTGCATCACGACCAATCGGTTGGAGCCTCTTTATTTCCGTAAAGGGGCGGAGGAAGGTGACCGTTATACGGTGGACGAAGTATGGTTCAGCTATAAAGATGATAAATGTATTGCCAATCAGCGCAGGATGCGTCGGGGTCGTGATACGGTGAGGGCGCGTGACGAAAGCGAAGGATGTATGTTTGATATGTTGAGCATTCTGATGCAGGCACGCTCTTTCGATGTCGATGATTACACGGTGGGGCAGAAGATTATTTTCCCGATGGCCACCGGCACTAAGATAGAAGACCAGACGTTGATTTATCGTGGAAAGAAAGTATTTAAGGCAGAAGGCGGAGTGAAATATCGTTGTCTTGTCTTTTCGTTGGTGGAATATAAAAAGGGAAAAGAGAAAGAGGTGATTACCTTTTATATCACCGATGATAAAAACCATTTACCCGTGCGTCTGGACCTTTATCTGAACTTTGGCTCTGCCAAGGCATTCTTGAAAGAGATAAAAGGAAACAGGCATCCGTTGACATCGATTGTCGAGAAGAAGTAGGGGCGAGGTTTGCTCGCCCGAAAACAGTTTGCTTTGTGTATTCGGGCAACCCCTGTCACTACAGGCATTTCCAATACCTGTAGTCTTAGTCGTCAAAGAGTTTGGCTTTTCTGGAAACCAGTCTCAATGTAATTTTCCCTTCATTGATTATCCTTAAGATATCCTCTCCTCCTTTATTAACCTTGCATAGAGAAATTTTCGGTCCCATGATTTTATCAATGCGCACTTCTCCTACTTTATCTTCCATATAATTACCGTCAATCATACCATCTTCCATTACATCAAACCGTTGACCTTCCTTTATGGGATCGTCATATCCCAGGTTGATATAAACCGTTTTGGCTTTTTTCCCATTATCACCGGCAAGTTTCAAGATACTGCCATAAACCTTAAAGTAATTCTCTATAAAGTTTCTCATTTCATATGACATACCCAACAGTGAATGTTCCAGTGCTGCAAACTGACTTGCATCTTTGCCCGAAGACGAACCGGTTTCTTCGTAAATCCTTGTACCGATAGTGGTTCCGTCACTGGTACGAATCAAGTCCAACTGTAGTTTAAACTTCTCTTTAAAACTGTTCTCGCGGCTGTGGTAACGAGGATGTGAACTTCCGTCGTCAGTAGCTTCGCGTGACACTATATTCCCGCGTAGCAGATAGTCTGCCCGAAAACGGCGTGCATCTTCCAATGGGCTCAAATTAAGGTTGGCACCTACGGAAACAGCATCAATGATATTCACACGATTCGTTTGTTGTATACCGTCCAGTACAACATTCCGAATGGTGCTGAGAACTTTATTGGGAATTTTGATCTCGCTATTGAAATCATCGATATAAATCGTGTATTTCTGTGCGGATACCCCTAAGGATATCAGTAGTGACAGGCAAATTAACAGGACTTTGTTTTTCATTACGTCATGGATTTGTAGGGTTTGTAATGCAGTTGTTTGACGAAATTAAAAATATTGTTGCTCATTTGCAAACGAATAGGGTTAAAAATACCCATTAAGGGAGTTATTTTCGGAATAAAATGATTGAGTGACTGCTGCCATGTTACTCTTATATCCGTTAAAAGTATTGTTAATCGGATGAGGGACAGGTAGAGGTGGATTTGATAGAAGGGAAAGGATTTTACTTCCGGTTTATTATTTCGGTTTGAAAGGAGTAAAAGATAAAGGGTGTGTGTCAAAACTAGAATAGTCTATCAAATCTTGCCCCTATCGGCAAAATGACAGCATCATCAACGTTTGGACACACTCCTTTTAAATATTCTTACTTGTTCAGTTTCCAGGTAAATCCGTCTTTTGTATCTTTTACTTCAAAGCCCAAAGCGGCCAGCTCGTCGCGAATCTTGTCGCTGGTAGCCCAGTCTTTGTTGGCTTTTGCCTGCATGCGTTGTTCCAGCAACATGTCTACCACTTTGCCGTAAGCCTCTTCGCGTGCTTCGTTGTTGGCAGTTTCTTCTTTCAGACCGAGAATTTCGTACATGAAAAGAGGGAATAAGTTTTTCAGTTCTTCTAAGTCTTCTTCCGAAATAGTCGCTTTCTTGTCGAGAACCGTATTAATCATTCGTGCACCGTCAAACAGATGAGCGATGACAATCGGTGAGTTGAGGTCATCATTCATCGCTTCATAGCATTTGGCACGAAGTTCTTTTATACCGTCTATACCGGTAGTCTGTTTACCCGGAGTGATGCGTTCCAACCCTTTTACGGCTTCTTGCAGACGTTGCAATCCCTTTTCGGCAGCTTGCAGGGCTTCGTTGCTGAAGTCCACCGTGCTGCGATAGTGTGCCTGAAGGATGAAGAAACGGATGGTCATCGGACTATATGCCTGTGTCAGCAACTTGTGTGAGCCTTCAAAGAACTCGCTCAGGTTAATAAAGTTGCCATAACTCTTGCCCATCTTCTGTCCGTTGATGGTAATCATGTTATTGTGCATCCAGTAGTGAACCATATCGTCTCCCTGCGAAGCCACACTTTGTGCAATTTCACATTCGTGGTGTGGGAAAATCAAGTCCATGCCTCCACCGTGAATGTCGAAATGTTCACCCAGATATTTCTTGCCCATAGCAGTGCATTCGCAGTGCCATCCGGGGAAACCGTTGCTCCATGGGCTGGGCCAGCGCATGATATGTTCCGGTTGAGCTGCTTTCCACAGAGCGAAGTCGGCAGGATTATGCTTTTCGCTTTGTCCGTCCAGTTCGCGGGTGGTATTCAGCACATCGTCCAGGTTACGTCCCGATAGTTTGCCGTAATGATGATCCTTGTTGTATTTTGCTACATCAAAATACACGGAACCTTCACTTTCGTAAGCATATCCGTTTTTCATGATTTCTTCCACCAAGCGGATTTGCTCGATGATATGTCCCGAAGCATGCGGCTCGATGCTGGGCGGAAGTACATTGAGGGCTTCCATTGCTTTGTGGTAACGGTTCAGGTAATATTGTACCACTTCCATCGGTTCCAATTGTTCAAGACGTGCTTTTTTTGCAATCTTGTCTTCACCTTCATCGGCATCATGTTCCAAATGACCTACATCGGTGATATTTCTCACATAGCGCACTTTGTATCCCAGATGGGTGAGATAACGGAACAGGATATCGAAGGTGATGGCCGGACGGGCATGTCCCAGATGGGCATCGCCGTATACCGTAGGGCCACACACATACATACCTACATGAGGCGCGTGAAGCGGAACAAAAAGTTCCTTTCTGCGACTTAATGTATTGTAAATGGTTAGTTTATTTTCCATAATTCATCCAATTAGAAATGCAAAGGTATAAATTTAATGTGTGGAATAGGCAAACAATTAACAAAAAAAACGGATTTGGCATTACAATATGAGAGGATGCTGCATGAACAGTTTGCTATGCAGGTTTCTTTTCGGCATGATTGGTCAACTTTTTTAATTAGAGTTGGGGTTGTGTCAAAACGTGGATAATGCTGTCGTTTCGTTCGTAGGAGTGAGGTTTGCTCGCCCGAAAACGGTTTGCTTTGTGTCTTCGGGCGGGCAACCCCTGCCTCTACAGCTGAAACTGGATAGGCCGGTTTAGTTTTGGCACACTCCCTTTTGTTGAGATTTACAACTTCCCTTCGTCTCTTCTGTCGTCAATTCCCAATTTTTCGATTTCCTGAATGGATAAGCCTGTAATGTCGGAAATGGTTTCATAGTCCAGTCCTTTTGCTTTCATTTTCAGTGCATTTGAAAGTCGTTCTTCTTCTCGTCCTTCTTCTCGTCCTTCTTTCAGTCCTTCTTCTGTAGCTTCCCTACGAATGTCTTCTTCCACTATCCGGCTTACCCGATAGCGATCCACTGCTTTGTCATAAGCTATTCTGTTTTCTTCCGATAAATTGGCAACAGCAGCCAATTGGTCCAAGTATTTAAACACTTGTTCCTTCAGTGCATCCGGCATTCTGTTCCAGTCATTCATATTCTTCAATGCATACATTAATTTCTCATACAATGTCTCACATTCAGCAAGTTCCTTATTGAAATAAGGGAATTGCAGATAAATTTGGCGTAGATGGGGGTTGACCACTCGTCCCGTATCCCTGTCGGCGAGCACTATATCCGTGCGGAATTTCTTATCCAGTCCGTCCTCCTTGAAATTCATCAGGAAGATGCCGTATACGGTACTCAGTCTATAACGGGAGCCATACGGGACACTACTTTCACATACCATGCCGTCCGTATCCTTCTCGACGGGTATCTTTATTGTATCGGGAGGCGGAAGCTCGGTCAGCCTGCCTACGGCACGGCATACATAATACAATGTACGGTCCAGAAAATGGCTGTGCCAACGATTTTGCATCTCTACAATGATATACTCGCCACTGTCCGTACGACAATAGAGGTCATAAATGATGCCTTTGTCATGCACATTGTCCGTATGGTCTTCCTTGTCAAGGAAACAAAGATCCTCTATATGATGTTCGCCCGCAAGCAACTCATTCAGCAGGGTGATGAGCAGTCCTTTACTGGCAGGTTGCCCGAAGATGACCTTAAACCCCAGGTCGGTAAAGGGATTGACGAATCGTGACATATTCATTTTTTATTTGAAATCAAAAGTACGCATACTTTCGGGAACACCCAAAAGATATGTGCTTTATTTTTCCGATATTGCAATTTCGGCTGATATTCAGAATCTAACGACCTTTCTGTCTTACTCTCCTTTCACACATAACAAGTGCTGAAACGTCCTGCTCATAGGGCTTTTGTGTGAAGGCTGCTTTTATCAACTTTCTTTTTCTCCTATTGGATAATTCCCCCTCCCAACACCACGTCTTCCCGATAAAAAGCGGCTGCCTGTCCGGTAGCAATGGCGGTGAGCGGCTCGTGCAATTGCACATGGAGCGTATTGTCCGCTTGCAGCGTCACTGTGCAGCGATTGGCTTGTTTGCGATAGCGTATTTTCACAATCACATCGTTCTTGCAGAGCAATGCGTCAGGATTTGTGATATTCCAGTCTTTCAATGTCATTTCTGTTTTTTCCAACGCTTTTAAATTACTCAATATCACTTTATTTTCTTCGGGAAATATATCTTTTACGAAGACGGCACGGTTTAAATTAATCCCCAATCCCCGTCGCTGACCGATGGTATAGAAAGGATAGCCTTCGTGATATGCAATGAAGTTTCCCGTTTCATCGAAGAATTTTCCGGGGCGGATGCTGTTCTCCGGTAGTTCGCGGCGTAAAAACGTGCGATAGTCCATCGGGCAAAAACAAACGCCCAGACTGTCACGTTTATGGGCAGCTTTTAAAAAACCTCGTTCTTCCGCAATTTCCCGAACCCGGATTTTGGTGAGTTCACCCATAGGGAGCAACATCCGTTGCAGAATATCTTGTGGAAGCCCCCATAAAAAGAACGACTGGTCTTTGTCAGGGTCTGCTCCGGCAGTGATGTGGTAAAATCCGTCGATGAAACGTTTGCGGACATAGTGACCGGTAGCAAAATGATAGATGCCCAATTCATCGGCCAGCTGTTGCAGAAGTGGCCATTTGAGGTTATTGTTACAGAGCGTGCAGGGCACAGGGGTATGTCCGGCCATGTATTCGCGGATAAAATAATCAATGATTGTCTCTCGGAACATATTGCGAACGTCGTAGGAGATATGCTTGATTTTCAGTCGTTCACATAAAGTCCGTGCGTCATCCAAATATTCCGTATCTCCTTCTTTTTCATAAAAACGAAAAGTGACACCGGTCACTTCGTATCCGGCATCCTGTAACAGTAAGGCGGCAACGGAACTGTCCGTTCCCCCACTCATCCCCAGTAGAACTTTATTGTTTGGCTTCATTGGGGCAAATATACGAAATCAAAATGAGTTCTTTTATATCCTGCATTCAGTCATTTTAGTTCAATATTACTTCTCCACGTCTGTGGTTAAACTTAACCACAGACGTGGCTAATGTTAACCACGGTCGTGGTTAGAGTTCTTCACGGCCGTGAAGAAGCAATATCGAATGGCTTGTCTGACAAAGAGAATAGGATGAAAAAACGTTAATCGGATGATATATATATGCGTAGGCTTATGCGTACGTACGTGTAGCCCGATGCGTATATACGTGTAGGCTTACGTGTATATATGTGCAGGCTTATGCCACCGTATGTAGTTTGGCGTGTGCAAAAAGACCTTGAGGTTTTCAAAAAAGCTCGGTATGTTTCTTAAAAACTTCAGCACCTTTTTAAAAAAGCTCGGCATCTTTTTCATGTAGGGCAGACAGGATCATCCCCCCCCTCACTAAGTCGGTTATTCCTTCTTTTCCGTTCATCCTTACATTTTAATTAAAATACATTGATTATCAAGTGATTAATAATGAAAGGACATCCCCTCATCCCTGTTTCAGCCGCGCTTCCCAAGTCCCTTCACAATCTGCCTTCAGTATTTGTCCCGCCGGGAGAAATTTTATAAATGAAGGGAGGTTGAAAGGGTGATGAAACGATACCCATTCACTACCGAAACTCCCATCAACAGGGCGTCTCAACGGCTGATGAAAGGAGGAAGGGAGAAATGATCCGGATGATATGGGAACTTTAAGGAAAGGAGAATATATAAAACCCTGCCATGGGGGCTTTCCAATATCCCATGGCAGAGTTTGAAAAATTATTTTAACGGAGTGATAGTGAAGCCCCAGCTATAAGACTGGTTCGGGTTAATCAAAGCCCATTTTTCGGGCCATGCTCCCCAGCTGTCATAACCGCCTACGCCTTGTTGCTGCATATCTATGCATACCTCTACGAAATCACGCGGAGTAATGTCATTGATATGAGTTTGGCGGCGGAGAACATTTTTTGCCTTAGCTTCGCTGCGATTGGCAATTTCTTCGGCCGAGAAATTGTTCCATTGGCGCGGACGATTAGTGGCTTCTTCCGAATCAAAATCTTCTACTGAGTTACGCAAGGCATTGAAACCGAAAGTCTTGTCGGCTGTGATGCGCAACCCTTTACCGCCTTTTTTGCTTAATGCTACCCAACGGGTATCGACGTGATGGCCGTTTTCTTGCGGACGAACATAGGGGAAGTACATATCATCGGCTGTTGTTTTATAGAGGTCGACGATGGTTCCTGCCTTGCGGTCGATGTAGTTTTCTTCAGGGCCGCGGCCGAAGTAGGCAACTTGGTTCATTTCTGCCGGCAGACGGAAACGTACACCGATACGAGGTACTTCTGCTTTGATGTCTGCTGCCTTGAAGTCACAACCTACATGTAGGCTGCCGTTCTTGCCAAAGGTGTAATTTACAATGTATTGGTTGCCGGCAGGCAATGCGTAAGTCACGCTCAGGGTGTTGTCGGTAAAGGAAGTATGGGTTACTTTGAAGTCCTTGCTCGATTGTTTCCACACGTGGGTGCGCTTGGGCTCGCCGTTACCGTAATCATTGTCATTCGGTGCACGCCAGAAGTTGGGTTGAATGCCAAAGCCGTCTTTGAAGTATTCGGTGCCGTTTACTTTATAAGAGGTAACGATGCCACTCTTTTCGTTCAGGACAAATTGCATTCCGCTGCCCGAAACTACCATCTCGTCTCCGTTCTTCACTGCTTTCATTCCCTTGCCTGCCATGAACTCGTCTTTCAAAGGCTCGATAGGCAATTGGAATTGGTCACGTGCAATTTCGTGACCTGCCGGAATCAGGATTTCAGGTTCGACGGCAATGACATGGAAATTGACGAAGTATTCGGTATCTTTCTTGGCTTTCAAACCGTTTACGTTGACCGTGAATTCTTTGGAGGCCTGCGGAGCAATGTCTAACGAGACTTTTCCGCTTCTTATAATCTTGTCGTTGGCTTTCAGCTCATACACAATCATATACTTCTTCAGGTTGGTGAAGTAGAAACGGTTGGTGATAAGGAACTTGCCTTGTGCCGCATCGGTCATCTCGAAGCCTACATTCTGATAAGCATATTTCACTTCTGCCATGGCAGGATGCGGAGTGCGGTCGGGACTGACGATACCGTTGCAGAGGAAGTTGCCGTCGCTGGGTGCGTCTTTTCCGAAATCGCCGCCGTATGCCCAGAACGGACGTCCGTTTTCATCTTTCTGCAGAATGCCTTGGTCCACCCAGTCCCAAATATATCCGCCCTGCAGATTGGGATATTTGTAAATGGCTTGCCACTGTGCCCACAGACCGCCGGTGGAGTTGCCCATGGCGTGTGCGTATTCGGATGGTATGATAGGACGGTCACTGCCTTCTTTGCCTATCGATTCAAACCAGCTTGCGCCCGGATACTGAGGAACGAACATATCGGTATTCCATTCCCATTGTGCGCGTTCGTAGTTCACAGGGCGGTTCATGCCTTTGGTTTCACGGTCTTTCACCCAAAGGTAAGTCTGATAGAAATTATATCCGTTTCCGGCTTCATTACCCAATGACCAGAAGGTTAAAGACGGGTAGTTCTTATTGCGTTCATACATATTGATGGTACGGTCCATGTGAGGTTTCAGCCATTCGGGGTTGTTGCCCAGTGTGCCGCCTTTGCGGAGGTCGTATTTCATGCCGTGGCTTTCAATATTGGCTTCATCGTATACATAGAGACCATATTCGTCACAAAGCTCATAGAACTTGCGGTCTTGCGGATAGTGGCACAGACGAACGGTATTGATATTGTGTTGCTTCATCAGTTCAAAGTCTTTGCGCATCAGTTCTTCGGGAACATAGTGACCGGTTGCTTCGTTGTGCTCGTGAATGTTCACACCCTTCATCTTTAACGGCTGGCCATTGACAAAGAAGCAGATATAAGGCTTGCCGTTTCCTGCAATTTGGTCAATCGGTTTGATTTCAAAGCGACGGAAGCCGACATTGAACGGAATAACTTCTGTTATTTTTCCATCTTCTTTTAAAGAAATCAATAATTTATAAAGGTTGGGCTGTTCGGAAGTCCAAGTCTTTACATTGTTTAATGAAGCATTGAAAGTAACGGTATTTTTTCCGTCTGCACTTACATTGCAAGGTGTCTCGGCAGAGGTAACAACTTTCTTGTCGGCATCCAGCAACTCGTAAGTTACGGTTACGTTCTTGTTGGCGGCGGTATGGTTGGTCACATTCACGTCCAGTTTGAAGATACCGTTCTTATAGGTATCGTCGAGGGTAGAGACTACTTCAAAGTCCTGAACGGCAGTCTTGGGCTGTGAGAACAAGAATACATCTCTTTCGATTCCGCTCAGGCGCCAAAAGTCCTGACACTCCAGATAAGAACCGGTGCTGTAGCGGAAGCATTTTACTACCAATGAGTTCTTGCCCGGTTGCAGATATTTGTTAATCAGAAACTCTGCCGGATTCTTAGAGTCTTCGCTATATCCGACTTCTTTTCCGTTGAGGTATACATAAACGCCTGATTTAGCTCCTTCCAGGCGGAGGTATATATCACGTCCGTCCCAATTGGAGGGAATCTCGATGTCTCGCTGATAAACACCTACCGGATTGGCCTCGGGCAAATGCGGAGGTTGCGGGTTGCTGGGCTGGAAATCGTATGGCTGATTGGTATAGATGGCTGTTCCATATCCTTGTACCTCCCAGTTGCCGGGTACATTGATTTCTTTCCATGTAATGTCGGCGCCGGGCTGTTCGATGTTGGCAGGTAAATCTTTGTAGGCATCTACGTAGTAGAAGTTCCACTTTCCGTTCAGTAATTTATAATAAGGGCTGTTTTCGTATTTGCCGGTCAGTGCCTGTCCCGAGTTATCGTATGACATGAAAGCCGTGCGGGGAGCTTCTTTGTTTACTGCTACGGTTTGGATATCTTTCCAATAAGGAAGCTTGGTCCCTTCTGCACTGATGGTTTGTGCTGAGAATGCACAGACAACTGTGCCAATGAGGTATCTCAATAAGGTTGTTTTCGTAATATTCATAGATTATCAGTTGTTTAAAGAAAAAGGGCGCTATTGCCGGCGCCCCTCTCTTAAGTCCTTTACATTTTATTAAAATAAGCAATTTATTGGATTTCTTCCGATAATTCAGCACCAGCCTTGAATTTGATTGCTTTTTTTGCTTTAATGGTGATAGATTCTTTGGTCGCCGGGTTGATACCCATTCTTTCTGCTTTTTCTACAACCGAGAAAGTACCAAAACCAACTAATGATACTTTGTCACCACTCTTCAGAGCATTTGAAACTGCTGAAACTACTCCTTCAACAGCTTTCTTTGCATCGGCTTTGCTCAAGCCTGATTCAGCGGCTACTGCGCTGATTAGATCTGCCTTATTCATAATGAAAACGATTAATTATTAATGTAATACAAAAGAAATTTCAAAATCAAGGACAAATATAAAGTTTCAAAATTAGAAATCAAACAGATAGCCTAAAAAAGATAAGCCAAAAATCAAAAAAACGTAAGAGAATGGGGTTTTTCTGCTAAATAACAGAATAAAATTGTAAATTTGCAAGCAATCAATGAATTATAGAAGAAAATAATATGAATAGTATACCTGTTGTAACAAAGAATATATTGATAATAAACGTGCTATGCTTTTTCGGAAGTGTGGTGGCTGCAAAGTATGGTATTGATTTAAATGATTTGCTGGGACTGCATTTTTTTCTGGCTTCCGATTTTAATCCGGCACAGTTGATTACATATATGTTTATGCACGCTGGTTTTCAGCACATATTTTTTAACATGTTTGCAGTGTGGATGTTCGGGCGTACGCTTGAACAGGTTTGGGGACCGAAACGTTTTCTGTTTTATTATATATTGTGCGGTATCGGTGCAGGTTTGGTACAGGAGGGAGTGCAATATATTCAGTATGTCACCGAATTGGCCAATTATGAGGGGGTTAATACGGGAGTTGCCGTGATTCCGATGGCGGAATATCTCAATCTGATGACTACAGTAGGGGCATCGGGGGCCGTATATGCTATCTTGCTGGCTTTCGGTATGTTGTTCCCCAATAGTCAGATGTTTGTATTCCCGATTCCGTTTCCTATTAAGGCGAAGTATTTTGTAATGGGGTATGCAGCATTGGAGATTTATTTGGGCTTCGGCAGCTCGGCTGACGGTATTGCTCATTTCGCTCACTTGGGAGGAATGATATTTGGCTTTATATTAATAATGTATTGGAGAAAAAAGAATAACAATGGGCAGTTTTATTACTGATTTAAAGAATAGTTTTAACAGGGGTAATATATATATCCAGTTTATATATATTAATGTCGGAGTGTTTGTCCTGACATCCCTGTTGGGAATTCTGTGGATGTTGTTTAACCGTAACGGTGCATTTATTCTGCAATATTTGGAGTTACCTGCATGGACGGTACAGTTTATCAAGCAGCCGTGGTCTCTGTTTACTTATATGTTTATGCATGCCGGAGTGCTTCACTTGTTGTTTAATATGCTGTGGCTCTATTGGTTCGGGCAGTTGTTTCTTTCTTTTTTCTCGGCCAAGCATTTCCGTGGGGTGTATATCTTAGGTGGGTTTTGTGGCGGTTTGCTTTATATGCTGGCTTACAATGTATTTCCATATTTCAGTGATTCGCTTTATTATTCTTATTTATTGGGGGCTTCGGCCTCTGTGTTGGCCATTGTGGTGGCAACGGCTGCGAGCCTGACTATCCGGTACATTTCATGTTTATCGGAACGGTGCGGTTGAAATATGTAGCCCTGTTTATGGTGGTGACCGATTTGCTTTTTATGACTTCGGGCAATGCCGGCGGACATATCGCACACTTGGGAGGGGCATTGGCCGGATGGTGGTTTGCTTCCGGATTGACCCGCGGGCATGATGCAACGGCGTGGATTAACCGTTTTATCGATTGGGTAGCAAGCGGATTTACGGTACACCGTTCTCCGAAGAAGCCCAAAATGAAAGTGCATTATGGCGATAAGGCGAAAGACTATGAATATAATGCCCGTAAGAAGCAGAATAGTGATGAGATAGATCGCATATTGGACAAACTGAGGAAGTCCGGTTATGACAGTCTCACGTCGGATGAGAAGAAAAGCTTGTTTGATGCAAGTAAAAAATAGAATATGAAATATATCGGTCGGGTTTTAGGTTGGATATTATTGGGGATAAATATATGCATGGCGGTGTTATTGCTGATCTGTGCATATAGTTCTTATATCAATCCGGTGGCGCATCCTGTGTGGTCGTGTGCCGGTCTTGCGTTTCCGGCTTTTCTGATAACGAATGTTTTATTTTTTTTCTTTTGGTTGGTGGTATATCGCAGGTATGCTTTGGTGTCTCTCCTGACTTTTTTCTGCTGCTTTGGTGCCATCCGTACTTATATACCTATCAATCTGTTCGAGAAAGAACCTCCCGGGGATGCCGTCAAAGTATTGTCATACAATACGATGGCTTTTGAACAAGGACATCCTAATTTGAAGGACAACCCTAATTCGGTATTGGAATACCTGCGGAACAGCAATGCGGATATTATTTGTTTGCAAGAATATATATTGAGCAATCGGCTGGCTAAAAAGGATGTGGATTATGCCCTGAGAAACTATCCCTATAAGCATTATTATAAATTGACCGGTGCGAATGGACTGGGGTGCTACTCCCGCTATCCTATCCTGTCGGCGCATCCTGTTGAGTATGACAGCCGAAACAATGGCTCTGTTGCTTATACAATAAATGTGAAGGGGGATACTTTGTTGGTGGTCAATAACCATTTGGAATCCAATAAACTGACAGAGAAAGATAAGGCTGTCTATCGGGAGATGATAAAAGACCCGGATAAGGTTAAAGTGTCGGAAGGGGCCCGCATATTGATAGGCAAACTGGCGGAGGCTTCGGCTATCCGTGCTTCGCAAGCCGATTCCATAGCAAAGTTGGTTGCCGGTTTTAGGGGTGGAGGAGTGATTGTCTGCGGCGATTTTAACGATTCTCCTTTGTCTTATGCTCACCGGGTAATCGGGAAGGAACTGGATGATGCTTTTGTACAGTCGGGCAACGGATTCGGGATATCTTATAATCAGAATCATTTTTATTTCCGTATCGATCATATCCTATTGAGTAAAAATCTGGAATCTTATCAATGTACGGTAGACAAAACCATAAAGAGTTCGGATCATTATCCCATCTGGTGTTTTGTGGCAAAGAAATAATTAGTAGACCTTTAATTTAATATAAGTATGAAGAAACTAGTATTTACGTTAGCGACTTGTTGTATCATGTGTGCATGTGAACAGAAAACCGAAACGAACCCGTTCTTTACGGAGTTCCGGACAGAGTATGGTGCTCCTGATTTTGATAAAATCAAGATAGAACACTATGAACCTGCGTTTTTGAAAGGCATAGAAGAACAAAATGCCGAAATAAAAGCAATTGTGGAGAGCCGGGAAACTCCCGGATTTGAAAATACGATTGTGGCACTGGATAATAGCGGAAGGACACTGGCACGTGTCAAGGGTGTCTTTTATGCATTGACGGAGGCTGATACGAATGATGAGATGAGCGCATTGAGCGAAAAGATTGCTCCTGTGCTTTCCGAACATAACGATAATATTTATCTGAATCAGGATTTATATAAGCGTGTGGCTGCTGTGTGGCAACAGGAACAAGAAGGCAAAATAACGCTGACCACAGAGCAGCATCGTCTTTTGGATAGATATTATAAGGCGTTTATCCGTTCGGGGGCAGGACTGGATGCCGGAAAGCAAAACCGCCTTAGGGAGATAAATAAAGAATTGTCTACATTGGCTATTACTTTCAGCAACCATGTTTTGAATGAAAATAATGCTTACCGGCTGGTTATAGACAATGAAGCAGAACTGGCAGGATTGCCGGAATGGGTGAAAACAGGTGCGGCGGAAGAGGCGAAGGCTGTCGGAAAAGAAGGCAAGTGGCTGTTTACCTTGCAGAACTCAAGCCGTTTGCCACTGCTGCAATATGCCGACAACCGTGAGTTGAGAAAGGATATCTATGAAGCTTATATCAATCGTGGTAATAACGGAGACGCCAATGATAATAAAGAGATTTTGAAGAAAATCATTTCTTTGCGTCTGGAAAAAGCCAATTTGCTGGGCTTTGACTGTTATTCCAATTTTGTGTTGGATGAAAATATGGCAAAGAATTCCGAGACGGTTATGGATTTTCTGCATAATCTGTGGGGTTATTCTTTGAAAAACGCAAAGACGGAAGCTGCCGAATTACAAAAAATGATGGATAAAGAAGGAAAAGGAGAGAAGCTTGCCGCATGGGATTGGTGGTATTATACCGAAAAACTTCGTCAGCAAAAATATAATCTGAATGAGGATGAGATTAAGCCTTACTTTAGCTTGGAATCAGTGCGAAACGGTTTGTATTATGTTGCCAATAAATTGTACGGCATTACCTTGACCGAACTGAATAATGTATCTGTTTACGAACCGGATGTGAAGGTTTATGAGGTGAAAGATGCCGATGGCGCTTATCTGGGCTTGTTTTATGCCGATTATTTTCCCCGTACCGGTAAACGCGGAGGGGCATGGATGAGCAACTTCCGTGAACAGGCAGGCGATGTGAGGCCGCTTATCTATAATGTAGCCAGCTTTACGAAGCCTGCAGGTGATATGCCTTCGTTACTGACACTGGATGAAGTGGAAACAATGTTTCATGAATTCGGACATGCTCTTCACGGAATGCTAACCAAATGTAACTATTTGGGAGTATCGGGTACGAATGTGGCACAGGATTTTGTGGAACTTCCTTCTCAGATAATGGAACATTGGGCGGTGGAACCGGAAGTACTGAAGGTATATGCCAAGCACTATAAGACCGGTGAGGTGATTCCCGATGAATTGATTCGGAAGATACAAGACCAAAATACCTTCAATCAGGGATTTATGACAACCGAACTGTTGGCTGCTGCATTGCTCGATATGGAATTGCACAATCTGACCGACACCGCAAATCTGGATGTGGTGGCCTTTGAAAAGGCGGTGATGGACAAATTGGGTTTGATTCCTGAAATCGCTCCTCGTTACCGTGCCACTTATTTTAATCATATCCTTAGCGGTTATGCTGCCGGATATTACAGTTATCTGTGGGCGGAAGTATTGGATGCTGATGCTTTTGAAGCTTTCAAAGAACATGGACTGTTCGATAAAAATACTGCCGACTCTTTCCGCCGGAATGTTTTGGAAAAGGGTGGGACAGAGGATCCTATGGTGCTTTACAAAGCGTTTCGCGGTGCCGAACCGAGCTTGGAACCGTTGCTTAAAAACAGAGGGCTGAAATAAAATACCCCATGAAATAGAACAAATTAGGCTGCGAAATATACTTTTGCAGCCTTTTTTCTTATTTGAAATTCAAATATTTGTGTTTCATGCCGTGCGAATGTGAAAAAAAAACTATATTTGCAACCTTGTATAAACCAAGAATTAATCAAAAAGTAAAAATAATAAATTTCAAAGTAACATGCAAAACAAAGGATTTGTAAAGGTTTTTGCGGTATTACTCACCCTTGTATGTGTGTTTTATCTTTCTTTCTCTTTTGTGACCCGCTATCACATGAATAAAGCGGCGCAAGATCCGAAGGGTGAAGCACATTACCTTGATTCTATGCAGAATGAAAAAGTTTATCTGGGTAGTTATACGCTGAAACAGTGTCGTGAGATGGAGATTGGTCTGGGTCTGGACCTTAAAGGTGGTATGAACGTTATTCTTGAAGTTTCTGTACCGGATGTGGTGAAGGCATTGGCTGACAACAAAACCGACGAAGCTTTTAACAAGGCTATATCAGAAGCTGCCAAACAGTCTGTTACCAGCCAGGATGACTTTATTACTCTGTTTATCAGAGAGTATAAGAAAGAAGCTCCACAAGGAAAGTTGGCAGAATTGTTCGCTACTCAGCAGTTGAAAGACAAAGTAAATACCCGCAGCTCTGATGCTGATGTAGAAAAGGTGTTGCGTGAAGAAGTCAAAGCTGCTATCGATAACTCTTATAATGTATTGCGTACCCGTATCGACCGCTTTGGTGTGGTTCAGCCCAATATTCAGGCTTTGGAAGGTAAGATGGGACGTATCATGGTGGAACTTCCGGGTATCAAAGAACCGGAACGTGTGAGAAAGCTCTTGCAGGGTTCTGCTAATCTTGAGTTTTGGGAAACTTTCGACTCCAAGGAAATCTATCCTTATCTGACTGCTGTTGATAACAGATTGCGTGCTATCCTTGCTACCGATAATGCTGCTACAGATTCTACTGCCGTTGAAACTGCCGATGCAAAGGCGG
>ENA-OOWX01000390-OOWX01000390.1-human-gut-metagenome-genome-assembly--contig:-NODE-390-length-28802-cov-3.377744_pt1 | contig 28802 bp, 26 predicted proteins | sample MGYA00241583_ERZ501335 | MGnify/ENA primary metagenome ERZ501335 (study PRJEB25962, sample SAMEA2042731) | human gut metagenome | biome: human gut; feature: human-associated habitat; material: faeces...
CCATAAGCAAAAGGACGCATGAAAAAACTTTCGTTTTTTCACACGCCCTTTTATATAATTGATAACAGTGTATAGTTTATGAACATTTTTGTTTTTAATTATCATCATCATATTCAACAATAACACCTAATTCAAGTAAAGCCATTCCAACGAAAGAAAATAATGAAAACGTATTTTCAGAAATATACCTTTGCTGCTGATAATCATATACATCCAACAATGTTGGTGCTAGATTATCCAAATCATATTTATCAATTCCCATTGTTGTTAATCCATTATTCATTTCGTTTATTGAATGGAGCAATCTATTTTCAGCTTCAATGGTTTCTTTTGTAAAGACTAAATCAACAGTTTTTATATGTATATCTGTTTTTTCTTCAGTACATATTAAATTGTTAAGAGCCGCTTTTGCTTCCTGACCTAATAAATACGATTGTTTAAATGTATCATTACCCAGACATGATAATAAATAACTTTCTATCGCAGGATAACTTAATAACAACTGTCCTTGATCACCATTGTCATTACCATAAGGATCTGTATATTTACTTACATACTTTCCCCTTAATTCATTACGTTTATAACTAAGGGCATCTCTATCATAAAGATAAAATATAGGACAATCCTCTGGTTTAATACCAAATTCTTCTCGCAATCTACCAAATAATGCATCTATTGCATCTTCTGTCAACTGTGTTAACTGATTCTTTGGCAAATTCAATGCAAATACACGAAACTGTGGATTACATCCATATCCGATAAATTCTTCGCTACCGCGCCTAAGTTCTTGAACCTCATATCCCAATATATCAGCAAATATCTTTTTCAAAAGCCTTAATTCAGTTCCACCTGTATTTGTATTGCCACCTTCAACAACGAATATTACATTACCAATATTTTTGTTTTTATCAATTCTATACTTTTTCATACATTGGCAACCCCTCAAACATCCCTCCTAGATACATCTTTTCCAAATTTTGTGCTTCTCTAGGTTTAAATTCTGAAACTCTCTTTACCTGACTTCCCTGCATATCTTTAAAAGTTATCAAATCTATCTGATCCGGACGGAAAACAGAATTAGAAATTAAATTTGTATGATGTGATGTAATAAAAATCTGTGAAGTTTTAGCATTTTCCATAAAAAATCTTATAACTTTTTCCGATAACTTATTATGAAGACTATTTCCAAATTCATCAATTATCAACATTCCTGAATTCTCAATAACACGAATCAAATTAGGCAACAAATCTGCAAATACCTGATTACCTTGTGATTCATTAATAATAATATTAGGTATCGGATAACTTCGACGCTTTAAAAAAATCGCTTTCTTTTCAGAACCAACAACAATCTTTAAACCAGCACCTTCACTTTCAGAACCATATTCGACTACAAAATCATAATTAAATTCATCAAGATATTTATTTATCTTATCCACGCCATGCTCTTCCGCATATTTTGTTATTGCATTCCCAAATGTCGCTCCCATATTATATCCGTCAATAACATACGAATTCTGTAAAAAATCCATAAGCTGTCGCAAAGTAGGTTCCTGAGGAAATCGTCCTGTATTAAATGAAGCTGTCCTTAAAAATAATGTCTGGCTATCCAACTGATCATCTGTCGTTACATTCTCTCCAATTCTTAATTCTCCAACATTTCCATTTCTTTGTAATACTGTAATATTATCAATTTTCAGATTTTCTGAAATAGAATTTGTTCTCGTATTATATTCAATCACATATTTAACTTCTTTATTATTAAATAAAAACTCATACTCCAGTATTGTAATAGGATTTTTAGAAAAAAAACATCTATAATTAGAAAACGAGGCTCCTTCACCTTTTATCATCTTTATAATAAATGATAATCCTTTTAGTACATTGGATTTACCTGAGGCATTAGGACCTATTAATAAAGCTCCCTTAAGGACATTATTATCCGATACATTTTTTCCACCAAGAATAGAATATTTTGATGCTGTAAAATCAAATTCCGTCCGTTCTTTAAATGACATAAAATTGGTAAGATACATTTTTTTTAGCATAATTATCTTCTCCTATACATATAATTAAGAGTTTTCATATATTTAATACTTATATATAAATCTTATTTACATTTTAAACTATAGTTATTTTATCGTCAATATTAAGTGTATTTTTTTTACATTAATAATGTTATTTTTTTACTTTTTCCTATTTTAACAATACGCCCTATTCATAATTTTATAATATTACCTTATTTCCAATAAAATGCTTAATCATTTTTAAAGTTGTATTTTTCTACTATATCAGCTTTACTTTTCATACGCTCTTGTGTAATGGCTTGTCCATTAAATCCAAATGACATAAAAATAATTTTTTGAATATCCCATTCATTTAAAGCTGGTATAATTCCATCCTTTACAAAAAATTTACTAGCCGGCATATATGTCACATCTTTTACTTTTGTTTGAACTATATATGGATACACATAAACCAAATATTCCATATAGTAATCCAGATTATTGCATAAATCTAATTTTAAATAATTCTTTAATCCTTCAAAAAACATTCTTGAATATAAAACCTCATATATTTTACGTTTAATTATTCTATACTTTTTAAAACGTACTCTATATTTCATAAAAACAAGTCCGTGTTTATAACTTAATATTCTCACTAATTGCATTGGAATAGTCGAATTTCCTCTTGTCAGATAATTATGTATTCGAACCGACCATCTTTTTATAAAATATCCTATTGCTTTTATATTATGTATAAATTCTTTAATAATTTCTTTTAAACTTCTTTTATCAATATCTTTTCTCTTGTATTTTCTTTGCCTTTTTTTGTAATCATCTAACCAAACTTTTATAAACTCAATTGAAAATGAACTGTAAGATTTTTTCCTTTTAAAATACAATTTATCTTCATATCTTACAATTATATTTAACCGTTCTTTTAAATCTTTATCATATTGAACCATATAGTATGGTTGTTCCCATATCTGTTGAAACATATGAGTAAATGTATGAAATTCTTCATGTACATTAAAAAACCATATATATATCCATATAAATATAATGATAGATAAAATTTGTAAAACATTAAAATCCATTCCCGTAAGTTGAATAAAATAATCTGTCTTAACACAAATTGCAAGAATTACACCCCATAATTTATATTGAAATATTCCTTTATATATATAATCAACTAATTTATAATGTACTTTCTTTAATATTTCAAGTTTCATCTTATCCGAAGTAAAATATTCCTGCATAAGAAATAACACAATACATAATAAAGATACGACCTGCCAATCAGAAATATTTTCTTGAAATGTCATTCCATATGTACATATATACGTTATTGCTATTTTCTGTTTCTCATCAAATTTATCAATAGCAAAAACTGATATTACAAATAACATATATAATAACAAAAAATTATCTTTAAATATATCTATATTCATAATCTAAACACCCTTTTATCTTTACACAAAAACAGATATAAATATCATCTTAATTATTTACTATAGCAAATTTATTATCGTGTCTATAACATCCTTATATAATTTTTCACTGTTTTTTGCCTTACTAATATGCTCGCCTGTTAGTCCATCTGAGCCATTACATTTATATACTGGTTTATGAGCATTCAATGAATATGGAATTAAACTATGTAAATTAGGGATTTTACCTAGCATATATTCTTCTCTTATAATACTTTGCCCTAATGGGCTTAATTGTTGAACAATATTTGTTTTAACAGCACTATCTATCTGATTTCCAAAAATACTCCATCCTTTTGTCATTCCTAATTTGGTATCTCTAATATTATATTGCTGTGTAACATATCCCAAAAATTTTGGAGTTCCACTTGGTAAATCTGATATTTGAATTCCACTACCTTCTTTTCTCCATTTTCTAAGATTATTTTGCCATTCATCATTCCATAATACAAATTTATTTCCTAAATTTTGTGTTCCCTTTATTGAAAATAAATCTGGTGAAAGTGGTGTAATAAAATAATCACACCCTCCTAAAACAGTTCTATTTAAAGCACCTAAATTAGGACCTAAATCAATCAATACAACTTTAGCATTACATTTTTTTGCTGCAAATCTAATATATCTATATATAGCAATTTGAACTCTAATTGAAGCTGGCTGAATACTTGCGCTTGGCCATGTTTCTCCCAATCTATCCTCATATATATTTAAATCAATATCACCTGGAACAAGATATAAATTATCTCTTATACAATATGATTGTCTTAATCTAATATCACCTGTATTTTCCACAACTGGCTGAATCACACGATATATACTATTTCCCTTATCAGACCAACTTTTTTTAATTTCACTATCATTAATAGCATACGCTGTTAAATTACATTGACTATCACAATCTACCATTAATGTACAAATTCCTTTATCTGCTAAAATATTAGAAATATGATATAAATATGTTGTCTTTCCAACTCCGCCCTTATTATTAAAAATTGCAATCTGTACCATAAAATTATCCTCCGTATGTTCATTTTTAATTCAAAAATATTATTTAAACTTACAAATCATGTTGCTTAATATTATTCAAAAAGGTCAATAATTTGAAATATCGATTGAAAAATAGTTTTAATCGCAACGCAAAATCCACCTATAGAAACCAAAAAAACAGTTATATTTTCTAATAAAGCTTTATAACCAGTTGACGTTGGTTTATCAGTATTAAAAACTTTTATTTTTAATCTTTTAATAATCAGCTTAATATAATTAAAAATATCATTTATCTTTGATATAAAATAAATACAACTAACAAACACCCCCATACACGCTAAAATCATAATAATCATACCTACAGGTTTTGTAAAAGATGTAAGCATTAACAAAAAAACTATTGAGCTCATAAAAAGGGCTATAAAAATTACTAAACGAATAAATTCATATAAGAATTTTTCTAATGAATTAATTCCTTTAGTAAAAATTACCCATAAAGAAAAAAATATTGCTGATACATATGTAAAATAATTTGCAAAATCAGTTTCATCCTTATATATCCATATAAATACACTCATTATTAGACTCATTATTAGACATGAAATCGAAAATTTAAACATAATATCTTTGTCAAAGCCATAAATTTTTTTCAATATTTTTTTTATTTTATCTTGCATAAATTTCTCCTTGTTTTTATTTTCACATAAATTTGCAGAATTAATAGACACTATAAACTAAACATATTGGGTTCATAAAATTTACTGCCTTATCATTTATGCACATTCATTATACAAATATCCATTTTATTCTGTCAAGTTTTTTATTTTTTGCTTGTTTTTCCGTATTTTAACCGCATTTTATACGTTTTCGACTTATTTTTATTGATTTTAGACTATATTTTATATAAAATATAAATGTTTTCTTCAAATAATTTTCTAGATTTTTTATTACAAAATATAATTAAGAATTGAAATCTTATGAAAGAAAACTACAACAAAAAGGAGTAATTCAATGATTCGATATATTAAACTTAAAAACTATAAATCATATAATGATGTTACTTTTGATTTTACAGGTAAAAACAATACTCCAAAAAAATTAATTATTATTTATGGTGCAAATGGATCTGGTAAGTCAAGTTTAATACAAGTTTTTAACACATTAGATGATTTATTTTCAACAATGCAGGTTAAACAGATATTAGCAGATTATTTAGAAAAAAATTCTGACAAACTTAATGCAGATGATATAAATAAAATACGTTCTTCTTTAGATATTAAGCGAATTATAAAAGATAGCCGTTCTATAGATGTTAATAATGATACCTATATAGAAATAGGATTTGAATTAGATAAAAAATCTGGAATGTATTCTATCGAATATAATGATGAATATATTACACATGAACATTTAGAATTCACTTTAAATAGAAACAAGGGATTGTATTTCGATATAGAAGCAACTGACATTTCCTCTAAATATAAAATCAACCCAAAATTATTTGTTAATGATGATTTTTATAAAGATTTACTTACTAATATTGAAAAATACTGGGGAAAACACTCTTTTTTGTCAATTCTTTTATATGAACAGGAGGAATTAACTAACTCATACTTTGAAAGTAGTGTCAACATGAACCTGATAAAAGTTCTTAATTATTTTTCAACTATATCTTATCATATAAATGATGGCTACAGAACCCGTGGTTCTATATATGATGTTATACCTATAGTGAATCTCCAACATGGTACCATCGAAAAAGAAGAATTACCAAAACTAGAAGAATCCAGAATTCATTTAAGGAACTTTTTACAAGGAATGTACCATGATATTGAAGATATTAAATATAACACTAAGAATACTAATTCAAATGACTCTTTAGAATATGAGCTCATATTAACTAAAAAAATATCTAATCGTTTAGTTGATGTACCTGCAAAATATGAATCTAATGGAACAAGACAGCTTATACATCTTTTTCCGATATTTGTAGCTGCAACTAAACCAGGTATAGTTGCTATTGATGAAATCGACAATGGTATTCATGATATACTTATGACAAACCTTATAACCAACCTTGAACCATATATTAATGAGCAGTTAATTATCACCACTCATAACCTTATGCTATTAAATAATAATAATTTCAAAGATTACTTTTATTTTATTAATGTAGATAATAATGGCAATCACTCTGTTAACACCATCAAAGATTGTCCAATAAGAATACAATCTGATTATAATCTCTTATCTACTTATATAAAGGGATATTTTAATGGAATTCCTTGGGATAATATGAATATAGACTTTTCTACTTTTACAAAATAAATATCTGTATATATTTATTTCTATATATGTAGAGGTTTAAAAGATTACTAATTATAATCTTTTAAACCTCTGAATACTTAAATTAAATAACACTGGACTACAACAAACCTTTTCTCACAAATTCAATCTTCAAGCATAACACTCTCTAATCATTATGCACTCAATTCCTGTACATACTTATCTTTTTCTGTCCATAATGCAGTATTTATGCCATACTCTTGAATTGCCCTAATTGCATCTTCAGATATTTTCTTGTCTGTATCTTGTATAAATGTGTATAACTTTGTTCCTTGTTGGCGCATATCCTTTGTATCATTCCATGAGAATATAATATTTCTTGCTGCATTTAAATCCATATTATTTACTACTTTTATTAATCTTTCAGGTGATCTTTTTGAACGCGCAACAGCAAAATCATAATGGGTTGCCAGCTTACTTTTTCCTATAAGACATATATTATTAACATATCTTATATCATTTTTATCGAAAAAATTCTGAACATCATCTAAAAAGATTGATTGTACATTACTTCTGGATAAATAAAACATATCACTCACTTTTACCATACACTGCGCTAACATATGCTTTTTTACTGGTAAATCATTCTCTGTGCAATCTACCATCAATTCGTTATGTTCTGATCTATTAATGCCATATGATGAAACTATAAAGTCTAATAAAGACCTTCTTTTAGCACTAGCCCCAATATCAAATCCACCTAATTTTAAGTCACTAATTGTATATCCATCATCTGTAATCGTATACAATCCATTTCCTTTATCTAATATATAAATATCCACATAATCATTATTTCTATCTAAAAAGGTAATGTTATACGATAAATATTGTCATTAACCTTATATTCACTAATATTCTGTTTTAACCAATCTATATATTTTTTCCGAAAATCATTTTCTATCTGCTGTTTCATCATCATATCCCCCCGTACATTATTAATATTTATATTACAATATTCACCTCTTTACAACTATTTTACATAAAACTGTCGTACAGAACTTTTTATATATAATGAATTTGACATAAAAACAACTATTTACACTACCAATAACCTTAGGCTGCTCAATATCAAGACTAGACATCAGTCAGTCAAACTGGCGCCATGTAATAGGCTTTACCTCAGATGAATTCCTTGTACATCTGTATCTTCCTTTCACATCAAGGTACTTATAAAGAAGAGTTATCCCCTCTTGTTCTTTTTTAATAATTTTTATTCTGTCAAACTGTATACCGCAAAACAGATATATGGAGTTTCTATTGATTTCCTGTCTCATCATGTCATAAACAACAGCACACAATCCATTGATAGATTTAAACATATCCGTTTTCTCGGTGATGATTTAGATTGAAGTTGCATCTTAAATATCACAAATCATAAGCACTCCTTGAAAGATTTAAATATTTTTGTAATAGAATTCTGATCAATATCATACGGAATATCCAGAATCTATAAAATCATTCTATCCTACAAATTTATTCTTTATCTCCTCCGGCAAATATTTAGCAAGTTCCTCAACCAATTCGTACACTTTCGTTCCTGGTGCTATCTCTGCTGGTGTTTTTCCTTCTCCGTCTTTAATTATTCTTTTTGCATATCGGATTGCTAACTTAGGACTTCCACCATTCATCAACGTTTCAAATATATCATCCATGTTCTTTTCATATTTTCCAATTCCTAATTCTTGAAATTTGTCATTCAAAAACTTCTTATATTCAGATCTATGATTATTTGAAGTGTAGTAAGAAAAATGTAACATAAACCAAAATTCGATACATTCATTACTCCATGCTGCATGATACTGAATATTTGGATTTTTTTGATTTAAAATATTTGCCCTCTGAACCACTCCATTAACATCATCAGATGGAAAATTATCTTTGTCATAAACACACCTTATCTGCCCTTTAGTAATCCTATTCTTTAGTACATACTCCTCAGCCTTTCCAATGACTCTCATAGTTTCAGTCTGACACCCTTCAATTTCTATTAAAACCATATCACGATAAATTGGATTATCTTCAATATATCTTTTAAAGCCATTAAAATATTTAGGTTCAGTTGCTTGACCTTCACAAAAAATATAATATCGAAACTCTTTCTTTTCCAAATATTCCTGTAAACGTTTCTTCTTCCAATTATCTTTTCCTTTTCTTTGTCTTTTAGCCATTTACAATCCCCCAATCTATAATCTTTCTAAGATACGGATCTGCACCATATTTCCCCTCCAGATACTGCTTATCAAACTTAGCATCTTTACGTACTGATTCACCTTTTTCATTTTTAAATTCTACAAGTGAATATAATTTTGAATTTTGATGATTTCCTTTAGCTACAAACCATATTTCATCTCTTCTAAACACTTCACTATTCATCGTAGACAAATCGTGAGATGTAAAAATTAATTGTGCACCCTTTTTATTTTTCTCCATATTACTAAACGTCATAATCAGGTATTTTAGTAATACTGGATGTATTTTCGCATCAAGTTCATCAATCACAAGAGTTGTTCCTCTTAATAAACTTTTTGCAATAAATGGAAGCAATCCAAATAATTTTTTTGTTCCGCTGGATTCATCTGATAAATTTAATTCGGCTTCATATTTATCTACTATATGTTTTGTAAAAACTTCAATTCGATCATTTTCCTTTTCCTCTACACGAAAATTTACAATATCTAAATCCATTTCCTGAAACATCTGAAGCATTAATTTTTTTATATCCTCCGACTTTAAAATTGCCATTTGCAATTCTTGTATAGGATTTCCATAATTAAGAAAAGAAATTCCTTCATCAAACCAATCTATCACATCTTTAACCACCTCGTTTTTACTATAGGCAATTCCAAGATATGACAATAATGGTAATGTATCTGATAATTCATCACTTGTTTTTAATGCTGCAAATGCACCTTTCAAAATAATTTCATCTTCATTCCTCTCAAATAGTGCTGATTTACGTCCTGTTTCTAATTTTATACGATCCAACCTTTCATATTCTATCACATCCTTTTTTACTATTAATTCATACCTATATTCAGCTAACGATGTTCTAAAAAATAATTCAAATTCAGTTGGTTCATTTATTGTCTTTTCATCAAATGCAAATGATTCTATTACAAACTTTTTCATTTTAATTGCAATTTCTTCATTATTACTTGTGGCATATAATGGTCTCAACACTTTTGTAACCAGACTATTCAACGCCTCGAGAACATTTGATTTACCACCACCATTAGGTCCATATATAGCAGATACTGGTAAATATAATTCATTGTCATTATCTTTTATAATTCTGTCTTCATGCTCAGAAATGGCGGCAGCCTGCATGTCAAATGTTACTTCATCCCTTATACTTTTAAAATTTTTCACTGTAAATTGGCATAACATCTTATTTACCTCCATTTTTATAAATCACTTATTTTTATTATATTCTTATTTTGTATTTTTACAACAGTTATTTGAGATAAAATCTCATATTTTGTATTGTATTTTATTTTTTTAATTTTTAGCAAACATTTTATATGTTAACAGTTGTTTTATTACAATCCAAATATATGTTTTCAAAATATTAAATTACACCTAAATAAAATAATAACTCTGGTTAATAAACCCAGAGTTATTATATAAAATACATATCGTCGATTGTATAATGAAGTTGGACACTAACTAAATAAAAAATAGCTCATGAAGCATTCCTTTGATAGAATGTTAGTTGACTATAAAAACACAATCAAAGGAGTATACTCATGAGCCAATTACGTTATACCACATCTTCTCATAAAAAGGGCAAACATCTTTCATTTGAGGAGTGTGTTATTATTCAACTTCGTATTAAAGATAACTATTCCATTCGTGCAATTGCTAGAGAAATTGGCCGTTCACCAACAACTGTATCAAATGAAATTAAATGAGGAACAATTCTTATGTATAAGAATCATTCTCCACATTATAGAGCCAGGGCTGGTCAGTCTGCATATGAAGCCAATCGCCGCAACTCTTCCAGAACTTATAATTTTGTTGCAAAATCAAAGTTCATTAACTATGTTGATGCTGGACTGATTGGAATCAAGAACCATCATCTTCCTGAAAAGATTTCCAGAAAGCCTAAGCAAAATTATGCAAAGGCAAACAAAAGAAAGCTTGGTAGAAGTATTGAAGAACGTCATTCTTATATAAATAATCGTGAAGAATTCGGTCATTGTGAATGCGATCTTATCTTAGGTGCAAAAACCAAAGACGATAAGGTTTTGCTAACAATGGTTGAACGAATGACACATGAATTCTTGATTATGCCTTTAGCTAATAAGAATGCTGATACAGTTCTTAATGCATTCTTTGAGTTAAAGACCCATTATGAAAAGCACTTCAATGAAGTATTTAAAGCAATAACGACTGACAATGGATCTGAGATTGCTGATTTATCAAACTTAGAAGCTATGTCAGAAACGCTTGTATACTATGTTCATCCTTACACCTCTTGTGAGAAAGGATCAGTTGAGCGGCATAATGGACTAATCAGAAGGTTTATCCCAAAATGTAAACGAATTGCTCAGTTCGATATCCATGCTATCATTGATGTTGAAACCTAGATTAACAGTCTTCCAAGAAAGCTTTTAGGATATAAAACCTCAGATGAGCTATTCAAGGAAGACCTGGATAAAATCTATCAAGTGGATGCTGCTTAGAAAGTATCCAACTTGTTATTGCAATTTAGATTTAAAATAAAATTGTAAATATACAAACTAAAATTGTATTATAAGACATCTCCTCTACCTTACAGTACAATTTTTAACATATATTTTATATTATACATTATTAACATGCTATTACAAATGATTTTCATCTAAATAATTATTTGCATCTTTCAAAAAACTCCAGATTATTAAAATCATAATTATACCTAATGGAAATGCTGCTATTATACTTACTGACTGTATATTACTCATAGAGCTGTCAGAGAATACAAGGGCAATCGGCAGTACTATAAGCAGAATACACCATAATAACTGTATAAGCTTATGTGGCTGTTCATTTTCTTCAAGCTTTTTATAACTGTAACACGATACTGTATATGCTATTGAATCAAATGATGTTGCATAAAAAGCTATCATTGTTACAAGTACCCACACAAGTACTATCTTTGCCCATGGTAATGTCTGGATTATATTAATAATCATTGAATACAAGTCACCATCGGCATTATACTGTGAAATAAAGTCCTTAAGACCTGATGTCTGCAATCCTAATCCATAGTTACCAAATACTATAAAACTTGTTATTGTTGAACCAACACCGAATATATATCCTCCAAGAATTGTCTGTTTTACAGTTCTTCCTCTTGATATATTTCCTATGAAAAATGGCGCAGCTACACACCATACCATCCAGTATGCCCAGTAATATATAGTCCAGTCCTGCGCGAAATTGGTACTTCTTAATGGGTCTGTATAAGTGGATAATCCAATAAAATTCTGGACCATTTTTCCTAACGATTCTATTCCGGTTTCAATTATATATCTTCCATTTCCTCCTGCTAATAATACAAATAACATTAGTCCGAAAAACATATATATACAGGCTTTTGCAAGAATACTTATTCCCTTAAAACCATGTAATAATGAATATGTATATACTACACACGTTATGAGTATAATAAATATTGTTATTGCCGTTCTGCTTATTGTAATGTTAAAAAGCGTTTCTATAATTGTAGCCATTAATGGAGTTGCTACTGAAAATGTGGTTGCTGTTCCTGCAAGTAATGCAAATACGGCTAACAAATCTATTAACCTTCCTATTACTCCATCTGTATGTTTTCCCAATACAGGTCTGCATGCTTCAGAAAAACGCTGTCTGTTTCTTTTTCTTACATGTAACATAAATCCAAATGACACTGCCAGAACAAGGTAAAATCCCCATGGTATGAAACTCCAGTGAAACAATGGGAATACCCCTGCCCACTCCTGTATTGAACCTAATTCCTCAATATGTGGGTTAGTTGCATACATAACCCATTCTGAAAAAGAATAAAATAAAATATCCGCTGCAAGTCCACATGTAAACATCATTGAGCCCCATGCAAAAAAAGAATACTTTGGTTTCTCATCAGGCTCTCCTAATACTATACTTCCATATTTTGATGCGCATAAATAAATTGAAACAATAAAAACACCAAGACCTATTATAAGATAATATGTACCAAGTGTATCCCCAAAGAAAAATCTTATATTTCCAAGAATATCATTTGACTGTTCTGGTAAAGCAAAAAATAACAGACTTATTCCTATTATAATAATCATTGGCATTAATGTTATAAGCCAGTCTACTTTCTTTTTATTTAACATCTCCTATTTCCTCCATCTTATGTGTATTATAATAATATCTATATTTTCTATCTGCATTGAATGTAAAACCTGCTGCTGCGTTGCTGCCATCCTTAAAAGCTTTTATATTCGTTATCTTATCTTCTCCCACGCCTAATTTATCAGCAATATGTTTTATGATTTCTGAATGTGTATTATATACATATGCACTATCAAATAATCTCAATTCATCTAATGTGTCAAATTCAAAAATAAAATCTGATTTATATTTTCTTATTTTCATTGGAAGCTCATCTATATGTTCAATATATATAGACTCCCATAGTTTATCTTTTGTTTCTTCTTTATCATATTCCTGCTCTAAAATACTGATAAATCTTTCACTGAATTTTTCCGTCCAGAAAACATGTCCAAGCATTATCCAGGAATCTGCTCCTCCAACAACAACTTTTTTTATCCATCCGTCTTCTTCATAAATACACCATTCATCAGTATTACCTGATACATATGCAGAAGCATAGTAGCTTTCTGCCACATCATCTTCAAATGGATTTTCTATAAAATAATTATCCGATGAACATATATAACTGTTTTTTAAATAGTCCTTTACAACATATATTGAAGAATTATTATTTCTTGTTAGATAATGTGGATTATGAACCAGCTTAACTCCATATTTATATTTAAGATATTCAAACCGCTCCGCTTTGTATCCGGTAACAACTATAATTTCTTTTATCCCTGCTTCTAATATCTGCCTTATCTGTCTCTCTATAAGAATTTCCCCTCTTATTTTTATAAGTGCTTTGGGCAGTTCATATGATAATGGGGCAAATCTGCTTGATGTTCCGGCAGCCATAATAATCGCATTATCAACTTTCATAAGTTAATTCCTCCTTAACTATTTTGTAATATTCTTTTGCATATCTATACTGACATAACGAATACTCACCAAACTCTACACCCAGTTTTCTCTTATATTCGCACCAGTTACTCCATAACAAACCACAGACTGCAATATAACAATATATTTTTATTCTCGTATTTCTCTCACATTTTCCATCAAAATATATATCTATCAGGTCATCAATCTGTCTGCGATCATACAAAGAATATATACAAAACATGGCAATATCCACATGTGGGTCCTGCATACCTGAATATTCCCAGTCTGTCAGCTGCATACCATCATCATAAAATAAAAAATTATCAGGCACAGCATCTATATGTGTTAAACACCATCTGTTTCTATGCTCCTCAATATATGATCTTAAAGACAATACATTATCTTTTGTTTTTTTATAATCTCTGTAAATAGAAGGTGTCCCATCCCATAATTCTTCATAATACTGAATTTGTTCAAAAATATTAAATGTATGGTTAACTTTTAAATCCATATCATGGAATTCTTTTAATTTTTTCATACATACTATCAGGTCATCCTGATTCATACAGTCACATGTTCTTACTCCCTCCAGATATTTTGTAATCTTATATCCATTCTTTGAATTTATGTATATAGGATCATCACATATGCCTTTTCCTTCAAGCGTATGATATACCTCTGCTTCATGCTCCCTGTTTATTAACTGGTCTGTTCCTTCACCCGGAATTCTCATAATATATTTTTTATTTCTGCATACAAATGAAAATGATCTGTTCGTCATTCCTTTTTTTAATACCTGGATATCAGTTATTTCTTTTTCATTAACCCTAAGCACATTTGCTATTATAGCTATTGCATCACTGTTAAGATGTGCAGATTCATCATCAAGTTCTCTTAACTGCTCATATGTATTAATTTCAACAACTTCATCTGAATGTACAACATTTGCCTGTACAATCATTTTTTCTCCACTATAAAGCGTTTCTTCCCAGAATGAATTATCATATTTTTTTTGATTATCATATTCTATTAATCGTTCTTTAATTATCCTGCTGTCTTCTTCAACCAGATAAGTTATTCCTACCATCTGATTGCCGCCTGCATTATTTTTGACTAACTCGGCTTTTCTATTTACCCTGACATTACTCTCATCTGTAACAAGGTCACTTACCATATACCATGAATATAACTCATACCTATGAAATGGATTCTTATCACACCATATATCACATGGAATAATATACGTATTAGATAAATAATCAGCCGCAAGTCTTAATGAATGTAAATTATTTTTCTCTGCATACTTTTCATTTACTATTAATTTCACCTTATACTCGTCAATAAGATATTCAAACTGTTCTTTCATATAGCCTACAACTATATAGATATCTTTTACTCCAATACTATTAAGCTGATTAATAATCCTTTCTATTATAGGCTGACCATCCACCTCTATAAGTGCTTTGGGATACTGGGTATTAATAGGCACCATTCTCATTCCAAAACCTGCCGCTAATATGATTGCATTCTTTGGTGATTTTTCCCTTAATTCACGTATTGTTTTATTTGTTGGTTGTATTTGTTCATCTATATAGCCTTGAATAGTCAAACTTTTTAACGAACGGTTCACTATTCCAAGCGAATGTCCAGATTGTTTAGCTAATATTCTCTGATTCTCAAATTGATTTAAATATATATTTTGCAAAATATCGTACTCTTGTCTGTTCATTTTTTCTCCTCTTTGAATTATCGTGAACATTTTATTAAATAAAAAAGCTAGACGTAATCTAGCTTTTTATTAGTATATATAACTAATATACTCGCAAATAATGCATTAATCTTTTTATTATGACATTTTAGATTGCATCCATTTATAGAAATACTCTGATGCTCGTCCTGTTTCATAATTACCATATTTTTTAAGGAAATTATCTGCTTGAATTTTTCCTTTATCCAAATCAACCTCCATCAATCTATTATTCAACTCCTCTTGTGTTAAAGCTACCGGATACCCCCACTCATAAATAGGTTTATACATAGTTCTTTCTACCGAATACCTTTCTACATCTGGTGTAAAAAGAATTACATAAGAATGAATAAGCGATGCATCCCAAATTAAAGATGAATAATCGCTTACAAAAATATTTACAGCTGGCATAATTTCCTCAACATTTGGATAATCTGTCAAATCTTTAATATGTTTACTATCCGGTACTTTTTCTTTTGCTAAATGATGCGATCTTTTAATTACTAAATAATTATCTCCATATTTTTTCTCAAGAATCTCACAGACTTGAAGAAGATCTACATGTGGATTATCTTTTATTCCACCATACCTCCATGTAGGACCATACATAAAAATAACAGTATCATCTTTAACACCCAAATAATCACGCATCTTTTTTTCTAGTTTTATATGATTTTGATTAACAAGATCATCACTTCTAGGTAAACCATAATTTAACACTTCACCATAATAATCAAACTCTTTCTGTAAGGCAAACTCCGAAAACCACTGATTTGGTGACAAAAATAAGGTTGTTTCCTTTGAACTCATTTTTAATGTTTTACACATAATCTTATCATTTCTAGGTTCTGTTAAAGCACACCCTGTCATATCAAATCCACTATGCCACGTATTAATATGTTCCTGCTCTTTTCTTCTTGGAAGATAAGAAAATGAACCTATATTATTTATGCTGAATTTAGAAGTTGCCTCATAATAAAAACGTTTTAATGAATTATAGCCAACAATTTTTATTCCATCTTTTTTCAAGAAATCATATTTCTCTGGTTTTTGAAAAGCCCATATTATCTCATATTCTCCTGGATGTTCTTTCACTAAATATTCTGAAATATATCTCGGATTACATGCATATTGAGTTCCTCTATAAGAACTAAAAACAACTCTATTTTTTTTCATTGGTAAACAATTCAATACATACAATAAAACTCTAAGAATATATATTTTTATTAACTTTATTAATGACTTCATTACTTTCTCCTTTTATTTTTTTATAATACTTCGTGCTGGTCTTTCTATAAAATAAAAAATAATAACTGCAAGTAACACTACAACAACTATAGCAATCAACGCAAAAAATAAATGATATTCATTCATTTTTTTCATCAACTGATATTCAATCCAAAAACCTACATTTTGATGAATCAGGTATAAAGAATATGATATTTTACCTATCCATATGCAAATTACATTATTTAAAAAATTCAACTTGTCATAAAGACATAAAAGAACCATAAGCCCTCCAAATATCATCTCAACTGTACATATCATACCCCGAGTCATTAAAGTTGCTAAAAATGCCTCAATTAAAACTAAATACCAACTAAATTTACTTTGGTTATCTACATTTAAAAGTGCTCTAATTGCAATTCCTACACAATAACAAGCAGTAAAACAACCACCAAATAGAAATGAATTATTATAAAAACAACCTATGATAGATGCTATTGCAATCCATACGCAATAAACAAAAGGACAAGATTGTATTCCAAAAATTTTAAGAACAAGTACAACTAAAAACATTGATATTAAAACTGTAAGATACCAATGTGCTCCATCAATATAAGGAACATTTATTACATGATTAATAACAAGTAAATTAAGAAGTAATTCTTTTAAATTATATGTTCTTAATGGAAGCTCCGCTATATGTGTTAATATAAATGTTAAACAAATGCATATTGCATATGCAGGCCATAATCTTAAAAAAAACTTTTTTAAGGCGTACCCAGCCTCATTTAACGTTATTGCCTTTGAATCTATATTAACAGCAAAACAGCCCGATATAATAAGAAAGATAGTTACTCCAAAACTCCCCCAAAAATTCATAATTACAATTTCCCGATTAAGATATATCTGCTGAAAACGATCAATCAAGTGATAAATAACGACTAGCATTATTGCAACGCCTCTTAATCCTTCAATTTGAAAATTTTTTTCTCTAAAACTCACTATAGCCTCCATCATTTTTATTACTAGCTACATATAAACAAAAAATAAGAAAAACTGTTAAGCTTCTATACATATAAGTAATCTGATACATCTCTAAAACGCAAAATGCCATCATATTAGCTATGTAATAAATGCTATACCACTGTGGCATTTTTTTCTGTAACTGAGATATCCATATTTTTATTAGTAGATATATATATTTCATATAATATATTCCTGTTCCTAAAACACCAAAACTAACTAAAAGTTCCAGATAATTATTATGACTATAATATCCACCATTGTTATAAATCTTTGAAAACGCATTATATCCTTGACCAAATACAATATTATTTTTCCATGCATTTATCGCCTTAACAGTTAACTGATTTCTCATATTGATAGAACTATCCATTCCATTATCATTTTCAAAAATCACCATAAATGCATTTTGTAGTCTTCTTCCTAAAATTTCATATAATACAGGAATTTTCATAATCATAAACCATATGATACAAACTCCGATAATTCCCATTATAATTCCTTTGAAAGCTTGCTTTATTCCTTTCGATGAATAAAATAAATATGTTCCAATAATTAATGAGACAAATAATAATAAAAATATCTTTCTACGGCCCGTTAAAATTGCAAAAGTTAATAAAATTCCTATTTTTATAAGAGTGTTTTTATCCTTACTTTTTAAATAATTAGGCCACAACAAAACAATAGAAATAACATTAATCCATCCAATATTTACAGAAGCAACCCCGCCTATCTTTAAAACTGAAAAACCTTTTAATTCAATAGCCGATAATCCACCTGAATGAAAAATTGTTCCAAAATAAAATAATAACAAAATAAAATCACTTATAATATTTCCAGTAGCATACAGATCAGAAGCTCTTGAAACTCCTTGACATACAAGAAACTGATATAATGCAAAATTGAAAATAAAAGAAATTAAAAGCGTTCGAATACCGGTAAACTGCGCTTGTTCATATCTCACTCCTATAAAAAATTGAAATATTAAATATATAATCAGCATTAATTCAATCACAAAATAAAAGGATATTTTTAATTTATTTTTTCTGGTCAGAAAAATATATGCAATAAAATATGTGCATAAGATATATCCTATAACTGTATTAGGAGCAATCCCCATACCTATAACCATCAATAAAAAGGCCCATTCTATTGGATTCAATTTTTTTATTTGAATTGTTGTACTAGTTTTCATTATCTCACCTTCTCACCATTATTTTGACTCTGTTGAGAAATGTTCCTACTTCTGGATTTTTAATATTACAAACTATAATAATTACTAACGATATCAAACATGCTAATAATCCTTTAAGAATAATAGTTCCAAACAGAGAACCTACATTAATATTATTACATACAAAATAAGTTACAAAGCAGCACAATACTGCCTTTAAAGAATATTTAAACATTTCCATAAAAACCTGCTTTGCATTCATTTTAAAATAATATTTAAACAATATATGAGTAGCCCATGGTATATTAATAACAACTATACTTATAATTGTAGAAATAATTACCCCATTAACTCCTAAATATTTTACCAATATAATATTCAACGCAAGATTGGTGGCAGCTTCAATAATTGGCCTCTGACGATCCTCCCACCATAGTCCTGCCGATTGACGATATATAGCTGTTACATCCCCTAATCTCATTGAAAAAAAATAAATTGAACAAAATATTACGCTGCTAAATTGTAAGAGATTATCTTCCCCAACCCATAGCGTTATAAAATCCTGCATTAAACACAACATACACGCTGTAAAAACTGTAGCAATGCTGCTATATTCAAATAAAAGTTCCTTATAATTCGCATAATTTTTTTTTATTGATTCTGAAGCAATTCCATTTCCAATTCCTGCACCTACAGCAGTCATAATTACATTCATAACTATAGTTAATGCACTAACTATATAATAATAATTTTGATACTGTGCAAGACACACAAGTCCAATAAATGCTGATATAATAATACTATCAAAGGAATTTCTAAACACCTGCGATATTTTATTAATCGTTAATCCAACCACACGCTGACCAAGATTACGAATTTCTTCTTGTCTAAGTGTTCCCTCACATTTTATATTTGGATATTCTCTATCAACAACTTTAGAACGTAATATATTAATAGCAACAGTACATAATAGTAACAGTACTGCATAAAAATAATAATTTTTAAAAAGTAATAATACAACAATTTGCAATATATACATTACCAAATTACATAATATATATATCTTACTATTAATATCATTTCTTTGATTTGCCTTTATTAGAGATTCTTTATATGCAAATAAAAAATAACTAATCACCGTATTAAGAAGATATATAATATACAAAATATAAATATTTATATCATCTGGATATGAACCATTTATTAACCTTTTTACAAACGGCAATACCATCAAACCTATAGTCAAAATCACAACACCCAGTAATTGATATATTTTTCTAAATGTATTAAGGTATGTGCCTACTTTCTTATTATCATGTTCGGAAATCGGTTTATACATTCCAAATATGATTGCATCACCAAAACCAAGTTCAGCTAAGCTTAAAACCTGAAGTATCGAACTAAAAAGAGAGCTAAGACCTAAATATTCATTTCCTAGTTTATATATTATAATTGTCCTAATAACAAATGGACATAATATCGTAATTGTCTTTTCAATCAGTCCCCATAAGATATTTCTTAACGCTTGTTGTGTTCGTTTCATATTATTTTCCTTACTATAATTAAATCATCTATTACACACGACCAATCAAGAATAGAAGACGATATCCAATTTCATCTGTTAATTTATTTCTAAATCTTTTTTTATAAAAAACTTTTCTTATTCTTTTATCTATAGTATTGGGTTTCGTGAATAATTGTAATATTTTCTTATTTTCTTTTGATATGTCTTCTGAAAAAAATGTAAGTAATGTCATAACTATTGTTCTAAAATACTCATATGTATCTTTTTCCAGAAACATCTCATTGAACATTGCAAAATATCTTTTAATCATTGAATCCGGATTACTATTGGCTGTTGTTGCCGTTGTGTGACGAATATACTGTGCTGAAGGTTTATCATCATATATAACTTTTCCAGCAGCCGCACAATATATTTTAATAAATCCATCCTTAAATTCTCTATAATCCATATCATGAGTTTTCTTTAAAGCATCTCTCACATGGTTATTAAACACAAACGTCATTCCCAATGGCTCTCCGCCAAAAAGGAATTCGACTAATCCTAAATCATCCGTTTTTTTTCTTAATGTTGTTGCAAATCTTGAATGTCTTTTAAAAGTCATTTGCTCATCATAATAATCAACAGATGTATAGTAAAGAACTGGCCTTTCATTTACAATATCACACCTATTTAAGGCTTCAACTGCACGTTCAATTTTGTCATAATTCCAAATATCATCTTGGTCTGAAAAAGCATAATAATCAGCCTTATCTACATCAAGAAGTGTCTTAATAAAACATTCTGGATAACCTCGATTTTCTGTTCCTTTCATTATCACAATATTTTTATCTGTTTTATTATGTATCTTCATATTTTCTATTATATTAAGCGTATTATCTTTAGAACCATCATCATAAATATAGATATCTAGATTTTGATATGTCTGATTCAAAATACTATTTAGCTGTTTTTCAATATATTTCTCACCATTATATGTACACAATATTACATTTACTTTTTTCATCTATTATTCACCTGTGACTTTCTACTCGAACCAAATAATCATTTTCAACGCCTGTTCCTAATGTTGCAATATCTTCAACTCTCATATGAAGTCTATATAATACTGATGGAAGAGACATCTGATCCCTCTTTGATAATGTAATATAATCATTCCACCACATATTCATAATTGACTTACACATTTCCAAATTATGTTGACGTGCAATAATATTACATTCCAATAATCCATAATGTTTTGGAAAATTCATTTGCTCCAATTTTTGCATATGATTTTCAATAGAACTTCGTTTAGCTTTTCCTAATGCAACTATAGTTTTTGCTTCTTCATAAACACAATCTCTTTTTCCATGCCTATGAACAGCTATACCCGCTTTAGATATTAAATTAATATAAGCTGTTAAATCACCTATGACTTTAATATTTCCATCTATATAAATTGAATAATTGTAATCTTCAAACAATACATCAGGATGCATTTTATAATAACGATTTAATCCAGCATTATCTAAATTCTGTAATTGTGGCAGACTTCTATCTATTACTATTTGTTTCCACGCAGAATTTGCTGGCAATTTTTTTTCTCTATCTGTCACCAAATAATAATCACAATTATCTGGAATAAATAGTGGCTCTATAACAGAATCATATCCACCTGTTATGCAGGTATATATTGCAATCCTTTCAGATGAAAAATAGTTTTCTTTTACACAACTTTTTTCAATTTCAACTTTTTCATATGAACATAACGACTTACTAACCTTTAATTTTTTTTGTACCATGTTCAATAATTGTCTGAAATTCCCTTTTTTGAGACATTTTTTTAAGATACTACATTCTCTTCCTATGTTATACTCTGTACTATCTTTAATCTCCATGTACTCCTTATTCATCTTTTTTATCAATTCCATCTCTATAACATATTGCCGCATAACAGCTTCATCTGTAATATACACTCTTAGTTATCTCCTATATAAATCTAAAATAGTTTTACTTTAAAGCACCCGTTGGTTTAAATTCTTCTCCTAGTTTTTCATGTTCATATATCTTTGCATCAACCAAAAAACGATACCAATATGCTGTTAAAAAGCAAAATATTTTTCCTTCTTTACCATCTAAAAATCCCAAACGAATATAATAACGATATGCATAATACAACCATGATCTCAAACCCAAAGGTAATTTATAATAAATATTCATTTTTATTCTTGTCTTAAAATTCGCGTTTTTTTTAGAAACTTTCTTTTGTTCAAAATAATCCATTGCTTCCCTGGTACTGTACCAATTACTTTTGTTTGTGAAAAAAGTAAGTCCTCTATACGCTAAATGTTTTGAATCTTTTTTTGTTTCTATTACAGTACCTGAAGATAATATAATGTGTTCATCCATATTTCTATCTTCAATATCCCCAATACCTGTTTTATAAACACTAAGCTTTTTCCATGGATACATTCCTCCGTGATACATTGGTTTAGCTAAAAACATATTATAAAATCGTAAAACAATACCAGTTACATTTGTATTTTCATTATCATTACACAGTTGTTCCAACTCTACCGCTGACTCTGATGTCAATCTTTCATCAGCATCAATTCTTAAAATCCATTTAGTTTTAACATTAGCTATTTCTACAGCATATTTATACTGTTTTGAATAATTAAAAAATTCATGCTGATAAACCTCAGCCCCCATATTTTTAGCCAACTCAACTGTATTATCCTCACTAAAACTATCAACAACAACTATTCTTTCAGTTATTTTCTGAATTGATCGGATACAATCCTCAATAAAATCTTTTTCATTTCTTGTCAAAATAATAGCAGTAATACTTGCCATTAGCATTTCCTCCATTCATTAGTCTCTGTATCATATTGTTTTATAACTTTACCTGGGACACCAACTATTACAGAATAATCTGGGTATTGTCCCTTAAGAACAGTTCCTGTTCCTACTACACAATGCTTACCTAATATAGTTCCTGCCAGTATAGAAACACCATATCCCAAAAAGCATCCCTCACCAATTGTAGTTGTATTTAAAATATGTCCTTGATCCATCACACTCTTTGTAACATCCCGATATTCGTGATCTAAGTTAGTAATAAAAGTGTTAGCAGCTATTGTGACATTATCGGCAATTACAAGTCTTGAACCCATTGAGTTAATATGAACATTCTGTTCAATAGCACAATTATCTCCTATTAAAATCTCCCCTGTTCCAATAGCCTCCATTCTCACTCCTGGAAAAATTCTAGTTTTATTACCTATGCTGATTCTTTTACATCCCTCAATAAAACAAGGCTTACCAATATATGACATATTACCTATGTATTTAAAAAAAGGTTTGTATACAAGAGCTCTAAGTGCCCATAAATATTTAGCTGGATGCATGTTATTCCTCCACTATCTTCTTAAGCCAATTCCTCAAAGAATACTTCTCGTATATTTCTTTATCTAATTCCTTATATTCTTCTTTAAAAAAAACATTATCCAAATCCATCTTTCCATTATATACATATATATTCTCTGGGTAATAAAAATCATAGTTAATTACATCTTCATTTGTTGTTATAATTTTCTTTTTTGCACCTATAGCCTCAAGTACTCTTATTGTCAATCCAAGTTGTCCATCTTGAGCTGAATCCAAAACGCATCTAGATTTTTCATATACATTATTCATTTCATTTTCATTTAACGGAATATAATGAAAATCATTATATTTTGCATCTTTTAACTCTTTATTTTTTATTTTCCGATAAAAATACACCATAGGTGATGGGAAAAAAAAGTAAATAAATTGATTAGGATAGACTACTTTTAATTGCTCTGACATCATTTTAATAAATTTATATTTTTTAGGATGGGCTGTTCCTACAAAGCAAAAATCGTATTTATATTCTTTATTTTTTTCTTTTCCTATATTTTCATATATTTTTGAATAAAAAAGCGGTAAAAACATAAGAGATGAATTTTCTTCAACATCTCTCCTGTCAAATGAATAACACTTATCAAAATATTTCTGTACTTTTTTAATATATGGAAAATTTGTCTGTGAATCCCATTGATATAATACAAATTTTGCATATGGCTGACTTTTCTTAATTTGTTCAATCATACTTTCACTAAATGATAATGATTGACCTGAAATCAAAAATACAACATCATATTTTTCATTTTTTATTTTTGTCATAATTCCATCAAAATATTTCTTAATATATGTATAAATAAGATTTTTATTTATTCTGATTGCAGCTTTAATAAAAGCATTTGTGCTAGGCCGATCATCAAAAAAATCCACCTGATATCCCATATTATTTAATTCTTCTGATATTAGATTAGGATAATTGAAAAACCGAGGCATTATTAACAACAACTTTTTTTGCATTTCTTATTTCTTCCCCATTATTTTCTCAATCTTAGAATTATCACCCCAAATAGCCTTCGAATCATAAGGTCTATCAGGAAACATTCCGTATTGTAATTTGATATTATATTTATTTTCTTTAATAAATCTTTCAACTCTATCAGCTAACTTTTCAGGTCTGCCAGAGCATATATTAATAATTCCCTGTTCTTGATTCTGATTGACAACTGCTGCAACCTGCTTACAAAAATCAGAATAATCAATAAAATCATATTGATTTTGTCCAAGTGTGAATGGGAACTCTTTTTTCCCGTCTTCTACAGCAGCTGTTATCTTTGAAAAAATAGATGAACCATATTTTGAATTACCAACAATATAATATCCTCTTAGCCATTGAAACACAGCATTATTTTGTTTGCATATCATATTCGATAAATCTCTTAATGCATTCTTTCCTATTCCATATGGAGTAGTTGGATGACAAGGCGTATTATCATTAACACTTCCTTCATAGAATCCCACTTCGTGCATACTTCCCATTATTGCAATATGTTTACATCCACTCTCAACAAATGATTTTATAAACTTATAATGTTTTGGTAAATCATCTATGTGAGCATCGGAATAATGCACAAAACCATCTCTCCAAGCCAAATGCAATAATACATCTGGTTTTTCAAAATATTCATATGGTTTTTCAATATCAAAAAGATTACATGGTCGTTTTTCTGCGCGCTCATCTACAAACTTCAATTCAAAATCAGTGGCAATTACTTCATTTCCATTATCTAAGACTTCCTTCACTATTCCTGTTCCTAAATATCCATTTGCACCTGTTATTAAAATTTTCATTATTATCACCTTCAATTTTATATTTATCTCTTATTTTATTTATATAAAAATTTCACCTTTTAATTTTCAAATATTGTCTTAACATATCTATAACTTTCTATATCCCCAATATCGTATCTTTCACCTGGCATAATATATGCATACATAGGCATCTTCTTACTTAGCCAAGCGGCAAAACTTCCGGGAGCATCATATCCACACCCTTCATCTAATGCTTCATTAATTAATCTAACATCAGATGCTATAAAAAAATAAAATGGAGGTACTGCTAAATTTCCTTTAGGTTTTTTAGGCTTTTCTTCATATGAAGTAATAAGACTATTAGCATTAATCGTAATAATTGCTGTCCTTTGTTGCTTTTTCAGTTCATTTTCCTCATAGCACATGACACAAGAATTATTCTTATCTTTTCCAAATTTAATAAACTCATATAGACTAAAATCTAATATATTATCTCCTGCCATAACTAATAAATCATCTGTCAAATTCAATCTTTGTACTGCCAATTTAATATCATTGACAGCTCCAAGACGTGTTTCATTTGTACTTGTGCCATCATCAATTACTGTAATAACATATGGTCTAGTTTTGAATTTATCCTTTTTCCATTTTTGAAATTGCTCTACAAACTTATGATTTGAAATCACTATAAATTCATCTATATTTGTATTTTCAATTAAATCATCGACTAACCAATCAAGAATTGTTTTTCCCCCAATATTTAAAAGAGGCTTAGGAAAATTTTCTGTAAGCGGATAAAGACGTGTTGCATAACCCGCAGCTAATATTAAACACTTCATATAAATATACTCCTTCTATCTTTCTACTCCATCTGCACTTTCACATAAATAAAAAGAATACTTTCCTTCAAGCCCTGGAAAAGATTTAAGATATTCTGAAGCCACCTTAGCCTCTATATCCTCCGCTTTATCTGGATCGATTAAAGCCATGCAACATCCTTTAAAACCAGCACCTGAAAAACGTCCACCATATATACCACTCGTATCAGTCATGATTTCATATAATCTTTTTAATTCATCACTACCACATTCATAATTACATATTGAAGATCTTCCGCTCTCAAAAACCAGCTGTCCATATTCTTCTAAATTACCATTTCGCCATAATTCAGTACCTTTTTCTACACGATTAAATTCACTATAAAAATGCTCCGCTCGTTTGCACCATAATTCTGGCAATCTATTTCTGTAAGCTTTGAATATCTCGTATGGAACATCTCTTAACCTTGTATTTGCAAAAGTATCATATTGTATTCCTGCATAACCCATAAGAGCATATGCCGCTGCCTTACACTCATCTTGACGAAGATTATATTTTGAATTCTTAAGAGTTCTTTCCAATCCCGAAAAGAAAATAGCAATTTTATATGGTTTCATTTTTTTATTTGTTGGAATTAATTCGTAAGTATCGTCTTTAGTGTCAAGATATAATAATTGATTCTTCTTTGCTAACACTTCACAACTTTGATCTAATTTTCCGCACGATACACCAACATACTTATTTTCCGCTTCTTTTGCTATATGTATCATCTCTGATGGACTTAGATGAATATCATTAACCTTACACAGGGCAGATAAGAAACATATAATAACGGATGCCGAAGACGACAAACCTCCTATTGGTAAACCTCCTTCAATTACACCTGATATGCCAATCTTCAATTGATATTTTTCTCCCAACATCAATGTTGCCCCTCTTAAATAGTCTGCCCAATCGCCCTGTTTTTCTTCCGGAACAGCATTCACAAAAAACTGTGCTCTCTTGGGAAAATTCAACGATTGAACTTCCACAATGCCATTTTGTTTTGGATGATATGCAATATGTATACCTTTATTAATTGCTAATCCATTTATTTTTCCATATTGATGATCTATATGAGCCCCTAATGGACTAACTCTATACGGACAAAATGCTATATCAAAAGGAGCTTTTTGATATAGTTTTCTATACACATCTTCACATCTCATTTTCATATTCCTCACAAATCTTGTAACTTAATCCCCAAAACTTTTTGATCATGATAATACCAAATAATTATTGTCTAAAATTTTCATTTTAAATTTGTATAGATTCCCAACATTACTAAAATCCAATAATTAAAACGCTTAGTATTTTAAATTTTAACACCATATATCATTTTCACTATTTTCTATTAGAATATCTCTTCACGCAAAATTATTTACTATAATTATCATATATGATGATAAACAAAATAATTATATTGTATCATTGATGATATTTCAAGTATTATGTATTCATTTTTAATTTTTATACAAATTTTTTTTAATTAAAATGGGATTATGCGCAAATGTTTATTGTCAAAACTACATTTACCGAAACAATAGATAAATATACTTAATTAAGTCTTGAATACATATATTTATTGTTATATATACTTTGTAATGCATATGCATCACATGCATTTTTAAATCTACGCACTTATTAGTATTTCAGTTAACATATGTATTTCTTAAGTTCCACACTGAATTCAGCATCAGATTAATATCCATACTTACACAATCAGGCATGGCTCTATATTACAATTAGTTTTACTATATTGTTGTAAGATACATTTATACAATTGAGATTTCATTCAATTTCAGTTCTATATTGCAATCACTCTTGTTATATACCTAGCAAAATGCTAAAATGTACCTATACATTATATTTGTTTTCATAGCAGACCTGCCTGTTGTCAGATTTACTTAATACAAAATGAGATTTTGCTTATGAAACATAATGACAAAGATAATAATTATTACAACAAAAGCACTGGTTATCCAATCCGTTGATGAATGTATTAAAGAGGATATACTGTCAGACTTCTTTATAAAGC
>ENA-OOWX01000399-OOWX01000399.1-human-gut-metagenome-genome-assembly--contig:-NODE-399-length-28408-cov-2.113145_pt1 | contig 28408 bp, 22 predicted proteins | sample MGYA00241583_ERZ501335 | MGnify/ENA primary metagenome ERZ501335 (study PRJEB25962, sample SAMEA2042731) | human gut metagenome | biome: human gut; feature: human-associated habitat; material: faeces...
TATTCTTTACCTGTGAACTTGCAAAGAGAATCACAGTGCCGATTTCTCTTGACTTTATGTCTGTATCCAGTTATGGTGATGACACCAAGTCCAGCGGTGTTGTAAAGATCGTCAAAGACCTTGACCAGCCACTGGAAGGAAAGGACGTTCTGATCGTAGAGGATATCATTGACTCAGGAAGAACATTAAGTTATCTCATCGAAATTCTGAAGCAGAGAAATCCAAACAGCATCCGTCTGTGTACATTGCTGGACAAACCGGAGCGAAGAGTCAGAGATGTAAGAGTTGATTATTGCTGCTTTAACATCCCGGATGAGTTTGTAGTTGGCTATGGTCTGGACTATGCACAGAAATACAGGAATCTTCCATTCATAGGAGTAGTGGAACTGGGGGAAGACTGAAAGGAGATTTAAGTAAGTGAATAAACAGCCAAGCAGAATTGGTCTGTATCTGGTGCTGATCATTGCACTGGTAGCCGGTTATTTTTATCTGAATAACCAGGTGGTTTCCCAGAGTAATTACACACAGAAGCAACTGGAGCAGGCTCTTGAAGACAACAAAGTGGTTGATGCGACAATTCAACAGAACAGAGAAGTGCCTACAGGTTCTGTGATCGTAGATACTACTGACTCCGGTCAGAAGAAGGTTTATGTGACAGATGTCAATCAGGCAATCGAACTGCTGAATAAATATGATATTGATATTACAACCCAGGATGTACCCGGAGACAATGTATTTCTGACAACCTTGCTTCCGGTTCTTCTCACAGGTGCCCTTGTGATCTTTCTGATCATGATGATGAACCGCCAGATGGCAGGTGGCGGAGGAGGCGGGGCCAACGCCAGGATGATGAATTTCGGCAAGAGCCGCGCAAGAATGTCATCTCCGGATGATAATAAGAAAGTTACCTTTGACAAGGTAGCAGGTCTGCAGGAGGAGAAGGAAGATCTGGCAGAGGTGGTAGATTTCCTGAAATCCCCACAGAAATATACAAAAGTAGGTGCAAGGATCCCGAAAGGTGTGCTGCTTGTGGGACCTCCCGGAACAGGTAAGACACTTTTGGCAAAGGCAGTGGCAGGAGAAGCGGGAGTTCCGTTTTTCTCTATTTCCGGTTCAGACTTTGTAGAAATGTTTGTTGGTGTTGGTGCATCAAGAGTTCGTGACCTTTTTGAACAGGCAAAGAAAAATGCTCCTTGTCTTGTATTTATTGATGAAATTGATGCAGTTGGTCGTCACAGAGGTGCCGGCACAGGCGGCGGCAATGATGAAAGAGAACAAACTCTTAATCAGCTTCTTGTTGAAATGGACGGTTTCGGCACTAACAGCGGTATTATTGTTATTGCTGCAACAAACAGACCGGATGTCCTTGACCCGGCTCTTTTAAGACCCGGCAGATTTGACAGGCAAATTACCGTTAACAGACCCGATGCTCAGGGTAGAGAGGATATACTTAAGGTTCATTCTCGTAATAAGCCGCTTGGTCCCGATGTTGATCTTAAAGAAATTGCTAAAGATACAATCGGTTTTACGGGTGCAGACCTTGAAAACCTTTTGAATGAAGCTGCCCTTCTCGCAGTAAGACGTAAGAAAAAGGCTCTTACTATGCAAGAAATTTCCGACGCAACCTCACGTGTTGAAATGGGTACTGAGAAAAAATCGCATAAGTATTCCGAAAAAGCCAAGAAGCTTACTGCATATCACGAAGCAGGTCACGCTGTTTCATCATATTATATTGAGGGTCATGACCCGGTTAAGGAAATTTCAATTATTCCCCGTGGAATGGGTGCCGGCGGCTACACTTGGTATACCCCACAGGAGGAAAATTATAATTCAAAGGCAGATATGCTTGATGATTTGATTTCTCTTCTTGGCGGACGTGTAGCTGAAGCGCTTTCGCTTAACGATATTTCAACCGGTGCGTCAAATGACCTTCAGCGTGCAACATCAATTTGCCGTGATATGGTTTCTAAATACGGTATGAGTGACGAACTCGGTCCTGTTGTTTACAGTGATGATAATAACGAAGTGTTCCTCGGTAAAGATTACGGTCACGTAAACAATTACAGTGAAGCAACAAGCGCAAGAATTGATGAGCAGATTGAAAAGATGATGAGAAAAGCTTATTCTCAAACCGAGAGTATTCTTAAGACTCATTATGATAAGCTTGAACTTGTGGCTGAAACGCTTATTAAGAATGAAAAAATTTCAGGTGACCAGTTTACTCAGCTTATGGAAAACGGCTTTATTGCCGATGAAAAAGTAAGCGAAAACGAGGAAGCTCAGGCAGAAGATACCGAAATTGTTGATGTTAAAAATGTCAACGAAGACGATTTATCTTCAAATGAACCAAAAGATTAATTTAATAAATAAAATCAGAGTGACGATGCATATAGTACCAGTATTGTCACTCTTTTTTATGTATTCTTGACTTTTATACAAGATATAGTATATAATAATATCAATTTTGAACTTCGACTTGGAGGGATAGTATTGGCAAAAAAACAAGAATATGGCAATGAAAGTATTAAGTCATTAAAGGGTGCGGACAGGGTAAGAAAAAGACCTGCCGTTATTTTCGGCTCTGATGGTTTAGAGGGCTGTGAACACTCTGTTTTTGAAATTATGTCAAACTCAATAGATGAGGCGAGAGAGGGCTACGGTAATAAAATTTGCGTAACCCGTTTTCTTGACGGCTCTGTTGAGGTGCAGGACTTTGGTCGTGGTATTCCTGTTGATTACAATAAAAACGAGGATAAATATAACTGGGAACTTCTTTTCTGCGAAATGTATGCAGGCGGTAAGTACGATAACGGCGGCGATAACTATGAATTTTCGCTCGGTTTAAACGGTCTCGGTCTTTGCGCTACGCAGTATGCTTCCGAATATATGGAGGCAGAAATTCATACCGACGGCTATAAGTATACCTTGCACTTTGAAAAGGGCGAAAATATCGGCGGCCTTAAGAAAGAAAAGTATGATAAAAAGGATACAGGCACACGAATTAAGTGGAAGCCTGATTTGGATGTTTTTACCGATATTAATATTCCTATTGAGTATTTTCAGGAAACTATTAAAAGACAGGCTATCGTAAACGACGGCGTTAAGTTTATACTCAAAAATCAAACCTCTGCTTCTAAATTTGAAACATTTGAATACTGCTATAATGACGGTATTATGGACTATGTAAAGGAAATAGCAGGAGATACGGCTTTCACAACTCCTCAGTATTGGGAGTGCGAAAGAAAGGGTAAGGACAGAGAAGATTTACCCGAATATAAGCTTAAAATAAAATCTGCTATTTGCTTTTCTTTAAAAAATCAGCTTAAGGAATATTATCATAACTCAAGTTTTTTGGAACACGGCGGTGCTCCCGAAAAGGCTTTTAGAAGTGCGTTTGTTAATCAAATTAACGCTTATCTTAAAGCTAACAATAAGTATTCCAAAAATGACGGGCAAATTAACATTCAGGATGTTGAGGATTGCATAATTTTTGTTGTGTCGTCGTTTTCTACTCAAACCTCTTACGAAAATCAGACTAAAAAGGCTATCACTAATAAATTTATTCAAGAGGCTATGACTGATTTCTTCAGAAAGCAGTTAGAGGTTTATTTTATTGAAAATAAAATGGACGCAGATAAGATTTCTAATCAAGTTCTTATCAATATGCGTGCAAGAATAAAGGCTGAAAATACAAGAAAAACGCTTAAAACCTCACTTCAGTCAAAGATGGATATGACAAATCGTATTCAAAAATTCGTTGATTGCCGTTCAAAGGACGTTAATGAACGTGAGGTGTTTATAGTAGAGGGTGACTCTGCTTTGGGTGCTTGTAAGCAGGCAAGAGATGCTTCTTTTCAGGCAATTATGCCTGTAAGAGGTAAAATTTTAAATTGCCTTAAGTCTGATTACGATAAAATTTTCAAAAGCGAAATTATTACTGATTTGATTAAGGTACTCGGTTGCGGTGTCGAGGTTAAGAGTAAGGCCGCAAAGGATTTATCTCTTTTTGATATAAATAATCTTCGTTGGTCAAAAATTCTTATTTGTACCGATGCCGATGTTGACGGCTTCCATATCAGAACACTTATTTTAACTATGATTTACAGGCTTATGCCTAAGATTATTGAAGCGGGCAAGGTTTATATTGCCGAATCTCCGCTTTATGAGGTTACGTGTAAGGACCAAACCTATTTTGCTTATAACGAAAAGGAAATGGACGAGATTAAAGAGGAAATAGGCGACCAAAAATATACCGTTCAGCGTTCAAAGGGACTTGGCGAAAACGAGGCTGAAATGATGGCTCTTACCACTATGAACCCTAAAACAAGACGTCTTATTAAGGTTACACCCGATGATGCTCAAAAAACTTCCGAAATGTTTGATTTGCTTTTGGGTGATAATCTTGAAGGACGTAAGGAATATATTTCGGATTACGGTCATCTTTATCTTGATGCCGCAGATGTCAGCTAAGGAGGTAATTTGTTTTGGCTAAGAGAAAAATTAATAAAGACGAAGCAAAAAATCAGCCTCTTGCAGATAACGTTCATATCAAAGGTGCAGGTTCTGTTCAGGATGAGGTGATTACAAACACCTTAACCGATAACTTTATGCCTTATGCTATGAGCATTATTCTCTCACGTGCCATTCCGCAGATTGACGGATTTAAACCGTCGCACAGAAAACTTCTTTATACAATGTATAATATGGGGCTTTTGCAAAGCGGAACAATTAAGAGTGCTAATATTGTAGGGCGTACAATGCAGTTAAACCCTCACGGTGATGCGGCAATTTATGAAACTATGATACGTTTATCCCGTGGTAACGAAACATTGCTTTATCCTTATGTTGAATCAAAGGGCAACTTCGGTAAAGCTTACAGTAAAAATATGGTATATGCCGCTTCTCGTTATACCGAGGCTAAGCTAGCGCCTATTTGCCATGAACTTTTTGACGATATTAAGTCAGACACGGTCGATTTCGTTGACAACTATGATAACACAATGAAGGAACCTACTCTTTTACCCGTTACCTTCCCGTCAATTCTCTGTAATGTTACTACCGGTATTGCCGCAGGTATGGCGTCGTCAATTGCTTCATTTAACCTTAAGGAAATATGCGATACAACCATTGCTCTTATGAAAAATCCCGACCATGAGGTCAGCGATACACTCCTTGCTCCTGATTTTGTCGGTGGCGGTTATATTCTTTATGATAAAGAAGAATTTGATAAAATTTATCGTACGGGCAGAGGCTCGGTTAAGGTTCGTGCAAAATATAGCTATGATAAAAAATATAACTGTATTGATATTACCCAAATTCCGCCTACTGCAACAAGTGAAGCGATAATTGATAAAATTGTTGAACTTGTTAAAACAAATAAAATTAAAGAAATCAGCGATGTTCGAGATGAAACAGACCTTTCAGGATTGAAAATTACAATTGATTTAAAACGTGGAGTTGATCCTGATAAGTTTATGGCTAAGCTTTATAAATCCACTCCTCTTCAGGATTCGTTTAGCTGTAATTTTAACGTTCTTATTAAGGGCAGACCTATGGTTTTGGGCGTTAGGGATATTCTTCTTGAATGGGTTGATTTCAGGCTTGAATGTATCAGAAGAAGAGTTACGTTTAATCTTAATAAAAAGAAAAATCAACTGCATTTGTTAAAAGGCCTTTCTAAAATACTTCTTGATATAGACAAAGCAATTAAAATTGTCAGGGAAACAGAGAGTGAGTCAGAGGTTGTGCCAAACCTTATGATTGGCTTTGGTATTGATGAAATTCAGGCTGAATATGTTGCAGAAATAAAGCTTCGTCATTTAAACCGTGAATATATCTTGAAAAGAATTAAAGATATTGAACAACTTGAAAATGAAATTGTTGAACTTGAAGATATCCTTTCAAGCAAAAATAAGATGAAAAAAATTATCATCAAAGAACTTGAACAGGTTACAAAGAAGTATGATAACGGCAGAAAAAGTGAAATACTTTATTCTATTGACGAAAGCGTTGAAGAAGAAGCGGTTGAGATTCCCGATTATCCCGTAACTTTGTTTATTACAGAACACGGATATTTCAAGAAAATCAAAACCGCAAATCTTCGTATGAGCGGCGAACAAAAAATTAAAGAAGGAGATACTCTTCTTCCTGAGATTGAATGTTCAAATAAAGATGAACTTTTGTTTTTTACAAATCAATGTCAGGTTTATAAGGCTAAGGTTGACGATTTTGCAGATACAAAAGCTTCGGTTCTCGGCGAATACGTTCCCGGAAAGCTTGAAATGGCAGAGGACGAGCAGGTAGTATATACCGCAGTTATAAGCGATTACACGGGATATATGATTTTTGTTTTTGAAAACGGTAAGCTTGCAAAGGTTGATATGGCTTCTTATGCTACTAAGACAAACAGAAAAAAGCTTATCAATGCTTATTCGAATAAATCGCCTTTAGCTCAGGCAATTTACATTAAAGAGGATACAGAACTTGTTATTTGCTCGTCAAGCGGAAGAATGCTTCTTGTTAATACAGGTGCGATTTTGCCTAAGACGACTAAGGATACGCAAGGTATTTCGGCAATGAAACTAAAGAAAACTCACAAAGTCGTTTCACTCCATATTTATCAAGAGGGTGAATTTGAGAAAGCTTGGAGATTTAGAGCTAAAAATTTGCCGGCGGCAGGTGCGCTTCCGAGTGAAAATGACGTTGCTGAGCAGATAACATTTTAAAAAATAAAATAACACTTGCATTTTTATTTTGCTTGTGATATAATTCATTAGTAATTTATATAGACGGAGGAGATACTATGCTCTGGTATCATTATGTTTTCGGTGCAGTATTAATTGTATTTTCAATTGTAATTACTATCGTTGTACTTATGCAGGAAGGTCGTTCGCAGAATCTTTCCGGTGCTATTGCCGGCGGTGCTGATACTTTCCTCGGTAAATCAAAGGGAAGAACAATTGAGGCAAAGCTTGAAAGAATCACCAAATGGATGATTGTTGTATTTTTTGTTATAGTACTTGCTGCATTCCTTGTTTTTCTTTTTATAGGATAAGAATTAAAATGATTAACCTTGCGTAATGCAAGGTTAATTTTTTTGTGAGGAAAATATGAATTTTATTATTTTTGATTTAGAATGGAACAATGCTTATAACTATAAATTAAAGCGTGGTATGAATGAAATAATTGAAATCGGCGCAGTAAAGCTTGATGAAAATTTAGATGTAGTTGACACATTTAAGCAGCTTATTAAGCCGCAGCTTTCAAGAAAACTCGGCTCAAGGTTTAAAAATCTTACACATATTACTATTGATGAAATTAACGATAACGGAATACCGTTTGAAAAAGCCTTTGACGATTTTGCAAAATGGTGCGGCAGGGGGGACAAACTGTTTTTAAGTTGGTCAACAAGCGACTTGTATACCTTGGTTGCTAATTTTAAATATTTTGAAAATACCGTTTATGTTGATTTTATGACTAAGTATGCTGACGCACAAAAATATTGTATGAGCTTTATTGAAAATGCGAGTGCCGCCAATCAAATCAGTCTTTCACACTGTGCTGAAACTTTTGGGATTGATACAGACTCTGCTAATTTTCACAGAGCGCTTGAGGATTGTATGATTACGGCTTTGTGCTTTAAAAAGGTTTACGACCATGATAAGCTTGCAAAATATATTCACACCTGCGATATTTCATTTTTTGAAAGGCTTGTGTTTAAGCCGTATTATATCAGGGAAACGGAATATGAGGATTTTAAGCTTAACGATGTTAAAATAATATGCCCGATTTGCGGCGGTACTGTTGCCCCTATTAAAAAATATGAATTTACCAATAATACTTTTAGGGGAGCCGGATTGTGCGAAAAATGCAGCAGAAAGTTTTGGACTTATGTAAGGGCTAAACAAACGTATGACGAGGTTGTTGTATCGTCACGTGCCGTTCCTATTAACAAAAAAAGAGCAAAACATATTAACTGATTTTAAAATTTACAATTTAATTCTTTATTTATTATAAATTTTGTAATATAATAAATTATATTTTTTGACGGAGGTACTTATATGGCTTCAAATGATTATGATGATTTATTAAAGTCTTTTATGAGTAATTCTACAAAAGCATATAATGAAGATAAAACTTCAAGAGAAAACGGCAGTAATGTTCCTGCGTCTTATTCTCTTTCTTCCGCCGATGACAAAAAGGCAAAGAAGATACAGCGTGGCCGTGATATTGAAAAAGAGCTTGTTCAAAAGCAAGAAAAAAAGCTTAAGAAAAAAAGAGCAAAGCAAAATAAAACTCCTGCTCAAAAAGCTCTTTCAAATTTCGGCAAGGTTATTTTGGGCGCAGTAATGGTAATCGGCGTTGTCGGTATTGTTTGCTTTTCGGTGCTTGCGATTTATGGCTACAGCGTTGTTTACGGCGACCCTGTATTTGACCTTACAACCGAGGCGAAGGTAGGTCAAAACCAAACTTCGTTTATCTATGGTTATGACGGCGATGATGTTGTTGAAATTACAAGGCTTCACGGTGAGGAAAACCGTATTTGGGTTAATCTTGATGATATGAGCAAATATATTCCTGAGGCTTTTGTTTCAATTGAGGATAAGCGTTTTTATAAGCATCACGGCGTTGACTGGATAAGAACAATTGGTGTTTTTCTTAAAAATAATGACCAAGGCGGCTCAACAATTACGCAGCAGCTTATAAAAAACCTTACCGATGATAACAAGGTTACTTATGTTCGTAAGTTTAACGAGATTTTAAAGGCACTTAACCTTGAAAGAAATTTCAGTAAGAAACAAATACTTGAGGCTTATCTTAATACAATTTATCTTTCAAACGGTTGCTATGGTGTTAAAACTGCGGCGGAAACCTATTTTGGTAAAGAAGTATCGGATTTGAATGTAGCTGAGGCTGCCAGCATTGCGGCTATTACTCAGTATCCGAGTAAATATGACCCTCTTAACGAGCCTGAAAATAATAGGAAACGTCAAATTGATGTCCTTTATTCTATGAAGGATAAAGACCTTAAATATCTTACGGAAGATGAATATCAGCAAGCTAAAGCCTATGAAATGGTATTTACTAACAGTAAGAATTATAAAGGCTCGCAGATTAAGAGTGACGACAGCAAATCAAAGAAAAACAGCATTACCGATTATTATACAGACTATGTAATCACAACTGTTCAAGAGGATTTGCAGAAAATGGGCTACACAAGTAAAAAGGCGCATGACCTTGTTTACGGCGGCGGCTTGAAGATATATACCGCTATTGATTTTGACGTTCAGGATTCAATGGAGGACGTATATGAAAACTATAGGCGTATGCCTGACGAAACAGTTCAAGGCGCTATGGTGGTTATGGGATATGACGGACGTGTAATGGGTATTGTCGGCGGAACCGGCAAGAAAAAAGCTTCTATGGTCCTCAACCGTGCCACAAATTCCAACAGACCGCCAGGATCTACAATTAAACCGTTATCTGTTTATGGCCCTGCTCTTGAAAAGACAAAAGAGGATAACGAAACAGGTGTTTATTGGTCAACAATTCAGCAAGACAGACCTTTCAAAACCGTTGAAGGTAAGCCTTGGCCTGTAAATGAGGGCGGCAGCTACTCAGGCAGAAGTGTAACTCTTCAATATGGTCTTTCAAGGTCGCTTAATACTATTTCAGCAAGAACTCTTGATAAAATAGGCGTTGATTATTCTTACGATTTTATTACGGAAAATTTCCATATAACCTCACTTGACAGTGTTCGTGACTCTGATTACGGCCCCCTTGCTATCGGCTCTTTGACAAACGGAGCAACAGTTCTTGAATTAACTACTGCTTATGCATCATTCGGCAACGGCGGTAATTATTATGAGCCTTATTGTTATTATAAAATACTTGACAGCCAGGGTAATACTCTTATTGAAAAAGAGCCTGAAAAAACAAAGTCAACTGCTTTGAGCGAGAACACAAGTTGGGTTATGAACAAACTTCTCCAAACTGTTATGACAGAGGGTACAGGTACTACCTATAAGCTTTCAGGTATTGAATGTTTCGGTAAAACCGGTACAACTAATGATAATAAGGACCGTTGGTTTATCGGCGGTACTCCTGATTATGTTGCAGGCGTTTGGTACGGCTATGATAATCCTAAGGAAGTATTTTACAACCTTTCTCCTAACCCATCGGGTACTATTTGGAACACGGTTATGAAGGAAGTATATGCTAAGCTTGATGAAAAGAATAAGAAATATACCAAGAAATTCCCTGAAAGTGACGGCATAGTAAGAAAATCTTATTGCAGAAGCTGCGGTAAACTCAGAAGCGGTACGGGTGCTTACGGTTGGTACGACGTTGATAATTTGCCGGGCAATTGCACAGGTAATCATTCCGACGGAAGCTATTATTATAATTCCGGCGGCTCGTCATCAAGCGAAACAACGTCTGCTTCAAATGGAAATAATTCAAACACAACAAAATCAAGTGCAGATAAAACAACGCAGGCTCAGACTCAGGCGCCTCAAACAGAGGCTCCGACTGAAGCCCCTGCAACCGAAACTCCTGCTCAATAATAATTTAACATTTTAAATAAGAAAGGAAGGTCGATTTTCGATTTTCCTTTCTTTGCTGAATAAATCCTTTGAAAGGTATTTTTTATGAAAATAATGTCTGTTGACTATGGCGATGCAAGAACAGGAATTGCATTTTGCGATAAAAATGAAATTCTTGCTACAGCCTTTGCAACTATCAATGAAAGCTATCAGCCAAAATTAATAGAAAAAATAAAAGAAATAATATCATCTCAAAATCCTGAAATGATTGTTATTGGGCTTCCGAGAAATATGGATGGTTCATACGGTTTCAGGTGCGAAAAGTGTAAGCAACTCGGTGAAGAGCTTAAAAAAGAAATTGATATTCCCGTTGAATATGAGGATGAAAGGCTCACAACCGTTATTGCACACGATATTTTATCGAATAATAACGTTAAGGGTAAAAAGAGAAAAGCAAATGTTGATGCTGTTTCTGCCGTAGTTATTCTTCAAAGTTTTATTGATAAAAGAAAAAGTAATTAAGCATTTTTAATCATCGTAATATTTAACGGTGGTTGTATGCACTTTAGAATTAAAAAATGCGATATATTTATTGATTATGCATTTATTCTTGTTTTAAGTTTAGCTGCTGTTTTTAATTCAAAGCAGGTTATTTATCTTTTGCTTTTTTCCGCTTTGCACGAAATAGGGCATTTGACGGCACTTCTTATTTGCAAAGAAAAACCTTATAAAATTCATTTGTCATATTACGGATTTGCTATAAGATATACTGACGATTTACCGAGATTTAAGGAATGTATAGTCCTTTTGTGCGGCCCTTTAGTTAATTTGGTATTATATTTGTTTTTTAAAGATAATATCAATTTGATTTTGTTTTTGCTTAATTGTTTGCCTGTTTATCCACTTGATATCGGCAGGATAGTACGTCTTTTTTCTATAAAAGCGTCGAGAATATTAAGCGTAATTACTGTTATTTTAATTTGCATTTTATGTGTTTATATGTTAATTTATAATAAATCATATTCGCTTATTTTTGTTACGATATATTTGATTATCTATAGTATTAATTATAATTAATAAAACCCGAAAGGTTAAAAATTGATGAAAAAAGAAGTTGAAAAGCTGTTGCAATATGTTCAAAAGCCAGCAAGATATATCGGCGGCGAGCTTAATGCGGTAGTTAAGGATAAAGATAAAGTTGATATCAGATACGCTTTCTGCTTTCCCGATACTTATGAGATTGGTATGAGTCATCTCGGTATGAAAATTCTCTACGGTCTTGTAAATGACAGGGAGGACAGTTGGTGCGAAAGAGTGTTTGCTCCGGATAACGATATGGAAGAGCAACTCAGAAAAAATAATGTTCCTCTTTTTGCTCTTGAAAGCGGCGATTATATTAAAGATTTTGATATGATTGGTTTTACTCTTCAATATGAGCTTTCATATACAAACGTTTTGAATATGCTCAATCTTGCTCAAATACCGCTTAAATCAAGCGACAGAGAAAATTTGACGCCGCTTATATGCGTTGGTGGCCCTTGTGCCTGCAATCCGGAGCCGATAACAGATTTTGTCGATATCGTTTTTCTTGGTGACGGCGAGGAAACTACAAATCAGGTTATAGATTTGCTTATTGATTGCAAGAAAAAAGGACTTTCAAAAAAGGAATTTTTGCTTAAGGCTAAAGATATAACAGGCATTTATGTTCCGTCGTTTTATGAGGATTCATATAAAGAAGACGGTACATTGAAGGAACTTAAGCCGCTTTACGGCGCACCCGAAAAGGTGAAAAAAGCAGTTGTTTCTGATATGAACAAGGTGTTTTACCCCAAGGAATTTGTTGTTCCTTATATTAATATTGTTCATGATAGAGCAGTTGAGGAAATATTCAGGGGATGTATAAGAGGCTGCCGCTTTTGCCAAGCAGGATTTATTTACAGACCGATTAGGGAAAAAAGTGTAGAAACGATTAATAAGCAAAGCAAGGCTTTGATTGATTCAACAGGCTATGACGAACTTTCGCTGTGTTCTCTTTCAACTTCGGACCACAGCGAGGTTAACAATATGCTTACAACGCTTATTGATTGGACCGTTAAGGAAAATATAAATCTTTCTTTGCCGTCGCTTCGTGTTGATAATTTTTCCGACGAACTCGTTGAACAGCTTAATAAGGTAAGGAGAAGCGGTCTTACATTTGCGCCTGAGGCAGGCACTCAACGACTTCGTGACGTAATAAACAAGAACGTTACTCAAGAGGAAGTAATAAGAACTTGCACTAAGGCTTTTGATAACGGTTGGACATCGGTTAAGCTTTATTTTATGATGGGCTTACCAACCGAAACAATGGAAGATATCGAGGGCATTGCAAATCTCGGTATGGACGTTATTCATGCTTTTTATAATAACCCCAACAGGCAAAAAGGGACGGGTGTGCAGGTGTCAATTTCGTGTGCATCGTTTATCCCTAAGCCGTTCACTCCGTTTCAATGGGAACCTGAGGACAGTATGGAGTCACTCAAAGCTAAGCAAAAGCATTTGCTTGAATCAATACCAACCAAAAAAATCAGGGTTTCATATCACGAAACTCCGACCTCACTTCTTGAAGGCGTTCTTGCCCGTGGTGACAGACGTCTCGGAAAGGTTATACTTCGTGCGTATGAGCTTGGCTGTAAATTTGATTCTTGGGACGACCAATTTAATTTTGACGCTTGGATGCAGGCTTTTGAAGAAAACGGAATTGACCCACATTTTTACACTCACAGAAAACGTGAATTTTCAGAACTTTTACCTTGGGATCATCTTGATTACGGTGTGAGCAGGAAGTTCCTTGAATTTGAAAATAAAAAGGCACACGAGAATAAAACAACCCCTCATTGCAGAATTAAATGTGCAGGTTGCGGTGCAAATAAGTTAAACGGAGGACATTGCGATGCGAGAGGTTAGACTTCGTTTTTCAAAAACAGGCAGATTAAAATATATCAGTCATCTTGATATCAACCGTGCAATGTCACGTGCTCTTAAAAGAGCAGGTATTCCGCTTTGGTATACCGAGGGTTTCAATCCGCACCCTTATATGAGCTTTTCACTTCCGCTTTCTCTCGGCGTTGAAAGTCTTTGTGAAAGCGTAGACTTGAGAATTACCGGGGAAATTACTAATAAAGAAATTAAGGATAGGCTTAACAGCGTTTTGCCCGAAGATTTGAAAATTGTCGATGTTTATGACGATTTTCGAGATAACAGCGAAATTGTATATTCCGATTATGTTTATAAATTTGAATTTGCGGATAATGATTTAGCTTTAGAAAAAATTAAAAATGTTTTATCAAGCGATGAAATTCTTGCTCTCAAAAAAGGCAAACAGGGTAGAAAGCGAGTTATGAAAGAAACAAATATTAAGTCATTTATTGATAAATATTCCATTTCAATTCGCAATGATGTTATAGTGCTGAATATTCGTTTGCTCGCAGGACCTGAAAAAAATCTTAATCCCTCGCTTTTGTTCGATACGATTATAAGGCTTATAGATATGGATTTTGAATGGAAAAGTATTGCAAGAATATCACTTCTTGATAAAGATTATAAAGAGTTTAAATAAATCTTTTACTTTTTGAAAAAATACTTGCAATTTCCAAAACATTATGGTATTATATATCAGCATTTAATCCGTTGTAACTCTTACAACGCGTGTAATGTCGGCGTTTAGCATTATAAGAAGATGGTCCTCTTTCGTTATTCGTTATGAACATCTCATAAAATTTAGGAGGAAGAAAAATGGACGCACTCAAGTTAATTGAAAAAGACAGCACAAAGGCTGAACTTCCAAAGTTTAACATTGGTGATACAGTTAAGGTATCTGTTAACATTCGTGAAGGTCAGAGAGAAAGAATTCAGATGTTTGAAGGCACTGTAATTGCTATTAAGGGTTCAGGCATTTCAAAGACATTTACCGTTCGTCGTCTTTCATACGGCGTTGGTGTTGAGAGAGTATTCCCAATGCATTCACCTAACGTTGTTGACGTTAAGGTTGTTCGCAGCGGTAAGGTTCGCCGTGCTAAGCTTTATTATCTTCGTGACCGTGTCGGCAAGGCTGCAAAGGTTAAGGAAGATATCCAGTAATTTAATATTACTTATTAAATACCACAGATTTTATTTCTGTGGTATTTTTTATTGATTGAAATATGAATATATGTTAAAATATATTTAGAAAATTTTTGAAAGGAGACAATATGGCTGATTTTCAAAAACAAACTGTTCAGTGGTTTCCCGGTCATATGGCTAAAACAAGGCGAATTATTAAAGAAAGTCTTACGCTTGTTGACGGTGTAGTTGAACTTGTTGACGCTCGTATTCCGTATAGTTCGTCAAATCCTGAACTTGACAGTATAATTAAAAGAAAACCGAGAATTGTGCTTTTAAATAAATGCGATATTGCAGACCCAAATGCTACTAAGCTTTGGATTGAATATTATAAAAATAACGGTAAATACGCTATCCCTGTTGATTGCAGAACGGGTAAGGGGCTTAATGCTTTTATCCCGACTGTTAATAAGGCGCTTGCAGACGTTATTGAGAAAAATAAGGCGAGGGGAATGGAAAATAAACCGCTTCGCCTTATGGTAGTCGGTATTCCGAATACCGGTAAATCGTCATTTATCAACAGAATGGCAGGCAACAGTAAGGCTAAGGTTGCAGACAAAGCCGGTGTTACAAGGCAAAAACAATGGTTTGCGGTAGGTAAGGGGATTGAACTTCTTGATACTCCCGGTGTTCTTTGGCCTAAGTTTGACGATAGCGAGGTTGGCAACAAACTTGCTTTTACAGGCGCTGTTAAAGACGAAGTTACCGACCTTGAAACATTATCGTGCAGATTGCTTGAAACTCTTGCAAAAACAAGGCCTAAGGCTATTTGTGACAGATATAAACTCGATAGCGTGGATAATCTTCAAGGCTGGGAAATGCTTGAACTTATAGGAAAAAAACGTGGCTTTTTGATTAAAGGCGGAGAAATTGACTATGAGCGCACAGCAGTTATGCTTTGTGATGAATTTAGAGGAGGAAAGCTCGGCAAAATATCGCTTGAGTTGCCGTAATTATGGATTGGCTTGAATATGAAAATAAAGCCTATGAGCAAGGCTTTAATATTGTTTGCGGTGTTGACGAGGCAGGCAGAGGCCCTTCTTGCAGGTGACGTGTATGCTGCCGCAGTAATACTTCCGAAAGGGTATGTTGTTGAAGGTGTTAACGACTCTAAAAAACTTTCTGAAAAGAAAAGGGAAGCGCTCTTTGATAAAATAGTTGATGAATGTATTTGTTATAGTGTCGGCACGGCAAGCGTTGAGGAAATAGACGAAATTAATATTTTGCAGGCTACTTTTCTTGCTATGAGACGTGCGGTTGACGGCTTAGAGGTTAAGCCGGATATTGCGCTTATTGACGGAAATAAAAAGCCGGGGCTTGATATTGCCGAATGGGATATAATTAAAGGTGACGCAACAAGCGCAAATATTGCCGCCGCTTCAATTATCGCTAAGGTAAGCAGGGACAGATATATGCGCCAAATTGCAGAAAAATATCCTGAATATCAATTTGAAAAGCATAAGGGATACGGTACTAAGCTTCATTATGAAATGCTCGATAAATACGGAATAAGCGATGTTCACAGGAAAACATTTTTGAAAAAATATATGGATAAGAAAAATGAACAATAAGGGTAAACTTTGGGAAATTGAGGCGGCTAATTATTTAAGAAAGCATAAATATAAGCTTGTAGACGTGAATTATACAACACGCTTTGGCGAAATTGATTTAATTGTTCAAAATAAAAAATATTTATGTTTTGTCGAAGTCAAGCAAAGAAATATCAATTCAATTGCTTTACCGAGAGAATTTGTTACTTATTCAAAGCAACAAAAAATAATCGCAAGTGCAAAAATGTATTTAATGCAAAACAAGACTGATTTACAGCCGAGATTTGATGTAATTGAGATTTATACCGATAATAATAAAATAAAATCTATAAAACATCTTGAAAATGCTTTTCAGTTAGTATAAAATATTATAAACCTAAATTATAAGGTGAAAGGAAACAATATTATGCTTTATACATCTACAAGAGATAATTCAATCAGGGTAACGGCTGCTCAGGCTATTGCTCAGGGTATAAGTGAAGAAGGCGGACTTTTTGTTCCTGTTGAACTTCCTAATTTTGATATTAACAAAATTTCTTCAATGACGACTATGAGCTATATTGACAGAGCTAAAACCGTTCTTAAAGAGTTTTTGACAGATTTCAGCGAAGAAGAACTTGATTATTGCGTAAGCGGCGCTTATGCTGCTCAAAAGTTTTCCTCTCCTCAAATTGCGCCGACTGTTAATGTTGACGGCAATAAAAATATATTGGAACTTTGGCACGGTCCTACTTGTGCATTTAAAGATATGGCTCTTCAGCTTTTGCCTTATCTTATGACTGTTTCGGCTAAAAAGACTGCAGACGGTAAAACAATTGTTATTCTTGTTGCTACATCGGGCGACACAGGTAAGGCTGCTCTTGAAGGATTTAAGAATGTTGACCACACTAAGATTTTAGTGTTTTATCCTGTTGACGGCGTTTCTCCTATGCAGAAACTTCAGATGACAACGCAGGAGGGCGATAACGTTTCGGTTTGTGCAATCAACGGCAATTTTGATGACGCTCAAAGCGCAGTTAAGTCAATCTTTACAAACGCTGAGATTAAGAATGAGCTTGCAAAGAAAAATATGATGTTCTCATCTGCAAACTCTATCAATTGGGGCAGGCTTGTTCCTCAAATTGTATATTATTTCTCAACCTATTGCGACCTTATCAATATGGGCAAGATTAAAGCCGGCGACAAAATAAATGTTGTAGTTCCCACGGGTAACTTCGGCAATATTCTTGCAGGCTATTATGCTAAGAAAATGGGGCTTCCTATTAAAACTCTTGTTTGCGCTTCAAATTCAAACAATGTTCTTACCGATTTCTTGAAAACAGGTACGTATGATAAGAACAGAAAGTTTTATACAACAACTTCTCCGTCAATGGATATTCTTATTTCGTCTAACCTTGAAAGACTTCTTTATCATATGAGTGACGGTGACGATAAGCTTATTAATGACTTGATGAATCAGCTTTCAAATGACGGTAAATATACTGTATCGGATGAGCTTATTTCTAAAATTCAAAAAGAGTTTGACGCAGGATTTACTGCAGAACAAAATGTTGATGATACAATTAAATCTCATTTTGACAAATACCATTATCTTTGTGATACTCATACAGCTGTAGCCGTTAAGGTTTATGATGAATATGTAAAGGCAACAGGCGACGATATTCCTACAGTAATTGATTCAACTGCTTCTCCTTACAAGTTTTCGGCAAGCGTGCTCAATGCTGTTCTTGCCGGCAAAGCACCAAAGCTTGATGAATTTGCTATGGTTGATGAGCTTCATAAGGTTACAGGCGCAGATATTCCTAAACCGCTTGCTTCTCTTAAGGATAAGAGCATTCGCTTTGAAAATGTTTGCAATAAAGAAGATATGAGCCAAATGGTATTCAAACTTCTTAATTTATAATAAAAAGGCATTAAATAACGGCTCTGCGCTTTACAGAGCCGTTATTTTGACTGATTTTAGCGACAACTGCAGCCGTCGCCGCATTCAAATGTTTCGCATTTTGTGTCAGTTGAGCTTGTTGCGTTGCTGTTACCTACTTTGATGTGACCTGCGTTGCAATTATTAGTCTTATCGTGATATTTGCAATTTTTAACGTCGCAGGAAATGCCTTTGATTTCCATATCCATTACTTTTTCACTCCCTTCGGTTATTATTATTTGATTAAAAAGATTTTTTATTCATATAATTTTTAACAAAATTTTCCTTTAAAAGAAAGGCGGAATATATGTCACTTTTCGCAATTGCCGATACTCATTTATCATTTGGCACCGATAAGCCTATGGATACTTTTGAGGGTTGGTCAAATTATACACAAAGACTTAAAGAAAATTGGAATAAAATAGTTGACGATAAGGATTATGTTGTCATTGCCGGTGATATAAGTTGGGCTATGAGTTTTAGTGAGCTTGAAGCTGACTTTGATTATATCAATAAGCTTAACGGTAAAAAAATCATTCTTAAAGGTAACCACGATTATTGGTGGAACACAATGAGCAAAATGAATAAGTTTATTGAGGAAAACGGCTTTGATACAATTTCAATTCTTCATAACAGCTCTTATGATTTTGACAGCTTTTCCGTTTGCGGAAGCCGAGGTTGGTTTTTTGACAGTGATGAAGAGCATAATGAAAAAGTGCTTAATAGGGAAGTAATGCGCCTTAAGGCTTCGATTGAAGCGGCAAAAAATGAAGAGAAAATTGTTTTTCTTCATTATCCGCCTGTTTATGAAAATCAAAATTGTAAGGAAATTTTAAATCTTTTAAAAGAAAAAGGTATAAAAAAATGTTATTATGGGCATCTTCACGGTATGGCGGCTAAATATGCCTTTGATGATAATTTTGAAGGAATTGATTTTAAACTTATTTCTGCAGACAGGCTTAAATTTGTTCCGCTTTTGATAAAAAAGTTTTAATTTGTAAATAATTAACAATATGTTTAATATTAAATGAATATAAAAAACTTGATATTATCGGCATTATATGTTATAATACCGCTTCGGTGATTAGAATTTTTATTGATAGGAGGTCATTATTATGGCACTTAAATCATCTAATAAAGTAGATACTAATGTTTATGAAATTGAAGTAACTGTTACACCTGAGGTGTTTACAGATGCTTGTAAGTCTGCATATATGAAGCAGAGAAAGTCAATCCAGCTCCCCGGTTTCCGTAAGGGCAAAGCTACACAGGGTATGATTGAAAAAGTTTACGGCGAAAACGCTTTCTATGAGGAAGCACTTGAGATTGTTTATCCTGAAGCTGTTACAGCTGCTATTGAGGAAGCAGGTCTCAGAACTGTTGATACACCTTTCGACCTTGACGTTCCTGTAATGAGCAAGGAGCAGGGTGTAGAAATGAAAATGAAGGTTACAGTTTATCCTGAGGCTAAGCTTGGAGATTATAAGGGTCTTAAAGCAACAATGCTTCCTACAGAGGCTACTGATGAAGATGTAGATAAGGAAATCGAAAATATGCGTGATCGTAATTCTCGTCTTGTTACAGTTGAGGACAGAGAAGCTCAAATGGGTGATACAGCAGAAATCGATTTTGAAGGTTTTGTTGACGGCGTTGCATTTGAAGGCGGCAAGGGCGAAAATTATCCTCTTGAACTTGGCTCAGGCTCATTCATTCCTGGCTTTGAAGAGCAGGTTGCAGGTCATAAGAGTGACGAGGAATTTGATGTAAATGTTACATTTCCTGAGGATTATGCAGCAGAACTTGCAGGAAAAGACGCTGTATTCAAATGTAAAATTCACGAAATCAAGTCAAAGGAACTTCCTGAGCTTGACGACGAATTTGCTAAGGATGTATCTGAATTTGATACTCTTGATGAACTTAAGGCAGATATCAAAAAGCAGATGAATGAAAGAAAGGCTGAAGAAGCTAAAAACGATTTTGAAAACCAGCTTATTGAGCAGGTTATCGATAATATGGAATGTGAAGTTCCGCAGTGTATGTTTGACAAGCGTGCAGATGAGATGGTTCAGGATTACGCTTACAGACTTCAAATGCAGGGTATTGACCTTGATACATACCTTAAATACCTCGGACAGGATAAGGATGCATTTAAGGCAACATTTAAAGACGGTGCCGAAAAGCAGGTTAAGGCTTCTATTGCACTTGAGGCTATTGTTGAAGCTGAAAAGCTTGAAGCAACCGAAGAAGAAATCGATGCTGAAATCGCTAAGCTTGCCGAGCAGTATCAAATGGAAGCAGACCAGATTAAGAAGGCTGTTCCTGCTGACCAAATTGCTGCTGATGTTAAGACAAAGAAAGCAATCGACATTATTGTTGATTCAGCAGTTAAGGAATAATTTAATTTGTTTTAATTCTGCCCGTTTGCTACAGCGGGCAGTATTGTATTATTAAGTAGCAGAAAGGTCATGATAAATATGGCATTAGTACCATACGTACTTGAACAAACAAGCGCCGGTGAGCGCTCAATGGACATTTATTCAAGACTTTTAAATGATAGAATTATCGTTTTATCCGATGAAGTTAATTCAACTACAGCTTCTCTTGTAGTTGCTCAGCTTCTTTTCCTTGAGGGACAGGATAAGGATAAGGATATAAGTCTTTATATTAACAGTCCCGGCGGTTCGGTAAGCGCTGGATTTGCAATTTATGACACTATGAAATACATTAAATGCGATGTATCGACAATCTGTATCGGTCTTGCCGCTTCCATGGGAGCATTTTTGCTCTCATCAGGCGCAAAAGGAAAAAGACTTGCGCTGCCGAATGCAGAAATAATGATTCATCAGCCACTTATATCAGGCGGATTAAAGGGGAAGAGATTTGCTTTGCCAAATGCGGAGGTAATGATTCATCAGCCTCTCGGCAGAACAGAGGGTCAGGCAACAGAGATTGAAATTGCAGCTAACCACATTTTGCAAACTAAGAAAAAACTTAATTCTATTATGGCTGAAAACTGCGGCAAAACAGTTGAGGAATTGACAGCCGCTACAGACAGAGATAATTGGCTTACTGCTCAAGAAGCTCTTGAATTCGGCCTTGTTGATAAAGTTATTGATAAAAGATAATTTGAGGTGATTATATGGCACACGACGAACCTAAAAACGGCGTTGCAAGATGCTCTTTTTGCGGCAAGCCTGAAACGTTGGTTCATAAGCTTATTGAGGGACCGGGTGTGTTTATTTGTGATGAATGTATCAATCTTTGTTATGATTTGATTGAGCAGACATCATCACCGGATATTCCCCATACGGTTAAGCAATCAGACAATAAGGTTCTTCCAAAGCCTGAGGAAATTAAGGCTAAACTTGATGAATATGTTATAGGACAGGATGATGCAAAGGTTGCATTGTCTGTTGCTGTATATAATCACTATAAAAGAATTTACTCTAATGTACGTGGCGATGTTGAGCTTCAAAAGAGTAATGTTATGCTTTTAGGTCCGACCGGTGTTGGTAAAACCATGCTTGCGCAAACGCTTGCCAAAATTCTTGATGTTCCGTTTGCTATTGCAGACGCAACCACTCTTACCGAAGCAGGCTATGTTGGCGAAGATGTTGAAAATATACTTTTAAAACTTATTCAGGCTGCTGACTTTGATATAGAAAGAGCTCAAAGAGGTATTATCTATATTGATGAAATTGATAAGATTACGAGAAAGTCGGAAAATGCATCTATCACCAGAGATGTTTCAGGTGAAGGAGTACAGCAGGCGCTTTTAAAGATTCTGGAGGGTACGGTTGCCAGTGTTCCGCCGCAGGGCGGCAGAAAGCATCCGCAGCAGGAACTGATCCAGATCGATACGACGAACATTCTGTTCATCTGCGGAGGAGCATTTGACGGACTTGAGAAGATCATTGAGACGCGTATGGATCAGAAGGCAATCGGTTTCAACGCGGACATCAAGTCAAAGAATGAGTACAATATCGGCGATGTGTTGAAGCATGCGCTGCCGCAGGATTTTGTGAAGTTCGGTCTGATCCCGGAGTTCATAGGCCGTGTGCCGGTGACGGTATCTTTGGATATGTTAGACCGTGACGCCTTGATCCGCATCTTAAAAGAGCCGAAGAATGCGCTGACCAGACAGTACGAGAAGCTGTTTGAGCTGGATGGCGTGAAGCTTGCATTTGACGCGGACGCACTGGAGGCGATCGCTGACAAGGCGCTCGAGCGCAAGACGGGAGCGAGAGGACTGCGCGCGATTATGGAGGCTGTGACGCTGGATCTGATGTACCATATTCCGTCGGATGAGAGCATCACCGAGTGTGAGATCACCAAGGATCTGGTGGAGGAGAAGCTTTCCATTGAGGAGCAGAAATTAAAGACCATAGAAGAAAAATAGAGGATATGTTGGATACAGAAATCTTAAAAATACCTGCGGTTGCGCTTCGCGGGATGGTCATTCTTCCGGGAATGATCGCGCATTTTGACATCAGCCGTGACCGGTCCATCCGTGCGATCGAACAGTGCATGATGGATTCCCAGAAGATTTTCCTGTCGGCGCAGAAGGATGTCGAGCAGGAAGAACCGGGAGCGGACGATGTATACCATATCGGTGTGATCGCGGAAGTAAAGCAGGTAATCAAATTACAAAGCAATATCGTAAGAATTCTGGTTGAGGGTATCGAGCGTGCAGAATTTTCGGCTTTTGCACAGACGGATCCGTATCTTCTGGCAGAGGTGGCGCCGTGCGTGCTGCCGGAGGAGGGGCTTTCGGAAGAGGCCAAAGCTGCGATGGTGCGCAGTGTACAGGAGACATACAGCCGGTATCAGACAGTAAATCCGCGTGCCGGAAAAGAATTGCTGCGCCAGATCGGTACCATACAGGATCTGTCGAAGCTGATGGATCAGGTTGCGAACAATCTGCCGGTTTCTTACGAAGAAAAGCAGAAGATTCTGGAGGCAATGACACTTACGGAGCGCTATGAGGTATTGATGGCGCTCCTTTTAAAAGAGATTGAAATCACTGCCATCCAGAATGAATTCCAGAGCAAAGTCAAAGAGCGCGTGGATAAGAATCAGAAGGAATACATACTGCGCGAGCAGATGAAGCTCATCCGGGAGGAGCTCGGCGAGGACAATACGGAATCGGATGCGGATGAGTACCGGAAAGCGCTGGATGCGCTGGATGCTGATGAGGAAGTGAAAAGCCGCATCAAGAAGGAGATTGACCGCTTCAAGAGCATCAGCGCGAATTCATCAGAGAGCGCGGTGACCCGCGGCTATATCGAGACGCTGCTGGAGCTTCCGTGGAATAAAGCGTCCGAGGACAACAAAGACCTTACAAACGCAGAGCGGATTCTGGAGGAAGACCACTACGGTCTGGAAAAAGTCAAGGAGCGTATGCTGGAGTTCCTTGCGGTGCGCAATCTGACGAGCAAGGGAGAAAGCCCGATCATCTGTCTGGTGGGGCCGCCGGGAACCGGCAAGACAAGTATCGCGCGCTCCGTGGCGCGTGCGCTGGATAAGAAATACGTGCGGATCTGCCTTGGCGGTGTGCGCGATGAGGCGGAGATCCGGGGACACCGGAAAACATACGTCGGAGCTATGCCGGGACGCCTCGTGAACGGTCTGCGCAGCGCCGGTGTGAAGAACCCGCTGATGCTTCTGGACGAGATTGACAAGATGAGCAGTGACTATAAGGGCGACACTGCCTCGGCGCTGCTTGAGGTGCTGGATTCGGAACAGAATCACAAGTTCCGGGATCACTATGTGGAGCTCCCGATTGACCTCTCGGAGGTGCTTTTTATTGCGACGGCGAACTCCATGCAGGGGATTCCGAGACCGCTATTGGATCGTATGGAGCTCATTGAGGTGACAAGCTACACGGAGAACGAAAAGCTTCACATTGCGAGAGAACATCTGCTGGCAAAGCAGACGGAACGTAATGGCTTAAAGGAAGATCAGTTCAAAGTCAGCGACGGAGCCCTTGCGAAGATCATAAGCGGTTATACCAGAGAGGCGGGAGTCCGAGGGTTGGAGCGCAGGATCGGGGAGATTGCGCGCAAGGTGGCGCGCGAGATCTACGAGGGAAAAAGCAGCACGGTTGATGTGACGGTGCGCAATCTCGAGAAGTATCTCGGCAAGGAAAAATACAGCCAGGATATGCGCGGCGAGACCGATGAGGTCGGAATCGTACGCGGACTTGCATGGACGAGTGTGGGCGGAGATACGCTGGAAATCGAGGTCAACGTGATGCCCGGCAAGGGTGAATTCCAGCTGACCGGCCAGGCAAACTCATCGTTACCGGTCAGCTGGGCGACGTCATGAAGGAGTCGGCACAGACAGGAATCAGCTATATCCGGTCGGTCGGCGGACAGTATGACATTCCGGCGGAGTTTTTCCAGAAAAATGATATTCACATCCATATCCCGGAAGGTGCAGTTCCCAAGGACGGACCGTCTGCCGGCATTACGATGGCGACGGCAATGCTCTCGGCGATTACCGGGACACCGGTGCGGGCGGATGTTGCAATGACGGGAGAGATCACGCTCCGAGGCAGGGTGCTGCCGATCGGCGGATTGAAGGAGAAGCTGCTTGCGGCCAAAAACGCCGGAGTCCGTACGGTCTGTGTGCCGAAGAAGAATGAGAAGGATGTCGAGGAAATATCAGGTGAGATCAAAAAGGGACTGGAAATCGTCTATGTAGAGACAATGGAGCAGGTGCTTCGTGTCGCTTTTTGCGAAAAGAAGGAGTAGAACATGGTCATCAAAAATGTAAATCTTGAAATTGTCTGCGGAATTACGAGCAAGATACCGGATACGGCCTACAATGAAGTGGCATTTGCGGGAAAGTCAAACGTCGGAAAATCATCGCTGATCAATGCGCTGATGAACCGGAAAGCGCTGGCGCGTACCTCCGCACAGCCGGGCAAGACGCAGACGATCAATTTCTACAACATCAATGACGCCATGTATCTGGTGGATCTTCCGGGGTACGGCTATGCCAAGGCGTCCGAGGAAGTGAAGGCAAAGTGGGGGAAAATGATCGAGAACTATCTTCACACATCCAAGCGTCTGAAGGCGGTCTTTCTCCTGATCGATATCAGGCATGATCCGTCTGCCAACGACCGGATGATGTACGAGTGGATGGTGTATCAGGGATTTGCCCCGATCATCATTGCAACGAAGCTGGACAAGATCAAGCGAAGCCAGATTCAGAAAAATGTCAAGGCAATCCGTGAGGGACTCGGCGTGCAGCCGGGAACGACGATCATACCGTTCTCGGCGGAGACCAAGCAGGGGAGAGAGGAGATCTGGGAATTGATCGATTCGCTTGTCCTGCCGCAGGACGAGTAGGAGCCGGGCAGATGTCCGGGCAGGACGAATTCCGGTGAATTTCAGCCGGAAAAACGGGAGATTAGAAAATACAGGGCGGGGATCGCACATACAAAAGAAAAACGTGTGTGCGGTTCCCGCTTTTTGCGTTCTGGTGCGGCAAACTTTAACGCTTCCGTGACAAGTTGACCATTGCGCATGACAGAGGGTTCGTGATAAAATAAAACTGGTAAAATTTTTGGTGTATACAGGGAAAAGGGATTACAAATGCGCGCATAAAAGCGTTGGAGGATGATAAAAATGAAGAAAAAGAAGATCGTTATTGCACTGGGACATGACGCACTGGGAACGACACTGCCGGAGCAGAAGGAAGCTACGAAGCGCACGGCAAAGGCGGTCGCTGATTTTATCCGTGAGGACTATCAGGTGGTCATCACGCACAGCAACGGCCCGCAGGTCGGCATGATTCACACTGCGATGAATGAGTTCTGTCGTCTGTATCCGGAATATACGGCGACTCCGATGTCTGTCTGCTCGGCGATGAGCCAGGGATATATCGGATATGATCTGCAGAATGCGATTCGTGCAGAGCTTCTGAACAGAGGTATCTACAAGACTGTATCCACGATCCTGACACAGGTGGTGGTTGATCCGTACGATGAGGCATTCTATAAGCCAAGCAAGATCATCGGCCGTGTGATGACGGAGGAAGAGGCAGAAGCAGAGGAGAAGAAGGGCAACCATGTGACGAAGGTGGCAGACGGCTACCGCCGTATCGTGGCAGCGCCGAAGCCGGTCGATATTGTGGAGGTGGATGCGATCCGCGCGCTGACAGATGCGGATCAGATCGTTGTTGCCTGTGGAGGAGGCGGTATCCCGGTTCTTTCTCAGGACAATCATTTAAAGGGAGCAAGTGCAGTGATCGAGAAGGATCTGGCAGCCGGAAAGCTCGCAGAACTTCTGGAGGCAGATATGCTCGTGATACTGACAAGTGTAGACAATGTGTGCCTGGACTACGGCACAGAGAATGAGCGCCCGCTGAGTTCCATGACAGTGGCGGAAGCAAAGAAATATATGGAGCAGGGACAGTTCGGCGAGGGGGATATGCAGCCGAAGATTCAGGCTGCGATCGACTTTATCGGTGATTCGGCGATCCGCTCCGTATTGATTACAAAGCTTCACGTGGATGGAAGCCAGGTAACTCCGGGCATGGGCACCATGATTACAAAATAAAGTGACAGAATAATAAAGAGAGGAATATTATGTTAAGAAAGACAAAAATTGTATGTACGTTAGGACCGTCGACGGATGATGAGAATGTGATGCGCAGCCTGATCGAGGAAGGCATGAATGTGGCGCGCTTTAACTTTTCACATGGAGGACACGAGGAGCAGTTTGGAAGACTTACGATGCTTCGCAAGCTGCGCGGGGAGATGAAGCGTCCTGTCGCGGCTCTGCTGGATACAAAGGGACCGGAGATCCGTCTGAAAGAGTTTGCAAGCGGCAAGGTGGAGCTGAAGAACGGACAGACATTTACTCTGACGACGGAGGACATCGTGGGTGATGAGAGCCGTGTGGCGATCACATACAAGGAACTGCCGGACGATGTGAAGCCGGGAGATACCATTCTGATCGATGACGGACTGATCGGTCTGGAAGTCAAGAAGATCCAGAAAGTATCCTGTGCAAAGGCAGACGCAGAGGGCAAAATGCCGATGGATATTGTCTGTACCGTTATGAACGGCGGTATGGTTTCCAATAAAAAAGGTGTGAATGTTCCGAATGTGGAGCTTTCCATGCCGTACATCAGCGAGAAAGACTATGGCGACATCGTATTTGCGGTGGAGAACGACTATGATTTTATTGCAGCCTCTTTCGTGCGCTGCGCGGATGACGTGCTTGCAATCCGCAGGATTCTCGAAGAAAAAGGCGGCGAGGACATCCATATCATCGCAAAGATCGAGAACATGCAGGGCGTGCAGAACATTGACGAGATCATCCGCGTTTCCGATGGTATCATGGTTGCCCGCGGCGACATGGGTGTAGAGATTCCGCTTGAGGATGTTCCGGTCATCCAGAAGATGATTATCAAGAAAGTCAGCGGCGCCGGAAAAGTGGTTATCACGGCGACCCAGATGCTGGATTCCATGATGAAGCATCCGCGCCCGACCCGTGCGGAGGCGACAGACGTTGCCAACGCAATCTATGACGGAACAAGTGCGATCATGCTTTCCGGTGAGACGGCTGCCGGCCAGTATCCGATCGAGGCATTGAAGACGATGGTCCGCATCGCGGTTCGCACCGAGTGCGATATCAACTATCTGCAGCGTTTCAAGGATCGCAAGAATATGAGCAGCCCGGACGTGACGAACGCGATTTCCCATGCAACCTGTACGATGGCGGGAGACCTCAATGCGGCGGCGATTCTGGCAGTATCCAAGTCCGGACGCACGGCACGCATGATCTCCAAGTACCGCCCGTATTCTCCGATCATCGGCGCATGCCTGACGGAGAAAGTATACCGTCAGCTCGGACTTTCATGGGGCGTTGCACCGCTGCTTCTTGAACAGAAAAACAAAGCGGAAGAACTGTTTGACTATGCAGTCGATACTGCAGAGACAGCAGGACTGATCAACAAGGGCGATGTGGTTGTTCTGACTGCCGGCGTACCGCTTGGCGTATCCGGAACGACCAACCTCATCAAGGTGCAGGTAGCAGGACATATCCTGGTAAAAGGAAAAGGAATTGCAGGTAAGAAGATTGCAGCAAACCTGTGCGTCTGCCACAGCGAGGAAGATCTTGCAAATTTCAAAGAGGGAGACATCATCGTTGCTGCAGATACCAACAACTGCATGATGAAGCAGATGCGTCAGGCGTCCGGACTCATCGTGGAGGCAGACAGCGACAGCTGCCATGCGGCGA
>ENA-OOWX01000422-OOWX01000422.1-human-gut-metagenome-genome-assembly--contig:-NODE-422-length-27311-cov-5.619497_pt1 | contig 27311 bp, 19 predicted proteins | sample MGYA00241583_ERZ501335 | MGnify/ENA primary metagenome ERZ501335 (study PRJEB25962, sample SAMEA2042731) | human gut metagenome | biome: human gut; feature: human-associated habitat; material: faeces...
ACATTTACACAGTATCGAAGATGCTGACGCATAAGAATGTCACCACCACACAGATCTATGCTGATTTGGTAAATTCCAAGAAGCGAGAGACGGCGAATAAGATTTCGTTGAAATAGCATTGGTTCTGTAACATAAGAAGAGTCCGACGTGGGGTTAAAACCTAGTCAGACTCTTCTTTTTTATTCTAATGTGGCATAGATGGCATAGAAATAAGTACCATATCGAGGACAAATGCTGCCACTTTCTTGGATTTATAACATGGTATCTATGAAATGACATATATTTGCGCATAAACAATTAGCAAATATCACTATGAATCAGAAAAGTATAGAACATATAGCACTCTATTCCCTTCTATTGGTAGGTACTCTTGTCGTTGGCGTTTTAGCTCGTCAGTTTGTTTTATCCAAAGGTATTGACGATTTCAGTAGTGGTGTTGCATTTTTTGCAACAGTAATTGTCTTGATGGCGATCTATACCAGTTTACAGACAACTTTCAATCAGTTTCTGCTGCCACGCATAGAAGCTTTTCTATTGCGTTTCTCTGCTTTTCAAACGATGAAAAATCACAATAACACCGTTTCTGTTCCGGAAGCCCCTACAAGTAAAGATTCAAACCAGGCTACGCCTGATGTCATTGAGCCTGCTCCTACCATTGAAGAAGCAATCTCTGAACCTTCAGAATATGAAGTCATACGAACCAACGCTATCGCAAAAAAGAATCATGCTATTCAAACCAAATTGGAAAAGGTCATCAGCTATACGAAGCAAACAATGGTTGCCTATATGAGTGAAGAAGATCTCAATCGCCTATGCACATACGTTGCAGAATATAGTACAGACAATACCTTACAAAAGATATCGCCCGTAAAGGTTGACTCACAGCTTAAAAGCATTGATATAATGCACTTTGGTTGGAATATCGGCAAAGCTTTTGGTATAAAGCGTATTCATACAGCCACATTCATCAAGAATGTCTTTGCCCATACCCTTCGTGACTTGGAAATCTCAACTATTGAGCGCAAAATGTCGCATACCGAATCGGAGTGTAGTATTAAGTTGAATGATAAGATAGCTATATAAACTATTATAATATTACTTTTCTGGATACATCCATACAAGATTAGGAGCATCAAAAGATGAATAAGCAAGCCAATGATTGGACAATACACTTATTTCTTCTCGCGTCATATCCTTTCTTGGTTTATAATTTTGGAGAACATCATTAGCCCTTATATCATCTATTATAGTTATATTACTTGGTTTTGTCAATGTCCTTCTAAAAAGATCAACAAACTCTTGCATTGTATTTATATCCTTATTGGGAGAGGTATATAAAATCATATAATTATCAACAGTTGGTCGACATTCAACATTAATTACCTTGTGTGAGAAATCAAAGATAAGCTTTGTTGATTTGAGATTGTATGAATTATCAATACGCTCAATTTGATAATAATCAATATTTCTGCCCTGTGTTCTTTGAATAATATCTCTTCTATCTTCTAAACTTATTTTTAAGCCAAAATATATTCCAGTTACAGCCTCCGAAATAATAGTTTTTTTACCTGCCGTATTAAAAACTAATCTAATCTCATTTTCATATTTCCATGCTAAAGACTTTGTACCAAATACTTTTTTTTGTACAGTAAAAGTATCATCAACCTCTGTAACTTCAGGTCTCTCGTCTTGATACTGCACATTTATCACATTACGAATATCATATTCTTTAGAGTAATTATCAATTAATTTGTTCAAATCGTATTCTATACAGAATCCTTTATGTGAATTGGCATAATGAGCCCACAGTAACTCGTTATTTGGAAAATCCTTTTCAGTTGGTTTTGATAAAGAATAAATTCCTATGTTTCCTATATCTTGCATTATAGGAGTAACCCAATGTTCATGTCTATCTGCTTTAGGGAGCATCACAGAACCTTCAAAAGGGTCATTTAAAAACTTTATAGGTGATGCAAAAATAATATTTTTTGAAAGGAGAATAGAATCTTTTTCTCTATTACTGGTAATTTGATTTGCTCTATATTTATATACTTTACTCATATACTCATATTTAATCGCTATAAAGATAGTAATTAATTCATTATTAACACCAAAAGTTATCTCACAGTTATATTTCGGTGATGTTTTCCACCATCAAAACACCAATTTCCTTTGCCAGCGAACAATTAAAAACGAGTACGTATGGCAAACGAACAAATCACTTTTGATAAGCTGCCGCAGGCGGTAGGTTATCTCACAGAGCAGATGGAACAAATTCGGCAAATGTTGGCGGCATTGCAACCGCAGACCTCTTCTGACAAGCACCGTCTTGTTGAAATTGACGAAGCCTGTAAAATCACACGAAAGGCAAAACCTACCATTTACACGCTTGCACGTAAAGGACTGATTCCAGCCTATAAAAAAGGTAAGAAACTCTACTTCTATGAAGATGAGTTGCTGCAATGGATTGAGTCCGGGCGCAAGCAGATGCAGGCCATGTCGCTCCAGGAACAGGCAGCGGAGATAGTACATGGAGCGAAGCGCAAACCAAAGGGAGGTTATAACTTTTGATTTGCATGAATATGGAAACCTCCAAATTAACAGCAGAAGGTATTATCGGAGAGGCTGTGCGCATCGGAGCTAAAATGTCCGGCGGTGAGTTCCCGATAGAAATTTTTCCTATCAGGATTCAGCGTATTATCAGCAGTTTGCACGATTGTCAGGGCTACCCTGTGGATTATGTTGCTGCGGCTATCCTTGCGGCCATTGCCGTGGGGATTGGTAACTCCCATCTGGTGCAGGTGAAGCGCAACTGGCTGGAAAGTCCCATTCTGTACATGGCATTGATTGGTCGCCCCGGAGCCAATAAGAGTCATCCGCTGAGTTTCGCTTTCCAGCCGTTCATTGAGCATGATTATTGTCAGAATCAGGAATATCAGAAGTTGTATGCCGAGTATGAACGCACTATGTCCATGAGTAAGAAGGAACGCTTGGAAGCCGGTTTGGATGAGTTTCCGCAGGCTCCCGTGCGCAGCCGCTTTCTTGTTTCGGATATCACTCCCGAAGGTTTGAGCCTGATACATGCTCAGAATCCCAGAGGACTCTGCCTTTGGTCGGACGAGCTGTCGGCCTGGTTCAAGAATTTCAACCGCTATAATAACGGTTCGGAAGAACAGTTCTGGCTTTCGGTATTCAATGCCAAGCCTACGATTTCCGACCGCAAGAGTACGCAAAGTTCCATTTTTATCAGACGTCCCTATATCTCTGTTATCGGTACCATCCAAAAGAAGATTTTGGGTGAACTGGTCAAGGGCGAACGTTCGAGTAACGGCTTTATTGACCGTATTCTTTTCGTGATGCCTGAATCTGTTTTGAAAAGCAGATGGAACGACCGGGAAACTCCTGAAGAACTGGAAATCCAGTGGCAACAGATTATAGACAAGCTGATTGCACAGGATTGTCCGCATGACGAGAATAATGAGTTGCAGCCTCAATGCCTGCCATTCGATGAAGAAGCCAAGCAACGGCTTTACGGTTGGCAGCATGAAAATGCCCGTCTATGTGATATGGAAACCAACGATGCTTTGGTCGGTATTTACTGCAAACTGGAAATCTACATTATCCGATTTTGTTTGATTATCCAGCTTGCCCGATGGACTTGCGGAGAGTGCGATAAGACTACGATTGACCTTGAAAGCGTGAATCGTGCCATCCTGCTGACTGAATATTTTCGGACTACAGCTGTAAAAGTGCAGACTGCCGTCAGTCAGGAACAGTTGAGCGAATTGCACCGCAACATCTACCTGAATCTGCCTCAGAGATTTACAACGGCAGAAGGTATCGGCATTGCTGAAAGTTACGGGATGAAGGAACATGCTTTCAAGATGTTTCTAAAACGACACATCGGAACATTATTCAGAAAAGAGAATCATGGAGAATACAGTAAATAAACCTGTTACTATGCACATTTTCGCAACCGAGGGGTTTGTGAAGTTGCGAAAATGTACATAGTAACATCCAAACAGAAAGAAAAATGAACTACAGATTTACATTAGAACCATACAAAGGTGTCAGCACCCGGCATACATGCCCGAACTGCCACCGCAAAAGTTGTTTCGCCAAATACATCGATACGGAGAAGCAAATCAGCTTTCCTGATTATGTAGGGCGATGCAACCATGAACAAAAGTGCGGCTATAACTATACGCCCAAAATGTATTTTGACGAGAATCCGATTGCCAAAGAGCGATTGAACGAAGAGTTTGTGCCGATGTCAAAGCCACGCATCAGTCTGCCTCCTGCACCATCCTTCATTGAGCCGGAAATCATGAGGCAGTCCTTGAAGCTATATCACACGAACAAGCTGTTTCAGTTCCTGAGCTTTCATTTCGGACAGGAGGCTACCGAAGAGCTGATGTTGCGCTACCATGTGGGAACCTCGAAACATTGGCCGGGAGCAACAGTCTTCTGGCAGGTAGATATTTCCGGACGGGTACGAACCGGAAAAGTGATGCTCTACAATCCCGAAAACGGGAGACGGATTAAAGAGCCGCACAACTACATCACGTGGGTACATTCCCTTCTGAAGAAAGAGAATTTCAACCTTCGGCAATGTTTGTTTGGTGAACATCTTTTGGCCTCCGACCGGCAGCGTCCGGTTGCCCTAGTGGAGAGTGAGAAAAGCGCTTTGATTTCCAGCTTCTATTTGCCGCAATACCTCTGGATTGCTTCGGGCGGAAAGAACGGAGCCTTCAATCGGGATGCCATGAGCGTATTGAGAAATCGCCGTGTCCTGCTCTTCCCCGATCTGGGGGCGACCGACTATTGGAACAGTAAAATGGAGATGATCCGGAGCCTGGGAATAGAGGTTTCTCTCTTCGATTTTATGGAAAGAAACGCAACAAAAGAAGAACGGGATGCAGGTTATGACATCGCCGATTTTCTGCTGAGAGAAGAGACAAAGGAAGCTATTCTTAATCGTCTTATCACGTTGAATCCGGCCTTGAAAACGCTGGTTGAAACTTTCGATTTGCAGCTCGTCAATGTGGAGAAAGCACCGCTTTCAGCAACAGTTCAACGTACCTGAAAAGGACTTTCCTGAAGATAACTTTCAGATGTCTGATTCACTTCTTTTTCACTGGAGCAAGTTTATGCCGGTGTCTTACATTTCCCGGCCACTTGCTCACCTCAAAAGACGGTGAGACAGCTCCCGATGGTCACAATCATTAATCTCAAAAGCAAAGATTATGGATAAGAAAAATACAGTTACAATCCGTCTTACAGACGAACAATTCGGCTGGCTTAGAGCACTCAGCCGACGCAGTAAACGCAGTCAAAGCGAAGTAGTGCGTTCACTCATCGAACACGGTACGGTGCGCGAACGGATAACGAGAGAAAATCTTGACATCATCAGAAAACTGATTGGCGAAAGCACGAACCTGAACCAGCTTGCCAAACGAGCCAACGCTTACGGTTTTTATCGTGTGGCCGATGAGTGCCGGGTCGTCGCCCAAGAGATTTCACAACTCATAAAACAACTCAAGGATGATAGGTAAGATTGTCAAAGGCACGTCGTTTTCAGGGTGCGTAAACTATGTGCTGAAAGAAGATAAATCGCGCCTGCTGAAAGCGGTTGGTGTCTATGGTTCACCCGAAGAAATAGCGGAACAATTCGAGTTGCAGACTTTACTGAATGACAAGGTCAAGAACAAGGTCGGCCATATATCATTGAGCTTCTCCGCAGAAGACGGAGACCGCATCCGTGATGATGATGGGCTGATGCTAAAGATCGCCCATGACTATATGAAACTGATGGGAATCGTGAACACGCAGTTCATCATCGCCCGGCATACCGACCGTGATCATCCGCATTGTCATATCGTTTACAACCGTGTGGATAATGACGGACGCACCATCAGCGACAAGAACGACCGCTACCGGAATGAAAAGGTCTGCAAGATGCTGACAGCCCGTTACCGTTTGCATTTTGCCGAAGGAAAAGAGCATGTCAATTTCATGCGGTTACGTCATCATGACAAGGTAAAGTATTTTATCTATCATGCCTTGAAACGAGAAGTTCCGAAGGCCCGAAGCTGGAGTGAGCTGAGACTGGCCTTACGGAAATACGGAATTGATACGCAATGGAAGCTAAGTCGCACGACCGGAGAGATGCAAGGTGTCAAGTTCACATGTGACCAACTGACCTTTAGCGGTTCCAAGATTGACCGTCAGTTCAGTTACCTGAACATCGACCAGGAACTGAGATATAACGCTCTTTCTGCTACTATGAACCAGCGTCAGATACAACAGGCAGAAATCATACGCGAGGAACCTCGGCATGAATACCAGCAGGAGAACCATCTCGGTATCAGTCTGGGACTGTTCACGCCCTCTCCTACGGATTATGATACGGAGGAAGCGATACAAGCCAACCGGCTTAAAAAGAAGAAAAAGAAACCGAAACGCAAGCGAGGTTTCAGTCTATAATCAATTTTTTATTAACCGTCAAAATTCAAATTATTATGAATTATTCCGATTTTATTTACGATTTCAATCTTTATTTGTGTGAGAGATTCGGTTACAGAAACTGTTGTTCCGTCATGCACAACGCCAACGGCATTTGTGTTTCTGTCCATGTTGGCGAAATGGATTTATACATTCGTTTCTGGGAATACAGTTGTGGTGTTGGCAGCATCCCCGACTGGAGCATTATCATTGTACGCAGCAACTTCAAACGAGACCAACAGGAAAACCTGAAGGACCTTGCCCGCTTCTTCAAGGAGTATGCCCCACGTTATGGTTACAAATACCTCTGCACCGAGGATGACGATTACAAGTATTATCAGACCCTTGGTCTGAAACTTATCCACAGAGGATTTTTCAGACAATATAATTATGGGTTGCCGTTAAAGGAGTTGGAGGTATAATGTAGATTTTTAAAAAAGGAGAGGTTTTCCTCTCCTTTTTTATTTTGTAAATCCATTATTTGCCGTTAATAGAGAGGGAAAGTACAGTTGTCCTTCGATATTATTCAGTCCGAATTTTTATAAATAACATACAACAAAGTAAAGAACAAACTACTTCATTTGGGACTTATAGTCCATATATGTTTTCCCTATTAACTGTACCTCCTTACTAATCGTATTTTTAAGTATTGCCTTGGTTATGTTTTGTGCATCAATTTTAATCTGTTTTGTTTCTGTATGATTCTCGTACTCAAACTTGATTTCTTTAATCTTGATATTTCCGCAATCTGTTTTTATATAAGCATCGTCAAATGGAAATACATAGTTTTTATTTTGTTCGCAATTTTCAGGTAATTCTTCTTCTAATTTCTGTATATCTGTAATAATCTCATCTTTTGCATTTCTAATCTTATTTTCTTTAGTTGTTAAAGGAATATGGGTTGCATTAATCCATTTGTAGCTACTAGGCGAAAGACTCAAACAATCCAGTCGTTTTTTATATAATTGGATATTAAAATCATGTGCTTTAGCCCAATCTTCATCAACCTGAAAAAGTATATGTCTAACAGAACTATCAATAGTTAATGTGGTTTCAGCAACAATAGCCTCTCCCTCTTCCGGTTCTCTTAATTCCATTAAATCAATTCCGTAATACTCGCCAAATTTCTTTGCCCCTTCTTGATATCCCTTCTTGGTAACCATTATGCCTTTTACATCTTCCAAATCATAAAGAACGCCAAAAAAGTCTCTTACTTTACCAATAGATACTGTGTGGTTATAATTCTTACACTCTATTGCAATCTTAAATGTGGTATTATCATATTGATATTCCCAGTACACATCTATTTGATGCTTCTGGCCTGACTTTCCAGTCAATTTCACATTATGCTTAACCTCTATATTCTTTACATACAAATTCTTCAAAATCTCATTATAAATTTCTTGAGTAAATTTCTCATATTCAATATTATCATTCATAAAAATCAATTTTAAGATTGTATATACTTCAAAAGTAAACAATTAATCTTAATCAAAATCTCTTAGATGCATTGTTCTCGGCCATAATACCGTAAAAATTGAATTATACGCAATAAAAATTCCTTTTACAGCTAATTATTAATCAAAACTCAATTGCTCTTTTAGGCAAAAGGATTATATTTGTATAATTGTTAATTAAGCGATGATATATGTCCAACAAAAAAATAAACCGAATCAAAGTGATGCTAGCCGAGAAGGAAAAGACCAATAAATGGCTGGCAGAGCAAGTGGGGAAAGATCCTGCTACCATCTCCAAATGGTGTACCAATACGGCACAACCTAGTTTGGAAATGCTACTTCAAATAGCTAAAGTACTTAACGTGGAGGTTAAGGACTTGCTCAGAGAGTCTGATGAATAAGATTTATATATACTAAGTATTCTCAAATAAATGCAGAATGTCTGCATTCTTAATTTAAACCTTTGCTTATGATATTCTCATATAGAGTAAGCTAGATTCAAAATTGATTTTATGAACAAACAACAACTTGCCAATAAGATATGGGCATCTGCCAACAAGATGCGTTCCAAGATAGAAGCCAACGAATACAAGGATTATATTCTTGGCTTGATTTTCTATAAATTCCTGTCAGACAACGAAGTGAACTATCTGAAAAGTATCGGATGGACCGATGAAGATTTAGTGACACTTGTAGAAGATCATGATAATCAGGAAGCAGTCATGATGATGGAATATTGCAGAAATAACATCGGCTACTTTATACAATACAAAAATCTGTTCGGTACCTGGCTGAAGCCCAATTCTGAATTTCGTGTGGCAGACTTGAGCGGAGCACTCAATAGCTTCGACCGCCTGATCAGCCCTCATTATAAACATGTCTATGAAAACATCTTCAAGACATTACAGGCCGGATTGAGTAAATTGGGCGAAAATACCGCATCTCAAACACGTGCACTGAAGAATTTGATCAAACTGATAAAAGATATACCTACCGATGGAAGCCAGGACTATGACGTGCTGGGGTATGTATATGAATACCTTATCAGTAACTTTGCAGCCAATGCCGGGAAAAAGGCAGGAGAATTCTATACGCCTCACGAGGTGGCTATCTTGATGTCTGAAATTGTGGCTGAGCACCATAAGAATAAAGACAAAATCGAAATTTATGACCCAACAAGCGGTTCAGGTTCGTTGTTGATTACCATCGGTAAATCGGTTGGGCGTCATATAGAGGACAAGAACAAGGTGAAATATTATGCTCAGGAACTGAAGGAAAACACTTACAACCTGACACGTATGAATCTGGTAATGCGTGGCATCAAACCAGACAACATCAACACCCGTTGTGCCGACTCTCTGGAAGAGGACTGGCCTTTGCAGGCTGACGGTGGAGATATCGGAAAACCGCTTTACGTGGATGCTGTTGTCAGCAATCCTCCCTATTCGCAACAGTGGGATGCTAACGACCGTGAACTGGATCCGCGTTTTAAGGATTATGGTGTAGCTCCTAAAAGCAAAGCCGACTACGCCTTTCTGCTTCATGAACTCCATCACCTTAAACCAGACGGTATCCTGACAATTGTACTTCCTCACGGTGTTCTCTTCCGTGGTGATGCCGATGAAAATAGTGAAGGGGAAGGCAAAATACGTCGCAACTTGATTGAGAAGAACAACATCGATGCCATTATCGGACTGCCGGCCAATATCTTCTTTGGTACAGGTATCCCTACCCTCATCATGGTGCTCAAACAGCATCGTGACAATGACGACGTGTTGATTATCGATGCCTCAAAGGGTTTTGTCAAGGAAGGAAAAAACAACAAGCTGCGCGAATGTGACATCAAACGTATTGCCGATACGGTACGCGACCGCAAAACAGTTCCCGGATATTCCCGTACAGTGTCCCGTGATGAAATCCGTCAAAACGGTTACAATCTGAATATCCCTCGTTATGTAGATTCCAGTGATCCTGTTGAGAAGTTCGACATCTATGCCACCATGTTCGGAGGCATTCCTCACAGTGAGATTGATGAACTTCAAAAATATTGGGACACATTCCCTTCTTTGCGCGAAGAATTGTTTGTAGCGGATGCAGACAAACCTTATTCTCAATTGAAGACAGAAGATACCCAATCGGTTATAGAGCAGAATACAGACGTAAAAGCCTTCCAGAAGAGATTTGCACGGGCTTTCGAAGGTTTTGCCGACAGTGTTCATCACCGGCTGATTGATCAGATAGCGACTGCAAATTCCCAAAAAGAGTTGGATGCTATTTCCGATGATATTTTTGCTCGTTTGCATGGGATGCCTCTCATCGACCGATATGCAGCCTATCAAGCGTTGGCTGACAACTGGCAGAGCATCACCAATGACATTGAGACCATACAGCAGGAAGGCATAGAAACGGCAAGAGAGGTAGAACCTGCTTATAAGCTGGTAAAGAAAGGCGACGAAGAAATTGAAGTGCCGGATGGCTTGAAAGGCCGTATTGTTCCTTTTGAGTTGGTACAACAGGAAAAATTCCAGGACGATTTGCAAGCAATTGCCGATTTGCAGATGCGAGTAGAAGAAATCTCCGGTGAACTGGATGAAATCCGTGAAAACTTCTCGGAAGAGGAGTCTGAGGTCTATTTGGATAGTGAAAAGGAAAATGCCTTTGATAAGAAAGCCATTACTGCGGGAGCAAAAGCCAAAAAGGATGCGGTGGAAGAGGAAACTAAAGAGAAACTGAAGAAGATTGTCAAACTTTGGGAAGAACAAAAAAACAAGAACAAACAAATCAAGGAGGCTAAGCAGGCTCTTATTGACAAAACGGTAGAAGCGATAGAGAACCTTTCAGACGAAGAAATTTCTCTGTTCCTGCATAGAAAATGGATTGATCCTATTATCAAAGGTATTGATGAAACGCTCTCTGAGGTCTTATCTACTTTTGAAAACAAAGTGCGTGCATTAGGGAATAAGTATGCCGTAAGCTACAAGCAGTTGAATGATGATTTGGAAAAGTCTCAAAAAGAATTGTCTGGTCTTATTAATGAACTGACTGGAAATGAGTTTGCGATTCTGGGGCTTAATGAGTTGATTAATGATGGAAAGGAGTAAATGTATGAATGTGCCGGAGATAAGATTTAAGGAGTTCTGTGATTACTATAATGATGTCCTTCTTGAGAAGTGCCTATCAGTTAGTAACAAAAAAAATAATAAGTTAGAATATAAAAAGGAAGACGCACTTTCTGTTTCTGATGAATTTGGCGTTGTTAATCAGATAGAGCATTTGGGGAGAAGTTATACAGGGAACAATATATCCACTTATAAAATTTTGAATAAAGGGCAGATAGTTTATACAAAATCTCCGTTAAAGTTAAAGCCTTTTGGAATAATTAAAGTAAATAACAACAAACCAGGAATAGTTTCAGTTTTATATGCAATATACGACGTTAAAGAGGGCTTCGATCCTAACTATATCAGTGTTTACTTTGAGCCTAGTTTCAGACTTAATAAATACCTTTTACCTCTCATAAATAAAGGTGCAAAAAACACTATCAATATTAGTGATGAAACGGCCCTATCTGGTGAAGTGCATATACCATTATCTCATGCAGAACAGCAAAAGATAGTATCCTATTTCCAATCATTGGACTCATTAATTCAAATCATTTCAAAGAAACTTGCGTCTTTAAAACGAATAAAGGCGGCAAGCCTACAATCTATGTTCCCACAAGAAGGAGAAACTGTACCTAAAGTCAGATTTAATGGATTTGAAGAAGAATGGAGTTTAAAATGTGTCTCTGAACTTTTATGTGAAAGGAATGAACTTAGTCCCCAAAGTCCAGAATTTCCATTAATGGCATTTATTGCCAATAATGGTATTACAGAAAAAGGAGAACGATATGATAGAAGTGCATTAGTAAATGATGTTATTAACAAACAGTATAAAAGGACATATTATGGGGACTTCATTTATAGTTCAAACAACTTGGAGACAGGGTCAATAGGTCTAAATACATATGGCAAGGCTACTATATCGCCAGTTTATAGTATTTTTTATTGTACGTTAAATTCTGATTCTAATTTTGTAGGTTATTGTATGACTAGGAAATCATTTATTAAGGAAATGATAAAATGGCGACAGGGTGTTATGTATGGTCAGTGGAGAATTCATGAGAAAGACTTTCTTAGGATAAAAGTCTTAGTACCATCTTTACCCGAACAACAAAAGATTGGTGCTTACTTCCGCAGTCTAGATCGGCAAATCTCTCTCCAAACCCAGCGCCTTGAGAAGCTAAAACAAATCAAGGCAGCTTGTCTGGATAAGATGTTTGTATAAAATATCATTCAAACCTTTAATGGAGTAAATATGGATAATATAAACGACATACAATATTTCGTCAAGGAAAGCCAGTTTGAACAAGCCTTGGTTGACCTTCTTCCCCATCATGGTTGGGAAAAGGAAGTCCTCGTACAACCCACAGAAGAAGATTTGATCCAGAACTGGGCAAAGATTCTCTTTGACAACAACCGGGACATCAATAAATTGGGCAATTATCCGCTTACTGCGAGTGAGATGCGTCAAATCATCGATCAGGTGAATCTATGCGACAGCCCATACGCCATGAATATGTTTATCAATGGCGGACAAGTATGCATCAAACGCGACAATCCCGCCGATACAAACAATTATGGCAAGGAAGTCTATCTGAAGATTTTCGATGCACGCGAAATCAGTGCCGGGCAAAGTCGCTACCAGATTGCGCGCCAACCTCGTTTCAAGGCTTCGCACCCGTTGGGCGGTGACCGACGTGGCGATGTGATGTTGCTTATCAATGGTATGCCGGTAATTCATATCGAGTTGAAACGTTCAAAAGTAGATGTGAGTCAGGCTACCTTCCAGATTAAACGCTATACCCACGAAGGCGTATTCGGCAACGGCATCTTCAAGATGGTACAGATTTTCGTGGCCATGACTCCGGAGGAGACACTTTATTTTGCCAATCCGGGCAAAGAAGAGAATTTCAAGCCGGAGTTTTATTTCCATTGGGAAGACTTTAACAATACTGTCATACGGGACTGGAGACGAATTGTATCCGATTTGCTCAGTATTCCAATGGCGCATCAGCTAATAGGTTATTATACCATTGCCGACGATAAGGACAAAACACTGAAAGTACTTCGCAGCTATCAGTATTTTGCAGCCAGCAAAATCAGTGACATAACGCATAAGACCAATTGGGATACTCATCAGCATCGTGGCGGATATGTGTGGCATACCACCGGTTCCGGAAAGACCATGACCAGTTTCAAATCGGCACAACTCATTGCCAATTCCGGCGATGCAGACAAAGTGGTATTTCTATTGGACCGTATCGAACTTAGCGTGCAATCGCTGGATGAATACCGTGGCTTTGCGGGAGAAGACGAAGCGATTCAAGATACGCAGAATACGGCTATCCTGTTGAGCAAGCTCAAAAGTACGGATAACGACGACCGCCTGATTGTGACCTCTATTCAGAAGATGTCGAACATCAAAGCCGGGAAAGATATTTCGCAGGACGACATTGATCTGATAGACCGCAAACGACTGGTATTCATCATAGACGAATGTCATCGTAGTGTGTTCGGCGATATGCTGATAGGTATCAAGAATACGTTCAAAAGAGCCCTGCTTTTCGGCTTCACGGGCACACCGGTATTCAAAGAAAATGCCAAGCATGAAATCATGACCGAAACCATATTCGGCGACATGATTCATAAATACACCATTGCCAACGGAATCCCTGATCACAACGTATTGGGATTCGATCCGTATATGGTGAGAACCTACGATGACAATGAGCTTCGCGAAAAAGTGGCATTCTCCCAACTGAAGGTAAATAGCATCGAGGAGATTGAAGATGACGAGCAGAAAATGGCTGTTTACAACCGGTTCATGAATGAGATGAAGATGCCGGACACTTATAAGGAAGGAGATGAAACTATACATGGAATAGAACATTATCTGCCTAAAGACATTTATCAGCAGCCTATTCATCATCAGGCTGTTGCTGCCGACATCGCAAGCGGAAGGGATAAACTGAGCAAGAACGGTAAATTCCACGCCATTCTGGCCACAAAGAATATTCCTGAGGCAATCGCTTATTATCGGATATTCAAGGAGCAATATTCTTCTCTGAATGTGGTGGCCGTATTCGACAACAACATAGACAATTCTGATGGCGGAATCGCCAAGGAAGATGCCTTGCTGGAGATGCTGGATGACTATAACCAGAAATATGGAACAACATTCCAGCTTTCCACATACGCCAAATACAAAAAGGATGTGGCCAAAAGACTGGCACACAAGAAGCCTTACCTCAATATAGAACATGATCATGCACAGCAGATAGACTTGCTTATTGTAGTTTCGCAGATGTTGACAGGTTATGACTCCAAATGGGTAAATACGCTGTATGTGGATAAGGTAATGAAATATGTGGACATTATCCAGTCGTTCTCACGTACCAACCGCTTGTTTGGTCCGGACAAGCCTTTCGGCATTATCCGCTACTACTCTTTCCCTTACACCATGGAGCAGAATATCAATGATGCACTCGATGTATATGTGGACAGACCGTTGGGCGTTTTTGTCGATAAGCTGGAAAGTAATCTGACAAATATCAACCAGAAGTTCTTGCACATAAGGGATATATTCCAGGCACAGGAAATCAAAAACTTTGCAAAATTGCCGGAAGCAAGAGAAGACAGGAATATGTTTGCCAAAGATTTTAGTCAGATGACTCATCTGCTGGAAGCAGCCAAGCTGCAAGGATTCACATGGGATAAGGATGAATATGAGTTCCAGCATGGCGATACCTATACCTACGTCAAGATGGAACTGGATGAACAGACTTACCTTATTCTGCTGCAACGATACAGGGAACTGTTTGAAGGTAATGGAGGGGGCAGTACGGAAGGAGATGATTTTGACTATCCTATTGACACCTATATCACAGAAACAGGTACGGGTACGATCGATGCCGAATATATCAACTCCAAGTTTGTGAAGTTCATCAAGAATCTCTACATGTCCGGTCCAGGAAGCGAACTGACCAAAGAAGCCTTTAAAGAGTTGCACAAAACCTTTGCTTCTCTATCACAAAAGGATCAGCGTACGGCAATGATTATCCTGCACGACCTGCAAAGTGGAGATTTACACCTGTCGCCGGGTAAGACGATCTATGATTATATCGCAGAATACCAATTCCGCGAATTGCACAAACAAGTTATGATTCTGGCCGAAGCGACTGGTATAAACGCCAGTCAACTGGAGCACATTATGAGTCGTAATGTAACGGAACAGAATCTGAATGAGTTCAGTCAGTTTGACAATTTGAAACTGACATTGAACATGGCCAAAACTCGTGAGTTCATAGCCAAAGTAGAAGGTACAGAAGTTCCGGCTCGTCTGGTTATTCCCAAAGCAGACAAATTACTTCGAGAGTTTATTTTAGACAGCAGTTGTAGAGAACGTATTCTGAAAGCGTACTTGAATATGGAGGAGAATTATCAATCCGAAGAAGAACAGGTGCCGCAAGACGAAGACGTTATTATAGACGAAGTACAGCATGTAGACGTGGCCGTCATAAAAGATAATATTCGGAGCATTCTTAAAACAACTTTGACCGCAGTACTGCCACAAATGCGTCCTATCGATGAGATTATAAACAGCGTATTCTATGTGATAGACACACCGTCAATTGACTCTTTGGATAATGTAGGCATGTTTATCCAGCGGGCATTTACCAATCTATACGGTAAGAAAGCAACTATCGTAGATAAGTTTGTGGCATTTAATTTATTGGTCACCAAGTTTGAGGCATATCTGAAGAAATTGTATTATCTGATGAAAGGCCATGAAGTTCCTGCCCAAAATCCCGGTGAAGATGTAACTTGGAAAAACGTGATTTATGCCCACAAATGTCTATGGAATCTGAAATACAGCACGGATGAAGGAAAGCAGCAGCTATATCAATACCTTATGCTCATTAAAGGTTGGAGAAACAGTGAATCACACATTTCTCCTACCGCTTCAGAACAGGAAGTTGATACCGCAATCAGCATCATCCTGACCATGTATTTCTATTCTACGGGTTCTTCTATTACAGATTTGGAAATGAATGGACATGAAATACAAAAATCAGAAAGTGTGTACAAAGAAAATTCTTATGCCCATAAAGTAATTCAGTTGCATCCATATTATAATGAAGAAAATGATGATCAGCAATTGGTCGCTGAAGCGGACGTAAAGGATTGGCCAGAAGAAAAACGAATCGCAACTCTGAAAAAGAGCATTTGCCAGCTTATTGGATATGAAGCTAAAAAGTCTCCTTTGAGCAAGCAAAGACATTGGATTGCGATTTATCGTATAGCAGCAGATAAGGGATTTATCATAGAAGGTGATTTTGCTTATTTCAAAAGAATCATTGATGATATGCAAATAAATAACCTTCCTGTTCCTCTTAAAATAGAATCACTACAAAGCTCCATCAAAGATGTGTATGCAAAAGATATTGAGGATTGGACAGACGATAACCTTAGTGGCAAAAAACTATCAGAGTATGAAGATATTAAGAAATGTGCTGATGCGTTTGCCAAGATTGTAGGAAATAATATTAATACGAAATAAGACGATTATCATGAAACATATATCAATCCGTGTGCCTTGGCACGATAATAAATGGAATGGAACTATTTGTCAATGTCCGAAAAATAATCCATTCTGCATGATGCTTCACAATATATCTGAAAGAAAAGATGAGAACAAAGAAGAAACTTATGCAGGAAAGGATTGGAATTCTCTCAAGCATGATCAATTACCTGCTTGTGTTGGCGAGAATGGTGGTTTTATGAATGAGAAGCCATATAAAAGAATCTTCAAACATGTTTATGCTTTTGGAGAAACACCACATACAAAACTATTACCTACAACAGTTGAACTTCAGCCATATAGCTGTTATGGAATACCTTTTAGATATCTATCTAAGGATTTTCAGGAAAAACTGAATCATAAATATCCTAATATGTCCAATGACGAAACAGCACCGTTTACTACACCTTGGGTATATGGAAGAGAACGACAGTTTGAAATCTTGAATTATTTCAAATCAAATATTGAGGCAGGTAATTCTCTTGGAGTTTTTTATTGTACAAAAGGCAATCCTGTTGATGAAGATGCAAAATTAATTGTTGGTATAGGTGAGATCACTAAAGTTCTGGATGTACAAAAATATGAGACAACAGCCGATTATACATATCCTTTTTGGGATTTGATCTTTGAGCATGGCATAAGAACTGATTTGAAGAAGTCAAAAGGATTTCTTTTGCCATACCATGAATACATGTCACTTGATGAAGACTATGTAAAAGCCCAAACAGGTAAATCGAAACAAGAAGTAATTGATGAAATAAAAATTACTATCCCGAAGTTAGGTAATAGCCAGATTATCTTTAATGAATTATCCTACGGTTGTGATTATGTTAGCAATCACAGTATGCTGATTATTCTTAATGTTGCCAGAAAGTGCTTGGAATCGGTTATTAAACATGGGCTGGTTGGAGGAAACTGGAAACAACAAATTTTGTGGATAGATTCCCAAATTGCAAAGGTGAAGGATATGATAGGTCCTTTCCCAGCTTTCGCCGAGGCTTTATCAGCAATAGGGGTAAATTATGCATTTATAATTGAACAGGATTTACGAAATAATGGATATTGTGGGGTTAAAGATAATCCATGGGAAGCCTTTGATAAATTGATGAAAGGTGAATTGTCTCTTCCTGATTCCGTATATAAAAGTGAACTTACTCATTATCGTATTCTTTGGAAAAATACTCTAAGTAACCAAAGACAAGTACTGGAACTGCTATCACGTTTTGAAATAAATTCGGAAGTAATAAAATGGTGGTTTGATAGTCCTGGCTGCTATGATGAATTATTAAATAATCCATATATTATCAGCGAGGAGAGTCTTATTGAAAATTATCTTCCTGTTACAACCGAAATGATTGATCTTGGCATAATGGCTGACCCTAAGATTCAAGGCAAATGGACTCCAAAAGCTCCTTCACTAGTGGAATCCGTAATTGATAATAGAAGGATCCGCTCATTTATCATTTCAAAACTTGTGGCAAGTCTCAGTGATGGTGATACATTAATTTCTGCAAACGAGATTGAGTTATATATAAAAGATTGTTTGGCTGCGGACAATCATCAACTGCCATATAATTATTTAATGTCAAACAAAGAGTTCATTGAAGAAAAAACTGTATACCTTAATACTGATGACAGGTGTGCACTGCAGTTGAAGGAATATAAAGAAATTGATGATTATTTGCGTAAGATATTCAAAGGTCGTGCTTCAAAGGATGTCAAATCACCAGTAAAAGAAGACTGGAATACGATTGTTAAAGCATCTATTGATGATTACAATGAAGCAAATGAGCGATGCCGTAATGCTGTAGCTGACCAGGTAAAGGCATTGGAAATGTTCTGCAGTAAGCGCCTTTCTGTACTGGCAGGTCCAGCTGGAACAGGCAAAACTACAGTTGTCAAAGCTTTCTTAAAATCGCCACAAATAAAAGCAGAAGGTACACTCCTTTTGGCTCCTACAGGAAAAGCACGAGTTCGCTTAGGTAACATGTCAGCAGGTATTCAAGCCCTAACTATTGCGCAATTTCTGACGCGTCAGGGTTTCTTTGACTGGGATACAATGACACCTTGTGTTCCTGAAGATGCAGAAAAACGTAAATACTGTGGAGCAAAAAATGTCATTATTGACGAGTGTTCCATGCTTACATGTAAGGACTTTTATGTCTTAATGAAAGCATTGGATTTAAAGAGCATTAATCGAATAATTTTAATTGGAGACCCATTTCAATTACCTCCTATTGGGCCTGGCAGACCATTTGCTGATTTATTTAACTACCTAAAGGATAATAAAGACGAATATTTAAGATCGGCAATAACAAAATTGCGATATGTTGTAAGAACTATTAATACAGGAGACTCTGACATATTGACTTTAGCATCATGGTTCTCTGGAGAAAAACCTGCAAAGAATTCCGATCTTATTTTTGAGCAAGTTGCCAAAGGAAATCTTAATAATGACCTGGTTGTTTATACTTGGAATGATGAAAACGACCTTAAAGACTGTTTGAAAGAGGCCATTGAAAAAGAGTTGCCAGAAGAGGAAGGTAAATCTTTATCCGATAAGATTCGTAAATCTATAGGACTTGATGATGTAAATAAAGCCTTAAACGATCCGTCAAAGGTTGAAAATTTTCAGGTTTTATCACCGGTAAAAAATCCGGTATGGGGAACATTCCAGATTAATTCGTATTTCCAAGAGTGGGTTGGTATAAATAAGAATTTTTCAATAGAAATAGCTCCTATTACCATATCTGTTCTAGATAAGGTCATTCAATTAAAGAATGAACGCAAGAAATCTACGAGTAAAGAAGAATGTCAACTTTCAAATGGGCAAATAGGTTTTGTTAATTATGCAAATAAGAGGGAAAAGAAATCTACAGTTGTTTTTACTGGGTTACCCAACAAGAGATTTTCATATTATTCTTCTAAGTCAGATGAGGCTGATAATACAATAGACTTGGCTTATGCTATAACTATCCATAAGAGTCAAGGAAGTGATTTTAAGATCGTTTTGGTTGTTCTTCCAAAGAGTGGACGTATACTTTCACGTGAACTAATCTATACAGCTTTAACACGAGCAAGAGGGAAATTAATTCTGTTGATACAAGATAATATATCGTGGTTAATCGAGTATTCTAAACCTCAGATGTCAGTTTTAGCTAAACGGAATTCAAATCTTTTCTCTACATCTGTACGTGAAGATATTTCAAACATTCCATATGTAGAAGGATTGATTCACACAACCTTAAAGCCAGGATTAATCGTACGTAGCAAGTCTGAAGTAATTATTGCTAATATGCTATATGAACGAGGTATTGACTTTGAATACGAAAAAATGATAGAAGATAACGGCCGTCGATGTATTCCTGATTTTACTTTTGAAGATGCATCTGGAGATACCATCCTTTGGGAACATTTAGGAATGTTAGATAATCCTGCCTATAAGGAATCATGGGAAAAGAAACGAGATTTTTATAAATCAATCGGTTACATCGAAGGAGTAAATTTATTTACTACAGTTGACCATGAGAACGGAAGTATTGATTCTACAGAAATTGCTGCAATAGTAGATAAATTAGAAAATCTAATATAAAAGATTATGAACAATGCAGAAAGACTGCATTGTTCATAATTAGCTTTGTATTGTTTGATAAATAGTATTGCCTATGCCAACGAATAAGAATGCACAGTTAAGATACCAGATTATAGATAAATGCCTGAGCAATTGGTCTAGGCGTTACTATATTGAGGATTTAGTAGATGCCTGCAATGAAGCGCTCTATCTGTATAATGGAGAAACGAAAGATGGTTGCGGAGTAAAAAAACGTCAAGTACAAGAAGATCTAAAATTCATTGAAAGTGAAGAAGGATATGGTATGGATATAGATGCCATTCGAGATGGGCATAGAAAATATTACCGATACCATACCAAAGGGGCTTCCATCAAAAATCAACCTATCAATCAAGAAGAGCTCAATTTGATTTATGATGCATTGATACTTCTTAAACGTTTCGATGGAGTACCACAATTTGAGTGGTTAAACGACCTTGAAAAAAGACTATATACGACCAGTAAATTAGGAGATAATCTGGATTCAGTTGTAAGTTTTCAGCATAATCCCTATCTTAAAGGAATGGATTTATACTATAAACCCATTTTTAATGCAATTGTTAACAAAAGGGTCATTGAAATTATATATCATCCATTTGGGAAGGATGCTAGAATTGTAATTGTTACTCCTTATCATCTTAAACAATATAATAATCGCTGGTTTCTAATCGGCAAACATAAAGACTCGGATTATCTATCAAACTTTGCAATTGATAGAATCGAAGGAGTAAAGGAAACATCTAAACCATACATAATACAACCTGAAGGAATAGATTTTAAAGAATACTTTAGCGATATCGTCGGCGTTTCGCGTTCAAATGCTCCTGTAGAAGAAGTCATTTTAAAGGTTAGTGATAAAGTCATTGGATATATTGTGACTAAGCCACTTCATGAATCTCAATCAGCAGTGACAACACCTCTTGAAGATGGATATTGGAAGATAACCTTAAAAGTCCAAAATAATTATGAGTTACGTTCTTTGCTCCGTTCGTTTGGTGCACAAATAGAGGTTATTGCCCCTGAGTCATTACGACAAATGATGAAAGAAACAGCCGAGGCTGTGAGTCAGATATACGAGAAATAATAAAATCACGATAACCAACGACTTATAATATAAATATGAATATGCCCGAAAATTTATATTTAGAATTTGATGCTTTTTTACGATCAATCAAACAAAATTTAGATGGGTCATTTGGTGTCCTATTAGGTGCCGGTGCATCCATCTCATCTGGTATTCAATCGGCAAATGATTGTATATGGGATTGGAAATTTTTAATATATCAATCATTATCAGGTAATCAAAAAAAATTAGTAGATCCAAAAAAATCTGATTTAAGTAAAGACATCATTCAGAAATGGTTAGATGTGCAAGGGAAATATCCACAATTGGGGAGTCCAGAAGAATATTCTTTTTATGCCGAAGCCTCATATCCAATCGATGCGGACAGAACTAAATATTTTGAAAGCCTGTGCAATGGGAAAAGTCCATATGTAGGATATAAATTGTTATGTCTGCTGAATAAATATGGAATTGTAAAATCTGTTTGGAGTACAAATTTCGATGGACTCGTGGAAAGAGCTGCACAACAAGCCAATATAACACCTATAGCTATAAATCTTGATTGCGTTGATCGTATATATAGGACAGAAAGTTCAAATGAATTACTTTATATAGCCTTACATGGAGATTGTAAATTTAGAACACTCAAAAATACGGAGAAAGAACTAGACTCACAAAATAGTGAATTTGTTTCAGCTTTGCGACGTTATTTTGTTGACAAAAATTTAATTATCATAGGATATAGTGGAAGAGATAAATCCCTTATGTTTGCTTTGAAAGAAGCTTTTACGGATAAGGGAGCGGGAAGATTGTATTGGTGTGGCTACGGCAAGGATATTACACCTGAAATAGCAGATTTAATTCAAACTATTCGATCTGCTGGAAGACAAGCGTTTTATATTGACACAAACGGATTTGATAATGTTATGTTATCTCTTGTAAAATTCTGTTTTAACGAAGATTCTAATAAACAAGAGGAAATCAATGAAATACTTAAAGTAATAAGTATAAACAATACGACAACTCCATTTTCCATACATGATGGAAGTACAAAAAAATATCTGAAAAGTAATCTAATTCCTGCTACATTTCCCGATGAAATATTTCAGTTTCAAATTTCATACGATAAGAATGAAAACAGATGGAAATATCTTAGAGAAAAGATTAAAGAAAAGCCCCTTATTGCTGTACCATATAAAGACAAAGTATATGCCATCTCAACTGTATCTACTATCAATGAAGTTTTTGGGAAAAATTTAATTAGTGAAATTGAACGTGTTCATATTTCTATTGATGAAATAGAAAAAAACAGCTATTTTAAAGAATTATTTCTCAAAGCCGTACTTTATGGAATCTCCCAGATTACAGGATTAGGTGTTGATTATAAGCGTTATAGGTTGTATAAAAAAGAAATTTATGCAAATAAAAATAATGTAACAATACATGAAGCTATTGAATGTGGATTATCATTTGTCCCACAAGAGAAATATGTCTTGTTTTCAATTACTCCAACAGTCTATTTTATTTCTAATGACCAAATAAAAAAGGAACTCAAACAGCAATACTCTCATGAATATTTAGACAAAATGAGAAATCAGCAATATGAGAAGAAATTACAAGAATGGTGTAATATAATGTTTAATGGTAAAAGATTAAGTTTTGAGATACCTGTTAATTCACGAAGTGGTTTTATCTTTAAAATATCCAATAATCGTGGTTATGCTGAGATACACCATTGCGGACAAGGTAACATAACGATATATTCTCCAAAGGAATACAACATAAAACAAACATTATATCATGGCATACACATTAACGAACCCAAGCTTGAATTTATAAATCCATACGTTAATAAACCTGCATATGATGACAATCCGATGAGAGGATTATCAAAATACAGGCCTTTCGATGCGAAATATTTTGATGTATTCCCTAAAGATGTATGTATTGGCAGTATCTGTCCTGCTTCTTATTCTTCAAAATTTAGTGAATTTATAAAAAGACTAAATTCTACAATTTCCGCAGATAAATTATCTGACTATGTACATCATTATACTGGTTTTAGTAATATTTATAACTGTAGACTTGAAATACCTGAAATACATTCTGAAAAATGGGTATCAATAAATGATAATCCTAAAAGTGCCATTAATTTAGCAAAAACTATTTGTACAGAAGGGCAAAAACTTTCAGAACAGTTCCCAGGAATTGTGCTATTAATATTTATACCTAATTCATGGAGCAACTATAGACAATTCAATTATCATGGAGAAACATTTGATTTGCATAACTACATAAAAGCGTTTGCCGCCCAACATAGATTCACAACTCAATTTATAGAAGAAAAGACTTTATATGACAGGATGGTATGTGAAATTTCATGGTGGCTCTCTTTAGCTTTATTTGTGAAAGCTTTAAGAACTCCTTGGACTCTTGCAGACTTAGATCAAAATACAGCATATGCAGGAATTGGATATAGCATAAAAAAGCAATATTCAGGTAAAGCTGAAGTTGTTTTAGGCTGTAGCCATATATACAATGCACAAGGACAGGGATTAAGATATAAACTGTCAAAAGTTGAACATCCTCAATTTGACAAAAAGAAAAATCCTTATTTAAATTTTGAAGAAGCTTATAAATTTGGAATGGATATACTGGCTCTTTTTCAAGACGCTATGGAAAAGTTACCTCAAAGAGTTGTAATTCATAAACGAACCCCTTTTAAGAATGATGAGATTGAAGGTATAACAAACGCATTAAAGCAAGCAGGAATATCAGAAATTGATTTGATCACAATCACTCAAGAATATGATTTAAAGTTTATTGCAGAGAAGATTATGTATGGTCAATTTCTTGAAGATGGATATCCAGTTGATAGAGGAACGTGCATTAAACTATCATCGAGAGATGCTTTGTTATGGACACATGGAGTAGTTCCCTCAATACAGTCAAATCGCAGATACTACCAAGGAGGACGTTGTATTCCTGCTCCTTTAAAAATTACCAAATACTATGGGCATGGAGATTTGGAAACTATTGCTAAAGAAATTCTAGGATTCACAAAGATGAATTGGAACTCGTTTAATCTATACACAAAGTTACCTGCCACAATTGACACTTCTAATACATTGGCACAGGTGGGAAACTTGTTAAGACAATATAATGGTGTAACATACGATTACCGTTTCTTTATCTAAAAAGTAGCTCGCCATAAACAGCCTTCATTTATGGCGGGCTACTCGACTATAAATTCTGTTATATCGAAAAAATTCTATACAATTTCAGTTAATAATATATCTATACATTTTTAGTCCTGTTTTGTGTTTTTGCTATTGCCATACATGCATAGAAAATCTAAAGGATCAATATCTGCTGTATCCTGCATCCTTTCCTCAATAAAATCAATTGAAGATGGTGCAATATTCAGCTTAATATTTTGGAAAATAGGGAGTTGTCTTATCTTATTTTGATATTTCACGAATTTATCAGTACGTGGCGTAAGAGCAAAAACTAAAGCACTAGCAAAGATATCAGCCAACTGGATACCAAACTCTTCATGAGATTTAGCTATTTCTATATTACCAATTGGTAAAGGATAAACATGCTTTCCTTTGCCATATCCTACAACAGTTTCAGGAACATCCATATCTCTTAGGTATTCCATAAACTCTTTGTTTGCAAAGAATGGTTCAGAAGAATCAAAAAGAACATCCTCTTTTTCCCCAGTTCTTTTATACCATTCTTGGACTGATACAGAAAATAATGGTATTGTCAAATCGATATAGAATTTCATATAAGGCAAGGCCTCTTTAATGTATTGAATAGTTAAAGGTATCTCTGACAGCATCTCAAAAAATCCAGACTCTGTACCAGTATCCTCTCTTAATTTATCTGTAGTTCTATAGAAATCCGCAACGGATGCTACAGATGGTGTTCTAACCATTGTAACAAAATTTTTCTCGAATTCTGCCACTAAATCCTTATTTGGATGCCGAATAGCAAAATAATACAAGCCATTTGCTAATATTAGATTTTTAGCTCCTTCATACAAGTTTATTCCTTTGTTATAATACATAGTTTCAACTAATATATTAACAATGTTGGCATATATGCAGTATCGCTTATCGGCAAATGATGGGAGTATATGATTTGCATCCATAAGTGGATGATTAAATATTTTATCTAATATGGCTCTGCCTTGAGGATTAGTATACATGCTTTTGAAATGAAGTTCCTTTCCCCATTCATAATAGCCTATATCTTTTTTTAAGCACGCAATTTCATCATTAGTTATCTTAACAGAAGCCAGTGCAAAGTAAGGTTGACTTACATTAGTTAAATCTGGTCCTGTATATCCGGATTCGTCAAAATACAACATATAAATATATTATTCGGTTAATATAATCATTATTTATCTTTTTCTTTCGACAGAAGATTTTCTAAAATATTTGGAATTTTCTTTGTATTTTCTAATTATCTTATTCAATAATTTTTTAATTGAAAGCCGCCACACCGAACGCTATTTTTCATTTGTAAAATCTGCTCCTTACGATTTATTAATGTACGTTCCCATCTGTCTGAAAGGGCATCAGAAAAACATCCGAAAATATCCTTGCCTGGAGTCGTGTATTGCTGACCGGGATAGTTGTTCAAGTCATCACTAAGAAACAGACCTCCATAGTCCTAGAGCCATTCATCATTATAGCAAAATCCATAGCTGTCAGAGCCACGAAGGGATTCGTAACTCAGCTCTCCAATTAGTTTTGGTTCTTTCTACCAATCAAAATCAGCAAATACATAGAGTCTTTTCATTCCTTATTCTTTTTTTGATGCCCTTTCCCTTTGTTTAAGACTTAAATCCTGTAATGCTTTTCCCATTGCATCTTCTTTTGCAAGCAGAAGAATATCATCATCTAACTGAAGCGCATAAAGCACTCTAAGATAAATCCCTATTGCAACTGTCGGCACACCTTTCTCTATGCGCGAAACCGTCAGAGGTGAACAGGTGGCACGTTCTGCAATCTGTGCGACACTAAGATCTCTACACAATCGTGCTAGTCTGATTTGCTCACCCACAATTTGCATCTTCTGCTCCAACTTCCTTGGCAACTTGGTACCCATCGTACTTTTTGTCATAGCTCAATATATCATATAATATGTAAATATAGTGATTTTACTTTATTTTATGATGTGTTACAGGAATAAATTTTCGAATTTACTCTTACCGTAATCTGCTTAATTACATCATTGGACGTTAAGACATTAAATGCTATTATATTATTCGTAGAGTTCGTATTTCACCTATAACAAATAATATATTGTTTCTTGCCAGAAAACGAAACCCATTATGATTGTACAACTTTTATCCAGATATTTATGTATAGACAACACCAATCAGCAAAATACTACAATAAATGTATATACACTTTTTGTAGCATCGACTTATGTAATTACATTTTTGTGCTATATTAGCAACATAATCAAAAATAGAGTGATATGGAAGAAGTTCCGTTTATATATGGAAAAATAGCCATCGGAAAAGATTTTTGCGATCGTGAAAAAGAAACGACTTACTTGGTCCAGTATTTCACATCGTTAATCAACACCATTATTATCTCTCCTCGCGGCTGGGGTAAAAGTTCGCTTGTAAACAAGGCCGCAAAGTTAGCGATGGTGCAGGACAGTAACCTCCGGATCTGTCATATCGACCTGTTCAATGTGCGTAGCAAGGAGCATTTTTATTCACTGCTCGCCCAAAAGGTCATTGCCGCCACTTCCACAAAATGGGAGGAGGCAATCGAGAGTGCGAAGAGTTTCTTTTCGCATCTTGTTCCCAAGATTTCAATCGGTACAGACCCCACCAATGAGGTCTCAATCGACTTTGATTGGGAGGAGGTAAAGCGCAATCCCGATGAAGTGCTCGATCTTGCCGAAAAGATAGCCAAGAAGAAAGGCCTGAAAATCGTAATTTGCGTAGATGAGTTCCAAAATATCG
>ENA-OOWX01000435-OOWX01000435.1-human-gut-metagenome-genome-assembly--contig:-NODE-435-length-26786-cov-3.078673_pt1 | contig 26786 bp, 17 predicted proteins | sample MGYA00241583_ERZ501335 | MGnify/ENA primary metagenome ERZ501335 (study PRJEB25962, sample SAMEA2042731) | human gut metagenome | biome: human gut; feature: human-associated habitat; material: faeces...
GAGTCGGTTTCGGCCAATTTGTTTGCCAATTCGTTAGCTAAGATAGAGGCTAATTTCGATGGCAATATTCATTTGAATCAGAGGGTGAGCACGGCGTTATTGGCTCATTATGAAAACAATCTCATGGCGCACGATTCCAACGACGACGGTTTTATGGATTTTCCCCGGGTAGAACAATATAATTTTCAAAACAGATGGGCTTATATGGGAGACCGTTATGTGTTTCAAGCCGGGATAAAGGCTCTCATGGAAGATCGTACGGGAGGACAAATGCGTTCTTATCGAGCGACGGACGGAATGCCTCGGTACGATATAGATATTCGAACGGAACGATATGAGGCTTTTACCAAAAATGCCTATATTTTCGATAAGGAGAAAAATACCAATGTCGCTTTGATTTTATCGGGTTCTTTACATCGTCAAGATGCCGGTTACGGGTATAAATTATATGATGTGGACCAATGGAACGGGTATGCGTCGCTGATGTTCGAAACAGAGTTCGATAAACGGAATAGTCTTTCAACCGGTTTAAGTCTTAATTATGACGATTATGACCAGAGTTATAAATTGTCACATACGGGTGATACTTTGGGTGCAAGGGATAAAGAGGTCGTGCCGGGGGCGTATGTGCAATATACTTATAACTGGAATGACAAACTCATGATTATGGCCGGATTACGTGCAGATTACAGCAGTGTATACGGGACTTTCGTAACGCCACGTGCCCATGTCAAATGGGCTCCTAACGAGATTTTCAATCTTAGGGCTTCTGCCGGGAAAGGATACCGGGCCACTCATGCCTTAGCCGAGAATAATTATTTGCTGGCCAGTAGCAGACGAGTCGTGATAGATCCCGATTTGGATATGGAAGAGGCTTGGAATTATGGTGTCAGTGCGGCTCTTTATATTCCGCTGTTCCATAAGACTCTAAACCTGAATTTGGAGTATTATTATACCGATTTCCTTCGTCAAATGGTCGTGGATATGGATAGTGACCCTCATGAGGTACATTTTAGCCAATTAAAGGGGACGTCTTATTCACATACGTTTCAGGCGGAGGCGAGTTATCCGTTTTTCAAAGGTTTTACTTTGACAGCTGCTTATCGTTTGACCGATGTCAAGACTACTTATGGAGGTGTGTTGAGGGAACGTCCGTTCGTCGGTCGATATAAAGGATTGCTGACTGCCTCGTATCAAACTCCTTTGGGCATTTGGCAATTCGATGTAACTTTGCAGTTGAACGGGGGAGGTAGACTACCGCAATCCTACATGCTGGAACAGGGGATTCCTGCGTGGAATAACCGGTATAAGGCGTATGAACAGTTGAATGTTCAAGTGACTCGTTATTTCAGGCATTGGTCGATATATGTCGGCGGTGAAAATCTTACCGGGTTCAAACAAAAAAATCCGATTATAGATGCTTCTAATCCGTGGGGAAGTAATTTTGATTCCACCCTTACTTGGGGACCTATGCATGGGGCTGTTTATTATGTAGGGGTTCGGTTTAACTGGGAGAGATTATAGATTTAAGTATATGAATTATAAAAATGTATGTGAGAAATGAAACAGGTAAAAATTTTATGGTTAGTAGCCGCATTGTTTTGTGCGACGACGGCTTTCGGGAAAGATATTAAAACAGTAGTTTTCAAGACAACTCCCGAAATGCATTGCAATAATTGCGAGACAAAGATCAAGAACAATCTCCGCTTTGAGAAAGGGGTGAAGGAAATTGTGACCGACCTCGGCGATAAAACGGTTGCCGTGAAATACGATGCCGATAAGACGACTGTCGAAGCTCTTATTAAAGGGTTTGCCAAAATCAAGTATTCGGCAGTCCCTGTGACCGAGAAAAAAGAGGGCGAAAAAAGTACTTGTCCAGAAAAGACTACTTGCCCAGAGGAAACGGAAGAGTGCTGTACTCCTTCCAAGTGAGGTTTCGGAAATTATTCGATCGATGATAAAGGTGTTTGTCCTGTGTGTGGTGGACACCTTTTTTTCTACTTAAAGGTAGACGCGATAACCGACAGCGAGGCTTATATTACGCCCTTGAAAACCTTTAACGACTTCTCTGATGGTTTTGGTAAGACCCAATGTATAACGGGCGTCTACGAATACTCCGAAGTTAAATTCGTAACCTAATCCGAAAGCAAGGCTGAAATCGACAGCCGAATCCCGGTATATGGAGTAGTCGTTATTTATTCCTTTCCATTTGTCCGAGAGGGAAAGTCCTATACCTAATTGAGGGCCGAATTGCACGTTTAGTCTGTTACAGGGAAAGAACTTTACCAATACGGGAATATCTAGATAGTGGGTTCTACATGTGTAAGTATTGCTGATGACAGCTCCGCTTTCATCGGTAAGGTAAAATTCATCGTCCGTATATCCTCTGGCAGAGTAGAATAGTTCGGCTTGCATATCGAAGTAGTTGTTGAATTGGTAAGTTGCGATAATTCCACCTTGAAAACCGGATAAATAGTCTGCGTGGTCTCCCAATTTACTCCATGGATAATTGATTGTCGACCAGTTGATTCCGGCTTTTCCACCCAAACTCCATTGGGCTTGAATAGAAACGGGTATGAATGCAATACATATTAGCAGGAAATATTTTTTCATAGTTTTTCCTTATTTATATTGTTCGATACGGGAATCGTCGATAGCTGTTTCTTTTCTTCCCATTTTTGAGAGTTGCAAGATACTAGAAAAAGTAATGAGATACAGACAATAAAATATATGTGTTTCATGTTTACATGTTTAGATACCTACAAATATACATGATATATTTTATATTCGCTTTTGTTATATTTGCATAAAAGTGAAAAAGATGTGTTTGATTGAACGGCGGGTATGTCTGTTTTATCTCTTGCTCATGGCTGTATAAAGTTATAACGGGTGGAAGTCTTTTGTGTGTTTTAGATAATTGAGTATGGAAGGGAATGAGGTGGAAGAAAAGATTGTTGGAGATTTGGACTGGGACGGGTTGCATCGTCCTCGTATTTATTATGCCGTAGCCACTACTTTTTGTGGATTGTTTCTTTCGGTACTCGACGGTTCGATATGTAATGTGGCGTTACCCAGTATTGCTCGGGAGCTTGGTGTTTCATCGTCGGATTCTATTTGGATAGTCAATGCGTTCCAGTTGGTTATTATGATGACTATCCTCCCTTTTGCGTCGATGGGTGAGCGCTGGGGGTATAAGCAAGTTTATCTGAGGGGTGTTATCGTGTTTACAATCGGTTCGTTGTTTTGTGCACTATCTCATAATTTGTCATTGCTCGTGATTTCTCGTGTATTTCAAGGTTTTGGAGCGGCTATGATTATGAGTGTGAACACTTCATTAATTAAGCTGATCTATCCCAAGCGGAGGTTGGGTGAAGGGGTTGGGCTCAATGCGACCGTAGTGGCCATAGCATTACTTTGGCCGCCGGTATATTGTCTGTCGCTTCTTGGCCCTGGTTGTTCGCCATCAATGTCCCTGTTGGTGTAGTTACCTTTTTTATGGGGCGTAGATATTTGCCCGATAATGCAGTTCGAGTTTTGGGGCATCGGTTTAATTGGAAAGAGGCTTTGTTGAATGCTGCGACGTTCGGGTTGTTCATCGGGTGTGTAGAGGCCTATTCCCATGATGTTCCTGTTACTTGGGTTTTGGGAGGTATTGTTTCGTTTGTCATTATAGGTACATTTTATGTGCGTATGCAACTTAGGGAGAGGTATCCAATGTTACCGTTCGATTTGCTTAAAATCCCTATTTTTTCGATGTCGGTTGTGACGAGTATTCTTTCATTTACGGCTCAAATGTTGAGTCTGGTAGCCATGCCTTTTTTATTGGCAACCACTTTCCATTATGATGCTGTTGGCACGGGGTTGTTAATGACCTCGTGGCCGTTGGTAATTGTGTTTGTCGCACCGCTTGCGGGGTTGATGATCGGGAAGGTTCACCCCGGTATTTTGGGTGGGGTTGGGTTAACTATTATGAGTGTCGGTTGTTTTTGTCTTTCATTTATTCCTACCGAAACAGGGCACTTCGGGCTTGTGTGGCGGTTGATGTTGTGCGGAATGGGTTTCGGATTGTTCCAGTCTCCGAACAATCATATGTTGCTTAGTTCTGCTCCACCTCAACGTACAGGTAGTGCTAGCGGAATGTTGGCGACAGCTCGGTTGATAGGTCAAACCGTAGGAGCAGCTTTGGTTGCGTTGCTATTTCATTTGTATGGTGATTCCGCTCCTCATGATGCCATGTTGTTGGCCGGAATCTTGACTTTGTGCGGTGCGTTTTCTTCTTGTTGTCGATTGAAGGTGAGTATGCCGAAGTAATAAAAATAGAATCTAAATGTATCGAGTTTGTGATCGGTTTGAAAAGCCGGTGTATTATTGTATCGTTTAAAGGCTCTGTCATTGTGGAAGACTTTGTCCTATCTTTGTTTTCTACTTGATAAAAGAGGGTAATTTTTAATCTTTTTGTGAGGACGATAGTGTAATCGGGAAATGTGCCAGTTTCATCAGATAATGATTATAGACATTATCTCACAAAGAAGCTGGATATGAAAGTTTCACAAGAACTACTTGCAATCTCCAAAATGATTACACATTGGGTTATGGCAATAAAAAAAACGATAGTTGACTATCGTTTTTTTTATTGAGTGTGACATTATGAGCTTATTGTGAGCGTATTATCGTTTCAGTATCTTTTTGGTGACCGTGTATCCTTCTTCTGATTTTACTTTTACCAAGTAGATACCGGCGGGTAATTGCGGTACGTTTGTCGTTTGTAGGTTCTCGCCTTGATTTCTTTGAATGAGGCAACCATTGGACGAGAAGATTTCTATTTCGTTGATAGGTTCGGCTGAGAATACAGATAGTTCGCAGCTGCTGAGTTGGAGTCTTATTTCCAAGTTATTTTTTGTTGTTTGCTGTATCGCACTCATGCCGGGAATTTTGATGTCGACATATACGGGGTAGTGGTCCGAGATATCTTTAAGGTCTACTGTTTGCCCATCGATGGTGATTGTTCTGACAATGTGTGATTCTATATTTTGAATGCCCGAATTTTTGTAATCGTGGAAAAGAATGTAATCTATGCAAGCTGTATTTTCTTCCCGTCCCGGTATCGTGTTGCCTTCGGTGTCGCTGAAAATCTGGAAGTCTTCCAAGAAAACGCTGAATGCTAGGTTTTTCCATCTGTGGGAATCGTTCATGTCTCCGGCCAAGAATACCGGTTTGCGTATGTAGTCCAATTCGGTGCAGATGGCTGCTGCTTCGTTCATGCGATGTTTGTCGTCTAAGTCCAAATGGGTGCTCATGAACGAGAAATCCTCGAAGTCGGTTCTTATCAATATACGTCCTACATCGCTACTCAATTTCATCTTTTTTATTTTTTTGATAGGCAACCAGCGTTTCACCAGTGTTCCGTTGCCTACACTGCCTCCATCGTAATCGGCAGCTATGCCGTATACTTGTACATAGTCGAGCTCGCTCCATTTGGCGATGTCGTCTAAGAGCACCCTTTTCCAACGACCGTTGGCTGCGCTGTCCAATTCTTGCAGGGCGACGACATCGGCATCGAGCGCTTTAAGTATGTTTGCGAACCGTTTGGTATTCAAATCATTGAGGCTTCCCGGATCTGTGCCGCCTTTGCAGTAGTGGGTGTTGTAGGTGAGTAATCGGATTACTCCGTCTTGCTTGGGATAGGTTTGAGAGAAAGAGTTTGACGCACAAAGTAATCCGGCTAATAATAATGTGATGCTTTTCTTTGTAATTTTCATAATTTATAAATAAAAAGTAATTATATAAAGATGTTATTTACTTGTGGGATTTAAGAATCTAGATAACGATAATTGGACGTATTTATGGAAATGTAACATAAATGTTGTCCAACTATCGTTATTGCCTGTCATTGGTCTTTTTTCCTACTAAGGGTCGGAAATGTCATTGCCGGTTTGTTAGAAATCAAGTCCATCGTCCCAGTTTGGATTTTGAGAGAGTGTTCCGTTGCTGAGTAGTCGTTCTTGGGTGGGGATAGGATATAGATAGTCCCTATCCTCTCTCCACTGGCGAGGTTCTTTTTCGATGTCGTGGCAGATGATGTTGCCTTTGTCTCCATCGGTCAAGACGAACTCGTCTCCCAGTTTGTAGAATTTGCGAATGTTCTTCACCGAGGGCTTTTTGCCAGTGTAGATGCAGATGTCCACTTTTTCTTTGTCACCTGCGATTCCATCGTTCATGTCGAACACATCGTAGCGGTTGTCGCCCGATCCTTGCGTCAAACCGGGGAAATACATTCCTTTGTACGGTTGTTCGAATACTTTTCCTTCTTTCCATCGGATAATGTCGTAGTAACGGAATCCTTCGAGAAGTAGTTCGATGGTGCGTTCGCGACGTATTTCGAGGATCACGCCTTTGTTCGGGCCTGTGACGTTTTGATATCCACTTTCCAAAGCGCACAAATAGGGGTCGGGATTTGCGTTGGCAGCGTCCATATCGATGTTGGGCATGCCCACGCGGTCGCGGATTTTCTTGATGGAGATTTTGAGATCCTCCTGTGTCAAGGTTCCTAACTCGGCTTTCGCTTCGGCATAGTTCAAGTAGACTTCGGCAGCGCGGAACAGAATGTAGTCGTTGGAAGACCCTAAGTATCCGTCGCCCGATGCATCGGTTACCCATTTGGTGATTTGGTATCCGGTGGTCGAAGCTCCGAAGTTGGGGGACGATACGGCGTCACTGTTGATACGCATGTAGCCCGGGCCTACGACGGTTTGGGTGAGGCGGGGGTCGCGATTCTGCATTTCGTCGTAGTATTGCATGGTTTCATAACCGGGTTGGTCGGTGAAGCGGTCACCGTTGGTCATGAGGTAGCTGTTTACGATTTTCTTGTTCATGCCGGGACGTCCGTAGGTGGGGGACAATGTATTTGCGTTTGCCTCGTGCATAACATTTTGAGACCGGTCGTAGTCACGAGCTAATATAACTTCTTCTTCGATGGCATTCATCGAGGAGAAAAGATCGCGATAGGGTTGAGCTCCTGTTTGGTAGATGGCGTAGGGGGCATTGTCGATAAACAGTTTGGAAGCCGTAGCACATTCGTTCAAGAACTTTTCATAACCGGGAATTCCATGATATTTACGGAATGTTCCTTCGAACAGGCATATTCTCGATTTGAGAGCCATAGCCGTCCATTTGGTCACGCGGTACAGTTCGGAGTTGTCGTCACAGTAGTTGATCGCATAGTCGATGTCGGACATGATCGAGTCCATGACGAGTTGGCGGGAGTCGCGAGGCTTTTTCAAGTCGGGGTCGTTCGATTCCAACGGTTTGTTATACCAGGGTACATCGCCGAATCTTTTTACTTTCTCGAAGTAGAAATAGGCTCTGAAAAAACGTGCGATACCATCGTAGTGCTCCCGAGCTATTTTGTTGTTACAGCGATGGGAGTATTTCAAATAGAGATTGATTTCACGCAGGTAGTCCCAGTTCCAGCCGCCTCCTTTGGTGGGGACTGTGCGGGTGAGCCCGATCGTCGTTGCGGGTAGAGTAAAGATGTTAACTATGTCTTCGGATTCTCCGTAACCAGACGCTGCGCTCGGGAACTGGCTGTAAAAATGGTTCGTGAAAGTCTCCAACTCTTCCTCTGTGTTGAAATAGGTTTCGGGAGAAAGAGAAGAAAGCGGGAAGCGGTCAAGGTCGTCGGTACAGCCGGTCAACCATAAACCTGCAACAGCCGCAACTATATATTTAATGTTCTTTTTCATGAGAATAAGTAATGAAAGTTATTAGAATGTAATATCAAGACCGAAAGAGAATGTTTTGGCAAACGGATAGACCCGGGCGCTACCATCGGTAGAGAATTGTTCGGGGTCGATGTATTTGCTTTTGAGAGCCGTCCAAGTGACCAGATTGTCACCGCTGAAATAGACGCGCACGCGGTCGATCCGGGCTTTCCGGGTGAGGTCGACCGGAAGGGTATATCCGACAGTGAGGTTTTTCAAACGGCAGTATGCGGTATTTTGCAAATAGCGGTTGTTTACTTTTGCCAAATGGCGGTCTCCCTGAGCTGCATAACCTCTTAATTTAGGGAAGTAAGCGTCGGGATTGTCCTCGCTCCAAACATCGTCCAAGAAGTGCTCGGGCACGAACGAAGAGTAGGGACGGGCATATCCACCCCAGAAGAGCATGGCGTTGCCGTCGGGGTAACGGTGCTGACGACCTACACCTTGAAAGAAGGCCGAAATATCGAACCCGTTCCAGCCGAGGTTGATGCTTCCGCTGTAATTGTAACGGGGGCGGGAGTTGCCGATGACACGCATGTCACCACGATTGTTTGCCGTTTTTTCACCGTCGTCGATGCGACCGTTTCCATCGAGGTCTACGAATTTGGGGTCACCGGCTTTCAATCCTTTATATTTGCCCGTTGCCGTTTGCAAGATGTTTTTGGCGATGAGCGAGTGGTCTATTTCGGCTTGGTATGCGGCAGCCTCTTCATCGGTTTTGAACAAGCCGTCGATTTTGTATCCCCAGATTTCGCCGATGGTCATGCCTTCGTAGTATTGAGAAACGTTGAAATCTTTGGTGGGGTTATCGTATTTCGTGATTTTGGAGATGTTGTCACCCAAAGCGAAAGATACGCCATAAGTGAAAGGTTTGCCGGCTAGGTTGAATTTGTCGTTCCAGCTCAAAGTCAGTTCATAACCTTTGGTGCGCAAGTCGGCGGCATTTTCTTTCGGTGAAGCGGCTCCGTATACTCCGGGTAGTGTCTTACCGGGGACGAGCATGTCCTTCGTGTCGCGAATATACAAGTCTCCGGCGAATGTCAACCGGTTGTTGAAAAATCCGAGGTCTAGACCCAAGTTCCCATGAACAACGGTTTCCCAAGTGAAGTTACCTGCTGTGGGAGCGGAGACGGATGCGTAGGTGAGGAATTCGCCGTTTACCAGATAGTTTTGTTGCAACAAATCCAATGTCTGTATATAGGGGTAGGGGCTGGATATGGCCTGATTGCCGAGCGACCCGAACGATCCGCGGATTTTGAAATTGGAGAATGTGTTGCGTATGGGTGCGAAGAAAGGTTCTTCACTTACACGCCAACCGGCCGAAACCGAGGGGAATACCGCTGCTCTCTTGTCCCTGCGGAAACGCGAAGATGCATCCCAGCGGAGGTTTACTTCTGCCAAGTATCTTCCTTTCCAGTCGTATCCTACACGTCCGAAGAAACTTTCGAGTGCCCATTCGTATTGTCCTCCTTCCAAAGAGACACCTTCGGTGTGGTTACCCAAGTTGAAGTCGTTCAGGTTGTTGGATTGTATATCCATCATTGTGGAGTAAAGATTCTTTTGATAATCTTGCTCGTAGTTGAAACCGACGAGTCCTCTTATGTGGTGGTGGTTGAATGTGTTGTCGTAGCTTAAATAGGCATCGACCATGTGGTAGTACTCGCTATTATTACGTTGACGCAATTTGTTTTTGAACAGGTCTCCTGTTACCGGGATAATGACTCCGGGCTCCGTCGAATATTCTGCGGGGGCTGTACGTACGACTTTGTCTTGTGTGTCGTATCGGAAACTGTAATTGGCGTGCAATGTGAGCCCTTTATAGAGTTTGAATGTAGCGTTCACCGAGGTTGTCAACCGTTTGAATTTATTTTCAGAAAAAGTCTCGCCATCGGCAGTCATGATGTGTACGCCATCGGTGGGTTGTTGCGCGATAATCGGGGTACTGAACACATGGGAACCATCGGGGTTATAGGGCATAAAGAATGGCATGGCATGGTACGTGTAGTTCGGGATGTTGTTACCGTTGTCCAACCCGGGCGCTTTGTAGCGGGAGTGATACAAGTGGCTGGTAACCGTCAGATTGAACCAGTCTTTTACGTCGCCGCTGATGCGGGCACGGATATTGGCGGTCTCGAATCGGTCGGTGTTTTGTTTGTATATACCGTCTTCGGTATGGTAGTTGGCGCTAACGAAATAGTTCAACTTTTGTGTTCCACCGGTAATGCTCAAATTGTTGTCCCAAGTGGGTCTTGAATTGCTAATGAGGTAGTTGTACCAGTCAAAGTTGGCGTAATGCATGTATTGGTCTACGCCACCTACGTTTTTGATAACTGTCCACGGACGCTCGGGATTTTCGGTCTTGTCGTACCGGCGGGCTTCCAATTCGGCGAAGTCTTCCTCGCTGTATTTGGTGTAGCGAGTCCCGTTGTAGGACATCAAGTATTCATCGACCAGTTTTGCAGCATCGTATCCTGTGGTAAGGAAATTGGTCTTGACAGTCGAGCTCGAGAAGCTGAATCGTCCGTTGTAGCTGACTTTGGCCGTGCCGTCTTTTCCTTTTTTCGTGGTTACCAAGATTACACCGAACGAGGCTCTTGCTCCGTATATGGCCGCCGAGGATGCATCTTTCAACACCGAGATGGACTCGACGTCCCGGGGATTGATATTGTCGAGGTTGCCTTCGACACCGTCGATAAGAACCAATGGTTTGGCATCTTGGTTGATCGAGCCGAAACCGCGGATATTGATGTTCGTTCCTTCATTAGGCTTTCCCGATCCATAGGTGATATTGAGGTTGGGCACAGCTCCTTGCAGGGCACGGCCGAGGTTGGAAACGGGACGGTCTTCGATTTCTTTCGAAGATATGGCATCAACAGCTCCGGTCAGATTGGCTTTTTTCTGAGTTCCGTAACCGATGACTACGACTTCATTCAGCGCTTTCGTGTCTTCGGTCATTTGGACATTGACCGTCTTTTGTTTGTTTACTTTGACCGATTCTTGCAGATATCCGATATAGGAAAACACAAGAGCGATACCCGGTGCGGCTTTGATAGAATAGTTTCCGTCGATGTCGGTCACCGTGTTTCCATGCCCTTTCGCAGTGATGTTTACGCCGATGAGCGGTACACCTTTCTCATCGGTAACTTGCCCTACGACTGTAAAAGTCTGGTTGTTTTTTGTACTGTTTCTTTTGGATAAGACGATGTGATTGTCTTTTACTTCATAATCGATGTCTTGACCTTGAAGAATCTGAGAGAGTGCTTTTCCGAGGGGCGCATCTTTTAAGTCGATATTTACCCGATGGTTTAGATCTACATCATTCACATTGAAGAAGAATGATTTGCCTGTTTGCTTTTTCACTGCTTCGATGGCCTCCTTTACGGTTACGTTATTCAATTTCAGAGAAACGTTCTGAGCTTGAATGACAACCGTATTACAGAATAGCGCAAACACGAGTAGCAGGGTTCTGTAATGCTTAATCATTGATTGGTTTGATTAAAGGTTAGTATTAAAGTTTTTTAGTTAATAGTCATAAAACAATATTCTTGTTATATAATTAGGACAAGTCTGTATGTTTATCGGGTAGTCGATAACGAAATATTTTTTCGTGATTTTTTTGTTACCGAATGAAAAACTATCTAAAACTATATGAGTGGATACGCACCTGTACTGATTTATTCGGCTTGCGGTGTCGATTCTTTATGCCATGCGATGTTCTTTTGTTTCCATCGGGGAATCAATATTTGGGATAGGGAGGTCGAGAACCGGGTGAAATTTTTTTTATTTTCGATGGTCCAACCAGATTCGGCATAGGCTGCTATGCGGGGAAACACTTGGCGTTGCATATCTTCGATGCGAGGTATCCATTCGCTCCACATTTGACAGCCCGATCCCAACAGCAGCGGTTTGTATTTTCGGTCTATGCCTTTGGGAAAAGGGGAGAAATCGTAGGCTTTTTTCAAAGGAATTTTGGTATAATTATAATCGAGGTAAGTATCCCTGTGCGATGAGTTGATGACTCGATGACCTTGTTTCAGCGCTTCGGCTATGAGGGCGGTGTCTCCTTTCCAAAATTGAATGACGGCGTAAGGAGCGAGGGCATGGGTACTTTCGTTATCGGAGTCGGCCCACTCGTGAATGTTCTTGCCCATGATGTCGTTCCACCCGATCATCGTGTGTCCTTTACTGTGTATGAGCGAGGCGACCCGGTTGGTGAACAGCATTTGCACTTCGCTATAATTGTCGAGGTTCTTTTCTTTCATGAAGCGGCTGATGTCGCTGTTGGCTTCCCACGATTCGGGGTGGACTTCGTCTCCGCCTATGTGTATGTAGCGACTTGGAAACAAATCGAAAATTTCGTCGAAAACATCTTGTATAAATTGTATTACGCGTTCGTCGGCGACGTTGAATACTCCCCACGTGGGGTTGAAATATGTGGCCACGGTAGGGGGCGTTTTCAAGGAACCGAGCTCGGGATAGGCGGCTATGGCAGCCGAGGTGTGTCCCGGCATTTCGATTTCGGGGACGATTTCAATGTGCCGTTCGGCCGCAAAGTCTACAATTTCCCGTATGTCTTCTTGGGTATAGTAACCGCCATGAATGTTAACATCGTAGAGGGGACTGTTCCAACCTCCTATTTGGGTGCTGTCCCGATATGCTCCTATCTGGGTGAGCCGCGGATATTTTTCGATTTCGATACGCCACCCTTGATCGTCGGTGAGATGCCAGTGGAATTTATTCATTTTCAAATAGGCCATCTCTTCCAGAAGTTGCTTTACGACGACTTTCCCTTTGAAATGGCGTGCTTCGTCGAGCATAAAGTCTCTCCATTCGTATTCGGGTTTGTCGAATATTTCCATGCAGGGTATAGCCAGTCTGTTTTGTGCCGCTAGCTGCCGTAACGTTTGGATTCCGTAAAAAACGCCGGCATTTTCAGCTCCTTCGATGACGATCGAATCAGCCGAAATGTTCATGCGGTATCCTTCGGCTCCCAGCGATTCTTTGAGTTTTCGGTTCGTGATTAGGAATATATTGTTGTCGCCTCGTTGTTCGTGGAGGTTAATATTGATATCTTCTTCTATATAATGTTTTAACAGCCGGGCGTTATTCTTGTCGCTGAGGTTGATAATGCCTGTTTTTGCGGTGAGGGAGAAATATCCTTCCCGTATCTCTATCGATCGGGGATATGGGATTAATAACGGTTGTGCCGTAGCCGTCACCATGTACAAAAAGCTGACTATTAAAAAAATAAGTTTTTTGTTCATAAGGTAAGACTTAATTTAGTTCGATCCATTTACACCCGAGAACCGATTTCACGCGAATCTTTTTGCCGGTCGCCTGTATGGAAATATTTGTTTCTCGGGCGGTATTCAAGTGTACCTTAGAGATGATGGCTTCATCGGGTATAATATGCAAAGTGCCGTTTTTCTTGTGAACCTGACAATTGTAAGCCAGAATAGAGCCGTCTTTTCGTATGAGGACATAGGCTGATGTGAGAGCGCACTCTTCCATGACTTTGAAAATTTCTTGAACCGTATTGTCTCCGGCTCCTCCTCTTTCTTTAAATTGACAGATTGTATTTTCATCGTCGGGACGCAACCACGGACTTATCATATCTAAGTATTGTTCTCCCACGATAGAGTCGACGACTAATCCATGGTGTTTTTGCTCGGGATTTTCTACATATAGCTTGGCTTCTATATAGGGGTCGGGAATGAATCCCCAGCGTAAATGACCGTCTTCTCTCATGATTTGGGCGCAGGCCCCGAGCGTGTCCATGAAATCGGTTAGATAAAATTCTTCACCGGTCAGCAGATACAAGTAGTAAGAGGCGTAGATTTTCCATGCCGTCCAGCCATGCGGAGAGTTCATGGCTTGATTGGGAATAAAGTAAACGTCGAGAGCTTCCCAGTATCGCAGTGTGGCTCCCCTCATGCGACAATCGGGGATTAATAATTGTTCAAGACATTTATGTTTGTCCATCAGATATCGGGCGGCTTCGCTGTATTTCTTCTGCTGTGACGGTTCGGTAGTTTGCAATCCATACATGCCCAATTGCAGGGCGCTGCAAGTGATCATGCCGTCTTCGAAAGTCATGTCGCCTTCGGTCTCTATGTCGTCGAGCCGTCCGCACAAATCGTCTACGGCTTTTCGGGCCGAGTTTAAATGTCGTTCGTGGCGTTCTTTCCAAACGGGATTCGCGATGAGCTTTTCTTCGGCGGCCACCAATTCGAGCATCGATTTGGCTGTATAGATAACAGCCGTGTAATGAGTTCCTTGCGAGCGATAAGCTCCGTCAGGCCCTTGTATTTTATCGGAACAGAGATAATCTGCGATGTGGGCGGCTTTTTCCAAGTAATGTTTTTCTCCCGTATATTCCCATAGGTCGACCAGCATTCCCATTAGGGCAGAGAAATTTTGTATGCGGTGAGGCAGTGATTTCGGGTTAGGCAGCCATGTGGTTGTGTCGATAATTAGAGGTAGAGTGTTGTCGAACCGTTCTTGCAAGGCGTTGTCTTTTGCCATGTCGGGGAAGTGTTTTGCCGCAAGAAAGGCGGTGTAGTATCCGTAAAATGTTTCACAAGCGTTGGAGAATAAGGGTTGGTTCTCGGCTACGAAGTCTCGGGCATTTTTCATGTACCACGACCACGGTTGCCGAACGAATATACGGGCTTCTGCTGTTTTTCCCGATCGGGTTGTCACCGTGATTTTATACTCTCCTTTTTGAGTCGGGCGGAAACAGGTCGTGTACAGATTGCCTTTTTTGTCGGTCGTGAGGCTTTTTTGATTTTTTATGCCGGGGCCTTTTATTGCGATGCTTATCGAGTCGGTCGAATACCCCCGTACGGATATGCTTTCTTTCGATGTTATGGTGTAGCGGTTACACTCGATCATGGGAACAGCAGCCCATTCCGAAAGTTTCGATTTTACGTCGGGAAGGGACTGTATTTGTCCCATGTGTATATGCCAGCATTTCGTCTCTCCGGGAGCCAGCTCCGTTAAGTTCTGGGGATGCCTTTCCGGCAGAGGTAAGCAATGTAGCATATCTAAACTGGCAGTTCTTATTTGATGTCCCCATTTCCATTTAAGCCAACCCTCGTAAATGTAGTTTATGGTGTATGAGGCAACCGGTTCGGCCGTTGTAAAACCGAATATGGTTTGTTTCGGAGACATGAAATAGCCCCATGCGAAGTCTTTTTCACAACGTAGCAGAGTGGGGAAAAATTTAGTGTCCCATTGAGGGTAGGCGTGCATTTCACTATCGATACCGAGAATCAGCCTGCTTTGTTTCGGAGCGTATGGTGTACTCCCCGTGTTGGTCATGGAGCATTTGACGATGAGATGGTCTTGCGCCGGGACGTACGAGATATTGTATAAAATGTGGTCTTTTTCACCGATAAACGATCCCGGATTTTTTTTATCGTGAGCCAGCATGATACCGTCCCAAGCCGGTCCGGCCATTCGGTCGTGGCGAAAGGGTATGGTTTTCCATACGCCATGTTCCCGAAATTCATATCGGTCTACTGTACCGTCCGAAAGACGAATAAAGGCTTTCCAGTTTTCTCTTTCGATGATATATTCTTCTTGGCTTTGCTTAGCAAAAACATTGAAAGAGAATAGAATACCGAGTAGTAAAATGAATCTTAACGGATAAACCGAACGGCAAATAGTAACTGTTTTGAGCATGGTTTTAGGTATGAAACGGGTAGTTAGACAAATTGGATTTGTCTATTACACCAATAAATATCGAATGTGTTTATTGAAATATTTCTATTTCGTTTTTACGGATTTTATAGTGGTAGTTAAATTTGTTTGTGGCAGCCATGATATTCATAATTTCATCGATATTGTTCGATTCGATAATGAAGTCGCCGTAGAATATCATTTTTTTCAGGGTCTCGTCTTTAATGGTAATATTCACATCGAATGCTCGTTCCAAAGCCAAAGCGATGGTTTCCATGTTTTCCTCGTCGAAATACAGGTGACCGTTTATCCACGCGCTTGTATTTTCTGCCGCTATGGTCTTTAATGTGGTTTTTTTGTTTTGTTTGTCGTATTGTGCTATCTGATTCGGTTTTAATTTCGTGCTTTCAAGAGAATCGTATAGCATTACCGAACCTTCTAACAATGCGACTTTGATATTCGGGTCTTCTGGATAATTTTTGACATTGAATTTTGTCCCTAAGACCTCTACTTTTATATCGTCCGATACGACCTGAAAAGGGAGATTTTTGTTTTTGCTGACCTCGAAGTATCCCTCTCCGTATAGCGTGACATCGCGGTTGTTGATACCGAAGTTGTTGTCATATAATAGTTTTGAATCGGCATTGAGCCATACCGATGTTCCGTCCGGGAGAGACAGTTTTAATTTCGATCCTCGTGGAGATTCTACCGAATAGGATAGTGTTTGATCGGAGAGTCTTTGATTCCCAGTAAAGTACATTACTCCTATTCCTGCAAAGAATGCAATAATGATACATGCCGCTATATAAAAAATCCGATTCCAATTTGGACGTGAGATATAAATGTCTTGTTCTTGGTTTTTTTGAGCGATCCGGTCTTTGAATTGTTGAAAAGCCCGGTCTTTTAATTTATCGAAGTTTTTCTTTTCGTAAATGCTGGAAATCAGCCAAATTTTTTGTATTTCCGAAAAATAGGCTTTGTTGTCTTCATTTTCGTCAATCCATTCTTTCAATACCTTTAAATCGGTAGAAGATATTGTCCGATTCAAAAATGAAAGAATCAGATTATTTATGTGCTCGGTATGTATGTCGGCTCTCTTCATATTCAAAGGAAAGACAGATGTTTTTTTTCTTTGGGGTAGTCTGTATGAGCGGTTTTAAATAATTTTAAGTATTTAGGAGATCTAATAGTTTCTTTATAGTGTTACAATAAAGTTCATTCGATAATAGAAATAATAAAAGTACGACAAGGTAGTCTTTTAATTCTGTTCTCAGTTTGGACAGGGCATTCTTGATATGATATTTTACAGTATTAACGGATATATTCATTTGGGATGCTATCTCTTCGTATTTCATATCGTGATAACGGCTCAATATAAAAGCCGTTCGACACTCGTCTGGAAGTGTATGGATAGCAGATTTTATCGTTTTTTCAAGTTCCGTTTCGAGCATTTTTTCCAAAGGGTGTTCTTCTTCTATAAAGTAAAAAGATTCTATCTCGGTGTAATCTTGTAGCGAATTGATAGAAATTTCTTTGGCAATGTACTCTTGCTGTAAATAATTGATAGATCTATTTTTCACACTACGTATGAGGTATGATCGTAACGAAGTATGAATATTCAGATTTTTCCGTATTTCCCAAATGTTGTAAATTACATCTCCTACAACAGTTTCTGCCGCATCGTTATCGGAAAGGTAACCTTTTGCTATGGCACATAAATAACCGTAGTATTTGTCGTAAATGTATCGAAATGCTTGTTCTTCTCCAGATTTCAAACTTTCTATAATATTATTTTCGGTTATTTTCATGAATTTATTGAAAGAGAAGCATTGTGATATAAGTATGTATGTCGCAAATATAATATAATAAAATTTGTTTTTCAAAGGCTCTGTTTGGCGTGTCGTAAAAATCTTTAAAATCGGAAGAATTTTCTCCCTGTTTATGAGGTACTTATCTTAATATTATAAATTAATATTCCATAATTATAGATTTTATTCTTGACCTTTTAAGGGTTATTGGCTTTTTGCGTGTCATATAAATGACATGAATATTTAATCCTAAAATTTTTAAACATGAAAAACTTATCTTTTTTCATTTTAGTATTTTTCTTATTGTTTCTTAGTCCGGCTTTTGCCGCTTATGACAATCTTTATTTGGTAGGTAATGCTACGGAGGCAGGTTGGGATCCGGATGCCGCTATCTCGATGGAAAAGCAGGAGCCTGGTATCTTTACGTGGACAGGAACTTTATCGGATTATAGTATAGATGAAGGCCGGTTCAAATTTTTGGTATCGAATAAATGGGAACCTTCCATTACTTGTCGTATAGATATAGCCGGACATTTGCTCGTCGAGTCGGGAAAGGAATACGATTTGTATGAGCGGGCTACCGCCAATGATGGCTTCGATAATGCATTTCAAGTGCCTGTTACGGGAGTCTATACAATCCGTGTCGATTTGAATACAATGAAGATGGTTTGTACCGGAGGAGATGTGATTGCCCGAGAGAATTGGGAGTATGTGAGACCCGAAATCGGAGCTGACGGCGAGGGACATGTGTTCCCGGGGGTATGTGTGCCTTTCGGTATGGTGAAATTAGGAGCCGATTGTGGAGACCGAACCAATAATTCAGGTTGGGGAAGGGGTGGCAATATACAAGGTTTCAGCCATTTGCATGTGAGCGGAACCGGCGGTGGTCCCAAGTATGGAAATATTTTATTTCAACCGATGACCGGAGATTTGAACCTTTCGGATTATTCGTCGGCACGTTCCAACGAGAGATTCGGATTGGGCTTGTATGAAGTTTCTTTGAGTAAGTATAATGTGGGAGTGAGACTGACGGCATCTGCTAAGGCTGGATTTCATGAATATACTTTCCCTCAATCGGAGTCTTCAAAGATATTGATCGATGCAGGAAGTTGTCTGACACTACATGTCGAATCACAGGAATTGGTAGCCTCGGGGGTAAAAATTCTTTCGAATAAAGAAATCGAGGGTTATTCGACCGTCAAAGGAGGCTGGAATTTAGGTGGTCCTTATACGGTGTATTTCTACGCTTTGTTGGATACCCCCGCCGATGAGTATACTGTTTGGAAAGGGACGTCTGTCCAATCGGGCGAGCAGGTAGATGCAACGGGAACAGAGAAAACCGGGGCTTATTTCGGGTTTCATACGACAGAGGGGCAAAAAGTGAGAGTAAAAGTAGGAATATCGTTTATTAGCACAGAGAAAGCCAAAGCGAATATTTCGGAACTTTCGTCTTGGGACTTTGACGAAATTCGCAATGCAGGAATCGCACAATGGAAAGAGGTGTTGAACACTGTGGAAGTCGAGGGGAACGATAACGACAAGACTATTTTCTATTCGGCTTTGTATCATGCCTTTTTACAACCTACCGACCGCACGGGTGAGAATCCGCTGTGGGAATCGTCCGAACCTTATTTCGACGATTATTATGCCATCTGGGATACATTCAGAGCTACACACCCGTTGTTCGCTCTTTTGAAACCTTCTCGTCAGGCCGATATCGTACGGTCTATGATAGATATTTATGAGCACGAGGGATATATGCCGGACGGCCGTAGTGGGAATTGTAACGGTCGTGTACAAGGGGGCTCGAACAGCGATGTACTGATTGCTGACGCTATCGTAAAAAATTTGCCGGGTATTGATTACGAAAAAGGATTGGCCGCAATGATTAAAAATGCCGAGGTAGAACCGGAGAACCCGAGAAATGAAGGTCGTGGCGGTGTCGAGGAGTATAATACCAAAGGATATATTTCCACGGTGACCGAGCGATCGGGAACTCGCACATTCGAATATGCCTATTGCGATTATGCAATCGCTACCGTAGCAAAGAAATTGGGTAAACAAGATGTTTACGAAAAGTATCTCGAACGGTCGAATAACTGGAAAAACTTGTGGAACGACAACATCAATAGTCTTGGATTCAAAGGATTCTTGTGGCCGAAAAATGGTAGTGGCGACTGGGTGAACGAGAAAGATTACAATGTTTTTCGTCGCGATGGTTGGGAAGGAATCGTATATGAATCATTCCCGTGGGAGATGTCATTTTACGTGCCTCACGATGTGAACGGGCTGATTGCGAGATGTGGCGGTAAAGAGGCTTTCTTGAAGCGGCTGGATACATATTTTACGCATGTCCAAGACGGGTTCGACCAAAACAGCTATATGGGATTATTCCAAATAAGCAATGAGCCGGCATTTTTAGTGCCGAGCCTGTATAACTATGTGAATCGTCCCGACAAGGCGGCGGAGATTGTCCGTAGGGTTTTGAAAGAGCGATATAATACGACTGCTACGGGGTTGCCCGGAAATGACGACTCGGGGTCGATGTCGGCTTGGTATATATTCCATTCAATGGGATTTTATCCTAATGCGGGACAGGACATATATCTTATTTCAAGTCCGGTATTTACGAAAACGACAATTAATCTCGACGGAGGAAAAGTGTTTGAAGTATTGGCTCCTAATGCAAGCGATAAGAATATCTATATTCAATCGGCCAAACTGAACGGTCAAGAGCTCGGTCGGTGCTGGTTGAAGCATGAAGAAATCGTTAATGGCGGGACTTTGGAGCTTGTCATGGGCGATAAACCGTCCGATTGGGCTATCGATGGAGAAATGCCTCCATCGTCGCCGATAGGAGTTGAAGAGGTTTCTCCCGAAATAGATTCACCGCAAGTGCGTATACACTCTTACAGTGCACAGGTAAGCAATAACGAAGCGGCTTATTGCCTTTTTGAGGAGCCGGGAAAGGGGGTGAAATGGTGCGACAATAAGAGTACCAATCCCTGGGTGATCTTTGAGTTGGCCGATGTGTATATGGTCGATCGTTTTGTCTTTCGGGATTCGAAAACGGTAGAGGGAAATAACAATGTTCATTCCTATCGTATTTACGTCAGTAGGACGGGAAACGACGGTGATTGGGAAGAAGTGGTGAATCGCAATGATGCGGAAGCGGGAAACGCCAATGTAAAGGATCATCGTTTGGCCGAGCCTAAGGAAGCCCGGTTTGTTAAATTTTCGATGGAACTTCCTACCGGTGAAAATGCCGTGCGTATCTATGGGTTCGATATTTACGGTAAGTTGAAAGAAAGAACGGATAGGGGCAATTTGGTGAGTGTAGGTAAAACGTTTTTGAAGTCCTCGGGGGCTAAATCGTTTTATACCAATGCCCGGCATATTTTTGACGGGTTGAATGAAAATACCGAGTATCATTGGGATTTCGATAGGTCTGCCGCCGATAAGCATTATTGCATTCTCGATTTGGAAGACGAATATGATGTAAATGCATTCAAGGTATATGATGCGAATCAAATCGAAGGGTATAATATCTATGTGGCCACAGAGACCCCCGGCCTTAATAAAATAAATAATAGTGCAGATGAGAATAGCGTTTGGACTCTTGTTTCATCGGGCGATTTGAATAAAACGAATAAGTCGGTGACCGTGGATAGGGTGAAGGCTCGTTATGTGAAAATTGAAATTCCAAGCGGAAATATAGACGGAGAGTCGGCAACCGTTACCGAGTTTGAGGTTTATATGGACGGTACTTCTACCGGTTTGACGGGAACCGAAAGAGAAGTCACCTTACTTTATCCCAATCCTGTGAAACGGGGGGAGCCTTTGAACGTGGCGGCTCAGGGTCGATTGAAGATATATACTATCGACGGCGTGAATGTATGCGATGTAGTTGTTGACGGAGAAGCGAGTGTCTCGACTCAGAATTTTATACCGGGTATTTATTTGGCTGTGGTGTCTGGGAGCGCTGGCGATAAATCGTTCAAATTGATTGTAGAGTAAGTCGTTGTTTTAATGACGTTTATTGTTATTGACATTGAAAAATAAAAAGACTGTTCTTGATTCGCAAGGCAGTCTTTTTTGTATGCCCGATTTTGGGAAGCAAGAAAAGTTTTTTCTCCGATTTGATTAATAGGCTGTTAAGAGAGCTGCATTTTTGTAATAAATTATCTGTTCCTTTTTAAAATAATATTACATTTGTGTGCAGAATAATCTACTTGTCGAATTAAAGAATCAATGTTGTGCTGTTTAATTCCTTAGAATTCATTTTGTTTTTTCCGATTGTATGCTTGGTTTATTACCTGTTGCCGGGTATTAAAGGACGTACGATATTTTTGCTTCTGGCCAGTTACTATTTTTATATGTGTTGGGAGCCCGTATATGCGTTGTTGCTGTTGACAAGTACATCGATTACCTATATTTCGGCCTTGTGCATGGACCGTTTTCGGTCTCGTCGAAGGCGTAAGATTTCATTATTCTCGGGGATATTTATCAATTTGGGTATCTTGTTTTTCTATAAGTACTATGAATTTGCGGGTTCGTTGATTACCGATTTTTTCTCTCTCCTAAATATAGGAATCGATATACCTCGATGGAACGTGCTATTGCCGGTGGGAATTTCGTTTTATATATTTCAAGCTGTCGGTTATGCGGTTGATGTGTACAGAGGAACGATAAAGGCAGAAAAAAATTTTGTAGTATATGCCCTGTTTATTTCTTTTTTCCCGCAGTTGGTCGCCGGTCCTATCGAACGAGCTAAAAATATGCTTCCTCAGTTTAGAGAAAAACATAAGTTTTCGTATGAGAATTTTGATGCAGGACTTAGACTGATGATATGGGGCTTTTTCATGAAATTGTGTGTAGCAGACCGAGTTTCTACTTATGTCGATGCCGTGTACAATAATTATATGGAACATTCGGGAGTCAGTTTGTTGCTGGCGACCTTTTTCTTTACCTTCCAGATTTATTGTGATTTTGCCGGGTATTCTTTGATTGCCATAGGTTCTTCGAAAATGATGGGCTTTACTTTAATGGAGAATTTTCATCGTCCCTATTTTGCGAAAAGTATCAAGGAGTTTTGGCGGCGTTGGCACATTTCGTTGTCGACATGGTTCAAAGACTATTTATATATTCCGTTGGGAGGGAATAGAGTGGGGCATTACAGACATTTGTGGAATTTGTTTGTAACCTTCTTGGTGAGTGGAATTTGGCATGGCGCGAATCTTACATTTGTTTTGTGGGGGAGTTTGCATGGGCTGTACCAGATTATCGGAATTGAAAAAAACAGATTGCTCCCGAAGGTAAATGTATCCAAAAGATTGCATGCGGTTTTTAATTGTTTGGTAACTTTTGTATTGGTTATGTTTGCTTGGATTTTTTTCAGGGCGAATGATCTTCATTCGGCATTCAGTATCATTGCAAAAATTTTTACCGACCGAGGTCCGTTATTTACGGGGGAAGGAATACCTTCGTTGCTGTTAGGATTTATGTGTATAGGTATTTTGATGTTGAAAGAGATAAAAGATGAGATGTCTATAAAAGTTCACGCTTTAAATTCTAAGAACTATTGGGTGAGAATCATATTTATATCTCTCTTTATTGCGTTTATTATATTGACGGCTTCATTCAACGGTGGAGCGTTTATCTATTTTCAATTTTAGATGACCGATTATGAACCGAAGTATATTTAAGTTAGTGAAAACATGTGTGTCGATTATTGTAATCGTACTTGTTTTCGATGTTATATTCGGGCAAGTCATGTCATTTTATTCTAAAAGGTATGGGCTTCCGGGAGATTATGCAAAGATAGAGTATCTGTTTCATCAGGCAAATGAAGATGTGGTGATTATCGGGTCTTCTGTCGCGATTAATAGTTTTATGCCGGATATTATGATGGATAGTTTGGGAATTTCTGTTTTTAATGGGGGGTGTAATGCTCAGAACATAATATTTTTCAGATGTATGATAGACGGGCTGCTTGAACACCATCGACCACGGGGAGTTATTTTAGCTTTGCAGCCCGATGATTTATCGGACGATCATATCGGTAGAATTGAGTTACTAAATCCTTATTACGGGAGAAATCCGGTTATAGATTCTGCGTTGGTCTTGCAAAATGATGGAAAAGGCTCTGCTTTTCTTCGATCTAATTTGTATAAATATAATACCGTGTGGTTCCGTATTTTCTTACAATCTTTTTTGCCGAGAGAAGAAATGGCAAATCATGGATTTGTAGCGAAACATAAACCCAATAATTTGCCTATCTTTGAAAATTATGGAGACGAACCTGATGATGATTTTATTTACTCGGTAAAATTAGAATATTTGAAAGCGATTATAACGCAGCTACGATCGAACAATGTAGAATTGGTGGTCGTTTTTCCTCCATATTATCGTAAATTGAGGCACGAGGGGAATCCCTATTCGAAAAGGGTTATTACAGAGTTGAGCCGAGAGAATGGAATTCGGGTGATAGATGATAATCAAATGGAGTATTTTTTTGATAGACCGGAGCTGTTTTATGATAACATGCATTTAAATGGCGATGGCGCTCGGATTTTTACCGATATGTTTATAAACCAAATTTTAAAGAGTGATTTTTACAAAAAAATAAAGAGTAAGAAAAATGAGACTGAATTGGGTGTGTAGAATGGGGAAAATAATGTTGCTTTTGATTTTGAGCTTGGGTGCATGTTCGGAAGAAAAAGAAGGTGAATTGTGTTTCGTGGGCGACTCGTTGGTCGCCGGGTGGGACGTAAAAGATGCTTTTCCCACATGGATTGTACGAAACGATGGTGTGAGTGGCGCGAAGTTGGAGGAGATTGCTACTTGGAATCTGAATTATCAAGACAAAAATGTAGTGATGTTGATAGGAACGAACAATTTGGGAGGGAAACTTTTCAATGATGCTACGAGGCAAGAGTTCATTACCGATTTTGTCGATGAGTATAAGAGAACGATCGAAGGATTGGCTCCACGTCGGGTGTTCGTTATTTCTATTTTACCTAGAAATCGAGAGATCGATAACCCGCATATAAACGGTTATATCAAAGAGTTGAATTTTGCATTATCTCAAATGGTCGAGACGTTGAATTATGGTGTATTTTTAGATGTGTATGACGATTTTGCCTATGAAGATAAAATGAATATGAACTATTCGTTAGATGGGTTACATTTGAATGATTTGGGGTATAATATTCTCAATGTGAGGTTATCGAAGGAATTATGAAAAAGAGAGTTTTATTGTTGTTTATAGGAATAATATCTTTTTTGAGTGTATGGTCGCAAAATGACTCGTTACAATCCAAGTCGATTTTTGTGGGTGTGAGAAATAATAAATATGCGTCGATCGGGTTTCAGGCAAAGAATTGGTCGGTGGGATTGGAAAATACCATATTTATACGTCATCTGAACGAGCAATATATCCGAGCGAACGGAACTTTCCGTTACTCTACGGGTGTTTGGGACGTAAAGTTTTCTGCCGAAGCTTTTTTCGGGACCAATTACGCTGGGCGTTTTTATGATAGCGGATTGAAGATCGGCTTGGATAAGAAGATAGGGCGAGTGGAGTTCGGTGCTGGTGTTATGCCAATGTACGATTCTGGTATGGGATATAACACTTGCTATACGGTACATGCTGCTTGTCGTGTGATCCAAGAGGCAGCATTGGTTTTGGATATAACGAATATTCCGGAGTATCGTATGGTCGAACATCGTATTGTTCCGGGCATTCTTTTTCGAGCTCATAAGCTATGGGTTCGTCCTGAGTTGTCCATACCTTTGAATGATAATGTACAATTTACCAGAGTGCTGATTTCTTTCCGATATGATTTTTTATTGAAATAATGTTACAATTCGACATTGATGTAAAGACAGGTATCCGATTAAGGGAGGTTATGTTGAACGATGCCCCTATGATTTATCGAGCCATTGCCGATCATAGGGATTATCTGAAAACGTGGTTGCCTTTTATTGCTAATCTTTCGGAACAAGATGAAATGGACTTCTTATCGCAAGTATTGTCTTTCCCGGAGGAAGAAAGAAATTTTACTTTTGTGATAGAATGTCGAGGAGAGTTTTGTGGATTGGTCGGGTTTGTGAATTCCGATTTTGTCAATCATCGTACCGAAATCGGTTATTGGCTATTGCCCGAATATCAGCGACAAGGAATAATGACCCGAAGTGTTCGGACACTCTGTCGATGGGCTGTGGAAGCACGTTTGATGCATCGCATTCAAATTCGGTGTGCCGTAAAAAATTATTCGAGTAATGCTATCCCTCGGCGATTGGGATTTCGGTTGGAAGGGACGGAACGAGACGGAGAATTGATGTTCTCTGGCGAATATGTCGATACGAATGTATATAGTATTTTAGATTCGGAAATAATCTCTTGGTCAGGTAAAAATATTTGACTTTAAAGATATATGGTATGAAAGATATTCCCCAATTAAATGAGCATAATAAAGAAGAATATCCGCCCATGCACACGACGGAGCATATTCTTAACCAAACGATGATTCGCCTTTTTGGTTGTGGTCGTGCGGTATCGGCTCATATAGAAAGAAAAAAGAGTAAGCTTGATTTCCGATTCCAACGTGAACCGGAAGAATCTGAAATAAATCAAATAGAACAGCAGGTCAACCGAATTATACAAAGTGGTTTACCGATTACGACAGAATATATTACACAAGAAGAAGCGCTGGGACGTTTTGATTTGAGACGATTGCCCGATAATGCTTCGGAAACGGTTCGGGTTGTTAAAGTGGGAGATTACGATGAATGTCTTTGCATTGGTCGTCATGTTGAGAATACATCTGAAATAGGCGTATTTAAGATTATTAGTTATGATTTTAAAGACGGGATATTGCGTTTGCGTTTCAAATTACTTTGATTGTTCTATGCAGAGGTAAAAATATTTTAGCTATAACAATCTGAAAAAGAAAAAGTTTTCATTTCATAGAAAAATAATTCAAAAAAAACATTGAGAAAAATTTGGATTGTAATAGAGAAAGGCAGTATCTTTGCAGCACTTTCGCAAAACGGGGAGGCCACGGGGCCGCCGTTGGAGAGAGAAGTTCATTGAAGGAATTGAAGAAGCAAGTGTAGTACAGTAAAATAAGAGAGAAAGAAGTCAATTCGGTCAGGTAACGCTTCGAAGGTATAATAAAGAATAAAGAAGATACAACGAAGAGTTTGATCCTGGCTCAGGATGAACGCTAGCGACAGGCCTAACACATGCAAGTCGAGGGGCAGCGAAGAGGTAGCAATACCTTTGTCGGCGACCGGCGCACGGGTGAGTAACACGTATGCAATCCACCTGTAACAGGGGGATAACCCGGAGAAATCCGGACTAATACCCCATAATATGGGCGCTCCGCATGGAGAGCCCATTAAAGAGAGCAATTTTGGTTACAGACGAGCATGCGCTCCATTAGCCAGTTGGCGGGGTAACGGCCCACCAAAGCGACGATGGATAGGGGTTCTGAGAGGAAGGTCCCCCACATTGGAACTGAGACACGGT
>ENA-OOWX01000509-OOWX01000509.1-human-gut-metagenome-genome-assembly--contig:-NODE-509-length-24322-cov-10.936333_pt1 | contig 24322 bp, 23 predicted proteins | sample MGYA00241583_ERZ501335 | MGnify/ENA primary metagenome ERZ501335 (study PRJEB25962, sample SAMEA2042731) | human gut metagenome | biome: human gut; feature: human-associated habitat; material: faeces...
TGCGGACACAGTCCGTGGAGTGCTCCAAACTTGGAAAGACACGGATCATCACGGATGCCAGCTGCGGCATGGTTAGAAATACCGGATTTTGCGGTCAGAATTTGCCGCCGCATGTTTATCTGGAACTTTTAAGTGTCTATTTCTGATAATATTACTTATCAACGCAAAACACGGTATGCTTATTGCGGCAGTTCCTTTTTATCCATTTATCACCGGCGAAACAACCGGCTTTCCGTCGCGATCCAGAAGCGGCGTCATTCCTCCCGCATATCCGCTTGCGTGAAACACATAATTCACGCCGGTTTCCTTGTCCACCCAGATTTCCGTGGTCGTCATCGTTCCCTGTGAATATATCTTTTCAAATCTCTGATCCTTTGCCATTTTTCTTCCTCCTTAAATTGGTTGTGTATGACTTCCTAATTTCTATCATACACATCTGTTACATTTTTACAACTTTTTCCTTGCGGGTGATGCGGAATGTTGTCTCCACCATCGTAATCATCAGGACAACAAACCCCAGCAAATAGACCGGCAGGATGGAAAAAGATACCGCATTGCCGATGAGTCCGAACAGCGGCGGAATAAACGTCGAACCGACATAAGCGCTTGCCATCTGGATTCCAATAATCGCTCCTGAATTCTCCGCCCCGAAATTATATGGTGTGGAATGGATAATACACGGGTAAATAGGCGCACACCCCAGACCTATCACAAGAAAAGCTGCAAACGCGACCGTATAAGACTCCACCGGAAGGCACAGAATAAAAATCCCGCAGACAAGAATCCCTGTTCCCAGCAAAATCATTTTACGGTCGCCAAGCCGATCGGTAATGATTCCACTGATGAATCTTCCGGCAGTAATACCTATATAGAACAGCGCGGCAAAACCGGCCGCACGGTCTGCGGCAATCCCTTTTACCTCAACAAAATAGGTACTTGCCCACTGCATAGTCGTAGCTTCGGCGGCACAGTAAGCGAAAAATCCAAGCAAAAGAAACGGAACCCCTTTGATCTTAAGCGCACCGGCCAGACCTACACTTTTTCCGCCCTCCCGGGACTGGCTCTGTTTCCCCTTCCATACCGGCAGGGTAACAAGCAGAAGCAGTGCAATGCCAAGCTGTATCAGCCCCACCATGCGATAACCGTTGTTCCATGTCCTGTTTGCCAATGCATAGCTCATAATGAACGGACTGACGATGGTACCGACGCCCCAGAAGCAATGCAGCCAGCTCATATGCTTTGCTTTATAATGAAGCGCGATATAGTTGTTAAGCGCTGCGTCAATGGCTCCCGCTCCCAGCCCGTAAGGAACAGCAAAAACAATTAACATCCAGAACCGGCTGGAAAAAGAAAAGCCGAACAACGCAATGACCGTAAGAAAAACACTTGCGACTGTTACGATTCTCGTGCCGAATTTTCTGGTCAGCTTATCAGAAAGAAGACTTGAGATAATTGTTCCGCCGGAGATAACCATAGATACAATCCCCATATAGGACACCGGCACGCCGAGTTCGGTATGCATCACCGGCCAGCCGGATCCCAGAAGTGAATCCGGTAAGCCAAGGCTGATAAAAGCGATATAAATTAAGATTAGCAAAAATATGTACATATTCTAATTACCCTCTCATAATATTGGCACAATATAGTCCAGCAGGGAATCAATATAGTTCAATGACTTAGAATCTCCTGCAAGTTTTTACATTTCCAACGCATTTACCACGCCCTTAAACTCATAAAACAGATCAATATACTCTTTCACAATTGTGTTACAATATGTTTTCACAATCTCACTATCGTAATCATGTGCGAGTTCATTTCTTACTTTGAGCATGTCCATCCATTCATCATCCGAAATCAAGTTTGCCTTAAATGCTTCACGCAGAACATCCCTTGGAGAACCTGTAACGAATCCTGTTATTGCATAATACTGTATCAATATGTCCTTCATTACCTTCCACGATAAATCAAAAGTAATACTAAATTTTGCACTGGTTCCGCTTAATACAAAGGAATCCGTAAGATCTCTTTCCCTGGCCTCCGCCAAAGCATCCAGCGAATTGCAAAATGATTGAAACCGTCTGTCAAATTTCGCGTCCATATTGTTTTATATCCTCCATCAATAAATCATTCCTACAGGTATCCATATTTAATAAATCAACACTGTACAAGGTCGGCAGTTCTTCGACTTTTTCAAGCAGCTCATCAAAATCAGCCCCGCCGGACACCGCAATATCTATGTCACTGCGTTCCCCGGCTGTCCCTTTTGCCCGCGATCCATATAAAATCACTTTTTTCGCACCATGCTCTCTGCAAAGATCCGCAACCCGGCTTATCACTTCATCTGCTTTCATATATCTCCCCCCTCTTTCAGCTGCGTCTCTTACTCTATCCGCGCCTGTTGCCATTTTCGTCAAACGTGCGCTTCAACGCTTTTTCCACAAGAATAACAGAACCAATCAGAACCAAAACCTGAACCGCTTCGATGACAAGCGTTACTGTCCCTACTACATCTTCACCCGATTTTGCAAACGGGATTTGAGCGAGAACCGTCGGCACCAGCAATATGATGCCTGATTTGATCCATAACTTTCCGCAACAGTCATGCGCAAATGCCCAGGTATCCTTATTCTTTTCGGACATGGCAGTTCTATAGCCGATCAGCCCGTTTATCTCTTTTGGAGGATTTTTGTACATGCAGTAACCCGCTATCACCATAATAGAAGGCATCAATAGATTACATAAAAACATCGCTATAAAAAATCCCATATTTTCCTCCTGTCTCCCGGATTACAGTATCTTTTCCATCCCGATCTTCTGCGGCATCAGCCCGCACTTCTCGTAGAACTTCCGCGCATTTTCATTACATGCCCAGACATTGAGGGTCACATTGTAACAGCCGGACGCCTTCGCATAATCCAGCACATACCGGTACAACTGCTGCCCGATATGCTGTCCTCTGCAGTTCTCATCCACACACAGATCGTCAATATAGAGGCTCTTGATGTCCGTTAAGATATTGTCATTGATGTGCTGCTGGAAAACGCAGAATGCGTAGCCTAAGATATTGCCCGCTCCGTCATCCGCAACAAAAACCGGGCGCGTCGTATCCTCTAAAATTTCCTTTAATTCGTCATCGTTGTATTTTCTGGCATTTGCCCGGAATAAATCCGGCCGTCCGTTATGATGAACCGTTAATACCTGTGACAGGAGCCGGTCAAGCCCCGGTATGTCCTGTGTGCCTGCATATCTGATCTGCATATGTGCTCCTTTTCTGTTTGCCGCTTGTATATCATTTTATTGTGCTATTACAAGCATTATATCATATGCGTCTTTGCTTCGGCAAAAGTCCGGAAAACCTCTGGTTTCCCGGATCATACGCTTACAGATATGGATTGTATCTGCGCTCTGTTCCGATCGTCGTGGTGTCATTATGTCCGGTGTAGACGGTCACTTCATCCGGAAGCGGCAGTAACTTCTCCTTGATGCCGCGAATCAGCGCCGAAGCGCTCCCCTTCGGAAAATCCGTCCTTCCGACCGACTGGGCGAACAGCGTATCCCCGGAAAAAAGGGCGTCCTGATAGGCAAAATAATAACAGCAGCCACCCACCGTGTGTCCCGGTGTAAACAATACCCGGATATGGAATCCCGCGAGATCAAACTCCTGCTCATCCTTCAGAAATACATCCGCGCGATAGGTCGTCTCCGCTCCCGTCCATCCGCTCAGATTCAGCTTTGGATCATCGAGGGTCTCTCTCTCATGCTCCTCGGCATAGACCTTGATACCAAAATGCGCTGCGACTTCCGCAGCGCCCCCGGCATGGTCAAAATGTCCATGTGTCAATAAAATTGCAACAGGATTTAACTTTTCTTCCTCTATGATCTGTATCAGACGATCCGCATTTGCCCCCGGATCAATCAGAATCATCTCTTTCGTCTCATCATTGACCGCGAAATAGCAGTTCGTCTGCACCGGTCCTACCACATACTGTTCTACCTTAAGAGGCGCCATCTTTTTCCCTCCGTCTGCCTTTCCTGCTTCATCAGCCTGTCGTTCTCACAATATCAATCACGCTGTCGATCTGGCGCAGCTTATCAATCACGCTGCCCAGCTCCTCCCTGCCTTTCGTGCTGAAGGAAACATCGATCGTCGCCACACCCTGTTTGCTCGTCTTGGAGTGGATCGCATCAATATCAATCTCACGCTCCGTGCACACTCTCGTTATGTCGCCCAGAAGTCCGGTACGGTTGTTGCCGAAAATCTTGATCTCTGCGCGATACAGACCATTGCTGCCGTCCTGACCGTCATGCTGCCATTCCGCATCGATCAGACGCTCCTTCTCCATATCCGACAAGTTGATGATATTGACGCAATCAGTTCTGTGGATGGACACGCCGCGTCCCCTCGTCACAAAACCCACGATCTCATCTCCCGGCACCGGGCTGCAGCACTTGGAAAAATGAACAGCGACATCGTAAAGTCCCTTGACAATGATTCCGCTCTTGGAGCGCTTCGCCGACTCCGGATTCTTGTTCTCGGAACCGATGGTCTCAAGAACCTCCTCGTCCGTGATCCGCGCCAGATGATCCCGCTTATATTCCTCGTACATCTTATTGACAATCTGGCCTTCCTTTAAGCCGCCGTGTCCGATGGTCGCCAGACAGGAATTCCAGTCATGGAAACCATATTTTCTCAGCACTTTCTCCTGGTATTCCGGCTTGTTGATGTCTGCAAAGTTGATTCCCTTCGCCTTGCAGGACGCCACGAGAAGCTCCTTGCCGCGCGTAATATTTTCTTCCTTCAGCTCACTGCGGAACCACTGGTTGATCTTATTCTTCGCCTGGGTACTCTTTACGATGTTCAGCCAGTCACGGCTTGGTCCCTTGGAGTTCTGCGAAGTGATAATCTCGATCCGGTCACCGTTCTGGATGACATAATCGATCGGAACCAGCTTTCCGTTGGCTTTTGCACCGATCATTTTGTTGCCGACCGCGGAGTGAATGCTGTACGCAAAATCAATCGGCGTCGACCCGTTCGGCAGGTTCTTGACATCGCCGGTCGGTGTAAAGCAGAATACCGTGTCCGAAAAAAGATCCAGATCACTCTTTAAAAGGCTCATGAACTCCTTATTATCAGACATGTCGCGCTGCCACTCCAAGATCTGGCGCAGCCAGCTTAACTTCTCCTCCTCCGTGACAGTCATCGGCACTGCCGCGCCGCCGTTGTTGCTCGCTTCCTTATATTTCCAGTGCGCCGCTATACCGTATTCCGCTGTCCGGTGCATCTCATAGGTACGGATCTGGATCTCAAACGGCTGTCCGGTCGGTCCGATTAACGTCGTATGAAGCGACTGGTACATGTTCTGCTTCGGCATGGCGATATAGTCCTTGAAACGGCCCGGTATAGGCTTATACTTCTCATGTATGATACCAAGCACTGCGTAGCAGTCCGGTATGGTATCCACCAGAATTCTGATGGCAAAGAGGTCATATATCTGGTCTATAGTCTTGTCCTGATTGACCATCTTCTTATATATACTGAAGAAATGCTTTGCCCTGCCGTATATCTCAGCCTTGATACCGGCATCTGTAACATACTTCTTGACATCGTTTACCAGGCCCTGGATGTAGGTGTCGCGCTCTGCCTTTCTGAGGGCTACCTTCTCTACCAGATCGTAGTAGGCATCCGGATAGAGGTACTTCATACAAAGGTCCTCGAGCTCTATCTTTATCTTGCTGATACCAAGTCGCTGCGCGATAGGACAGTAGATATCCTGTGTCTCTCTGGCGATACGCTGCTGTGCCTCCTTGGACTGGTACTTGAGTGTACGCATATTGTGCAGTCTGTCTGCCAGCTTTATGAGGATGACTCTGATATCCTTTGCCATGGCGAGAAACATCTTGCGCAGATTCTCAGCCTGCATCTCAAGCCTGTCCGCATTCTTATCCTTCGGATCCTTGGTGCTGTCTGTCAAATGCAGGTGCTTTAACTTCGTGACACCATCCACCAGATGTGCGACATCGTCTCCAAACTCCGCACACATCTCATCCATGGTCATGATGGTGTCCTCCAGCACATCATGGAGCAGTCCTGCTGCAATGGTTTCCTTATCCAGCTCGAGCTCGGCGAGTATTATGGCAACACACAGCGGATGTATGATATAAGGCTCTCCTGACTTACGTACCTGCCCCTTATGGGCATCATAAGCTACCCTGTAGGCTTTGTCCACAAGGCTTGTGTCATCCGACGGATGGTACTTTTTGATTTCCTTTTTCAGCTCATCGTAAAGCTCCTCTGGGCTCGTAAAATCCTTTGTTCCCCTTATACCGCTGGTATCTGAGCGAAATTTGTCCGCTATTTTTTCTAATTCTTCTGTTGAGTAATCTGCCAATAGTCTCACCTCGATTGTAGTGTATCTTTAGTAGCCATTATATTTTATTTCTTTAAAAATTGCAATCTTATGTTGTTAGCCGATAACCATCTTTACTCCGCCATACATGCCGGCTGAGTTGCCGAGTGTGGCGAGCTTGATCTCTGTCTCGCGGCTTGCATGGAAAGCATACTCTTTATAGTACTTTGCTGCTGTATCGATGATGATGCTGCCTGCCTTTGAGAGGCCTCCGCCGACAACAAATACCTCAGGGTCCATAACGCATGCTACTGCTGCCATTGCCTTGCCGAGAAGCTTCATAGACTGCTCTACTGCCGCAATACCCGCTGCATCTCCTGCCTTTGCCGCATCGCATACATCCTTGGCTGTGAAGCCTGCATTTAAATCAAGCTTTGTTGCCACATCCCTGTGTGCTGCAATGTATCTCTCTGCTACTCTTACGAGTCCGTTTGCTGATGCATACTGCTCTAAGCAGCCCTTCTTGCCGCAGCCACAGCACTCTGACTCATCATCTACCATAGGCATATGTCCTATCTCTCCGCCTGCTCCGTTTACTCCGGCTACGATTTTGCCTTCGCGGATGATTCCTCCGCCTACGCCTGTGCCGAGTGTGATCATGACTACATCCTGATGACCCTTTCCGCCACCCTGCCACATCTCACCGAGCGCAGCTACGTTGGCATCGTTTCCGGCCTTTACCTTGATGCCGCCGCACAGTACTGAGAGTGACTGTGCCACGTTGAACACGCCCCAGCCGAGGTTGACACACTTCAATACTGTTCCGTCATCCTTTATAGGTCCCGGCACTCCCATGCCTACACCCTCGATGTCACCCATCTCGATGCCGTGCTTCTCGTTATTCTCCTTGATGGATGCTGCGATATCAGGCAGAATGAGCTCGCCGGAATTCTCTGTGCGTGTAGGAATCTCCCATGTATCGACAAGCTTTCCTGTGGTCTCGAAAAAGCCTATCTTTACAGTTGTTCCACCTATATCTACTCCGTATGCATATTGTTTCATTTTTTCGTCCTCCAAATCGTTAAACTATGTTTATATTTTATTGCCTAATTGCATATTTTTCAATGTTTTTCATTGTTTTTTATGTTTTTTATATTTTTTCTATATATAGAGGCATGTATATCATCATCCATATGCCCGCTATTTGTAAATCCAAGCTTTTTGGCAAGGCGCACCGATGCCTCATTTCTCTCATCTATCCGGCAATAAAGCTCTTCAAAGTCTGTGTTTTCGCGCGCATAGTCTATTATGAAGCGGCACACCTCCGTGGCATAGCCTTGGTTCCATAATTCCGGCGCTATCATATAGCCCATTTCATTGTGCTCAAGCCCTGCCCGTCCTATCAGCTTCCCTGTTTCCTTTGAAAACACAAGCCACATGCCATACTCGTAAAAGCCATACATGTTCTCTATGTATGCTTTCTGGTATTCAAGCTCTGTCTCGTAGTCGTAAAGCGGTTCCACAAAGTCTGTCATGCCGGGCTTGTCATAGAGCTCATAGAGCGCAGGAAGGTCTGACAGGGACAGCTCACGTATCAGGCATCTGTCTGTCTCGCCGATGTCCCACGGGATGTGATTATACCGCCTGCGCACCCGCTCCAGATACTCAATATCAAGCTCTGCAAGGCTCTCGACTGCATAGCGCGTGCCGCACTGCGGTTCTCCTACTGATGCTATGCCGAGCGAGTCAGCTATTTGCTTCTGCTGCCGGTTTGATATTATCCAGATGTAGTCTGCGGGAGCTTTCGGTATTCTTAGATTTCCCGTATTAGCTTTCGCGGTGTTATCTGCAGATTCTGTATATCCTGAATTATTTTCTATTTCATACACACACAAATTATTCTGCTGCTCATCCGGCAGTTTCTTCTGCAACTCATCCAGCAATTTTCCCAGTAGTGCACCATACAGTTTTTCTTGCAGCTCTTCTGACATAGATGCCTTGCCTGCCACACTTCTCCACTGCAGCTTGAACATCTCGTCATGATAGTAAAAAGAGGCAAGTTTTGCGCTTGCCTCATCGATAATTATTATCATTAAACTGTCTCCGGCTCCGGATAGTCCACTCCGAAGGTCTCAACTGTAACTGTCTTCATGACCTGAGCCTCAAGTGGTTTGTCCATGTAGTCTGTGCGCACCTCAGCGATCTTGTTTACCACATCCATGCCCTCGATTACCTTGCCGAATGCCGCATACTCACCATCGAGATGTGGTGCATCCTGATGCATGATGAAGAACTGGCTGCCTGCTGAATCAGGTATCATGGTACGTGCCATTGAAAGTACACCGGCTGTGTGCTTTAAGTCATTTTTGAAGCCGTTGTGTGTGAACTCGCCCTTGATTTCATAGCCAGGGCCGCCTGTGCCGTTTCCGTCAGGATCTCCGCCCTGGAGCATAAAGCCCTTGATTACACGGTGGAAGCATACTCCGTCATAGAAGTTGTGATTGATTAAGCTGATAAAGTTGTTTACTGTGTTTGGTGCGATTTCCGGATAAAGCTCCGCCTTGATTACATCGCCGTTTTCCATTGTGATTGTTACGATTGGATTCTGTGCCATTATTTTTCTCTCTTTCTTTTATAATATTATGAGGCTTGGAGAATATCCATTCCTCGCAATTATTAAATATCGAATTAATTTCTGCCCGATTGATTTTACCTAATTTTACTCACTCAGAGCCTCGACTACCTTCGGAAACTCCATGAAGTGCGATGCCTTCACCAGTATGGTGTCGCCCTCCTTCACATATGAAAGAAGCTCCTGTGTCATGGTCTCCCTATCCTCGAAATAGTGGATGTCTACATCGGACGATTTTTCTGCGGCTCCGGCTGCATATTCTTTTGCCAGCTCTCCTGCGGCAAAAAGTGTATGGATATGATTCTCTCCAACTGCTTCGCCTACCTCATGGTGCAGCTTTTTTTCATCACTTCCCAACTCTCCCATGTCGCCAAGCACTGCTATTGTCCTGCCCTTTGCATGTGAAAGCACCTCGATAGAGGATTTCATGGATACAGGATTTGCATTGTAGCAGTCATCTATCACTGTCATGCCATGCGTTTTGATGAAATTGGTACGGCCTGCGATTGTCTCTGCTTTCTCGATTCCTGACTTTATCTCAGCTATTGTGAGGCCAAGCTGCAATCCGACAGCTGCTGCCGCCATAGCATTGTATACATTGTGCTCACCCGGGATGTGGATTTGTGCATCAAACTCACCCTCCGGAGTGACAAAATGAGCCTTCATGCCGTCGAAGCCCAGGTTTTCAATATTTGTGGTATATACTGATTTATGAATGCCTGATGCTGATTCCTTGCCATAGTATATGGCAGGCTTTCCATTTACCGTCTGCACTGTGGCCAGCTTGTCGTCATCTGCATTCAGCACTGCGACCGCATCCGGCATCATATGCTCAAAGCACTCTGTCTTTGCTTTAAGCACACCATCCCTGTCGCCCAAAAACTCCAGATGGCAGTAGCCGATATTGATGATGACCATGACATCCGGGCAAGACATAGTAGAAAGTCTGTGCATCTCGCCAAAATCAGATATGCCCATCTCAAGCACCGCTACCTGATGGCTTTCCCTGATTCCGAAAATGGTGAGTGGCAGGCCTATCTCGTTGTTGAAATTGCCTGCGGTCTTGTGGACGCTGTATTTCTGCTCAAGAACTGATGATATCATCTCCTTGGTGCTGGTCTTGCCGACACTTCCGGTGATACCCACCACCTTGATATCAAGGCTTTTTCTGTAAAATGCCGCGAGCTTTTTCATGGCATCGGTGGTTGATTCAACAAGCACATATGGACCTGCCGGATCCGTAAGCTCATGCTCAGAGAGCACAATTGCCGCCCCCTGCTCAAACACAGTCGGAATGAATTTGTGTCCGTCCACCCTTTCTCCCTTTATCGGGATAAAAAGATAGCCCTCCTTCACCTGTCTGCTGTCTATGACTGCGCCGGTGATTGTCGTATCAAGCAGTGTCTCATCGCCTATGTATGTGCCCCCGCAGGCCTTTGCGATATTTGCAAATGTAAGATTCTTCATGTACTTATCCGACATGCTACACCTCATATTTTTTCAAAGATATGTCAATCAGATGCTCACAGAGCTGATTAAAGCTCATACCGATAACCGCTGCCTCCTGTGGCAGAAGACTGGTCGGAGTCATGCCCGGTAGTGTGTTTGCCTCGAGGCAGAACATCTCATTTTTGTCATTGAGCAAAAAGTCTGAGCGTGAATATGTGTCAAGCCCGATAACACTCGCAACCTCCTCGGCATAGTGCTGCATATCCTTTGTCACCTGCTCAGGAAGCTCGGCCGGACATGTCTCTACTGTACTGCCCGCCTTGTATTTATTCTTATAATCGTAGAAGCCCTCCTTCGGTGCAATCTCTATAATAGGAAGAGCCTTGCCCTCGATAACGCCGACAGAGAACTCCCTGCCCTGTACAAATTCCTCGATAACCAGCTCATTTTCCCACTTGAAGGCATCGTCAAGTGCCGCCTTGAACTCTGCCGCATCCTTAACGATGGTGACACCGATGCTTGAACCGCCGCAGCATGGCTTTACCACGCATGGAAGTGTCAGGTCAAGCTTTGTGATATCGTCCTGTCTGGTCGCTCTTGTCATGGAAATACCCTTTGGAGTAGGGATACCGTTTGCAAGGAAGAACTGCTTTGATGTCTCCTTGTTCATAGCGATGGCTGAGCTTAAATAATCGCTGCCTGTATATTTGACACCGAAGAGGTCAAATGCTGCCTGTATCTTTCCGTTCTCTCCGTTTTCTCCGTGGAGTGCCATGAAAACAATGTCCGCCATCTGACACATTTTGATGACATTTGGTCCGAAGAAACAAGGTGACTGGTCCTTTCTGGAAGCCTTTACCTTTGCGAGGTCAGGTGCCTCTGTCGGAATATCGCTGACCTGCACGCTTATCTCGTCCGCGCGGTCAAATATACCTGTCAGGTCCTCCTCCCTGTCACTATATCCCATAAATACATCCAATAATATAACTTTGTGGCCGTTCTCTTTGAGCGCCTTAGCTACCATGCTTCCTGTCTTGAAGGAAACATCTCTCTCTGTGCTGAGCCCTCCGGCAAGTACTACGATGTTCATTTTTGTCCTCTTTTCTTTGATTGAATTATCATGCTTTGGTTTAATTAAACACAATGCAATGCTTCTTTTTTTAAGCTATGAGTAATCAACATAATTTCTTCAAAATTATAACACCATTTGTGTAAAAAAGAAAGACCGGTTGCCCGGTCAAAAAAGAAATTCTCATTTTATTTTAAACTGTGTTAGCTTCCAGCAGCTGTATCATTCTCATAAATACCATCCGCCCGTGCAAATCATCCTGTGAAAGTGATTCTCCGTACTTCAATACTAATAATCGGCACTGATAAAAATTCAGCTCAGGATTGCCAAAAAGCAAAATCCGCAAGGCTGCATTTTCCAGGTAATTGTGTATATTTCCCACCTCAATAAATATATCTACGATATCATCGAGGTTAATAAGTCCTTTCTGTTCATAATAAATTCTTCCCAAATATTTCATCCCTCCATCGACTTTATTTTTCGTAGAACTTCTTTTTTTGTCTTTCTTTTGAAATTTTGTCGTCTTTGCGAAATTTCCCTCTTTGTTTTTGTTGGTGGATTCATTTTTCCATATAATATATCAATATTCTAGGCGCGTTACGCGCTTGTATTTTGAAGATTTCTATTAGAATTTTTAATTTTGATAGGTGATTAGCAGTTTTCGACAAAATACGACATGGTTTTAGGTTTAATTTAGTTGGTTTTTGTTTAATATTGCTCTTTTTATATCAGAATTTTTGTAATGATAAATTTGTACTATATTTTGAGGTTTTTGTTCTAATTATTTCATTTTTTTTAAATTTAATACAAAATTTATTTGAAAATGATTTTGACATGATTAGAAATGAATGTTAAAATATAGATAACAAAAAGGTGCTACCTATAACAACGGTTCGCCTGATCATTTACTTAGTTATAATAACCGTTCAGTTTCCAGGCTGGGGCGGTTATTTTTTTGTGGTCTTACTGCCATTGGAACCAATCGCATATCCAAGACCAAATGAGGTTAAGCAGAGACTAAGTACTGCAATCAAGCCAGCCATTGGCTGCCGGTTTTCGATGAAAGAAAGGTTAAATTATGATGAAAAACAAGAGTCTAACATTCCGGTTCGATAAGTCCGTATGTATGTCCTTTTCTCTTGTAGACTACATTTACTTCGTCATTCTCTGCATTTCTGAATACGAAGAAATCGTGGCCTGAAAGCTCCATCTGGATGCATGCATCCTCAGGATACATAGGTTTCATACCAAATCTCTTTGTACGGACAATCTTGATTTCCTCGTCCTCTGCATCGTCTGCCTCCACGAAATCATCCTGGAATATCGCCGGTGCATACTTCTTTGCGGAAATCTTGGTTCTGTATTTGCGAAGCTGTCTCTCGATTACTTCCTCTACGAGGTCAATTGATACGTACATATCATTGCTGACCTGCTCTGAACGGATAACATGTCCCTTTGCCGGGATAGTAACCTCGATTTTCTGTCTATCCTTTTCTACGCTGAGTGTAACGTATACGTCTGTGTCCGGTTTAAAAAACTTCTCCAGCTTTGACAGCTTCTCCTCTACTGCCTGCTTAAGCCCCTCTGTTAATTCGATGTTTTTTCCTGAAATTGTTATTCTCATGATGTCCAACCCCTTTATCGTTTATTTGATACGTTGTCTGTATCATGTAAATATTATACCATAAATTTCGTTTTCATCAATCATTTTTATGCAATTTATATAAATAATCAAGGGTTTATTTACGGTTTTTCGCGAAATCGCTTGATTTCGCTATGATTAGGGATTTCATCAGAATAAAAAACATCAAGTCGAGTGATTTTTTATACACTATCGCAACATTTCTCAACTACAACAGCACATCTAAGCTATCACAACGTTTCTAAGCTACCACAGCGCATCTAACCTATCCCAGTGCCTCAAGCTGAGAGGAAAGCTCCTCCCACGCCTCCATATCTATAAGGATTTCTTCCTCGAGAGCGTCTATCTCGTTTTGGATTTCCGTGAGCTTTGAGTAGCTTGACTGATACTCCGGCTTCATGAGCTCAGCCTTGAGCTCATCGAGCTTTGCTTCCTTGACCGCCAAGTCCTCCTCGACCTTTTTGACCTTTTTTTGTATCTTTGAGCGTTCCTTGCCCGGGTTGTAGTATGCTTTGCCGGTTGATGAGACAGCCATGCCGCCTGCCTGGGCTGCGCTATTTGCATTGGTGCTTTCGCCCACATTACCTGCTGCACCGGTTTGTGACGTGCTCCGTTTTACATCACTGCCTGTCTGACTGCTGCCGTTCTGGCTTATCGCGCCGCCAAATATTGCATTGCCTCTGTATACATTTTTGCTTTCCTCAGCCTCACGATCGAGCTTTTCCTGATACTGCTCATAGCCAAACTGATAGAGATTGGTCGTGCCATCCTCGAACACAAGCAGCTGTGTGGCTACCTTTTTCACAAAATATCTGTCGTGTGATACAAAAATCAGTGTGCCCTTGTAGTCCTTAAGCATGCTCTCTAGCGTTTCCTTGCCTACGATATCCATATGGTTAGTTGGCTCATCGAGCACGAGCACGTTCGGTCTGGTCTTTAAAATCTTACAAAGCGCCAGTCTGACCTTTTCTCCTCCTGAGAGCATATTTACGTTCTTGAACACGTCCTCCCCTGAAAAAAGGAAAGCTCCGAGTGCATTTCTTGCCTCGGTTTCTGTAAGATTCGGATATTCATCCCAGAAATCATCTAGCACAGTCTTGTTGCTTGTATACATGGCCATCTGCTGGTCGAAATACCCTATCTGCACGTTGGTTCCAAAGCGGTACTCGCCTGAAAGTGCAGGGATCTTACCCACGATGGTCTTTAAAAATGTCGATTTTCCAAGTCCGTTTCCGCCAAGTATGCCAAGCTTTTCGCCTCTTTTCAAATCAAGCGACACTACGGAAAGCGGATGGTCATAGCCGATTGCAAGCTCTGATGTATAAAGCACATCGTTTCCGGTCTCCTTTTCGGGCTGGAAATTGGCATGGAAGGTCTTGTTGTCGTACTTGTCCGGTGCCTCGATAATCACCATGCGGTCGATAGCCTTCTGCTTTGACTGCGCCATGGATGTCTTGGTCGGCTTGCCCTTGAAGCGCGTAACCATACGCTGCAAACGCTCTATCTCCTTCTGCTGGGCGATGTGATCCTTCATCTGCTTGTCGTAGTTTTCCTTTTTGCGGGCGATAAAATTGGTATAATTGCCCGGATAGCGCCTTGCTGTGCCGTACTCTATCTCGTAGACCACATCGACCACATTGTCGAGAAACATACGGTCATGGGATACGACAACCACTGCCTTCGGGTACGACTTCAGATAGCCCTCAAGCCACTCAATCGTCGTGACATCGAGGTGGTTGGTCGGCTCGTCCAAAAGCAGTATGTCAGGCTTTGACAAAAGCAGCTTTATGAATGCTATCTTGGTCTGCTGACCTCCGGAAAAGTCACGGATTGGCTTTTTACGCTCATCATCTGAGAAGCCGAACTTGCGGATCATGACCTCATATTCCTTCTCATAATAGTAGCCGCCATCATCCTTGAAGGCTTCCTCCATCGCGGTATATCTGGCTACCTTTTCATCGGAATAATCATGCTCGAGCTCTGCAGCCGCGCGCGCAAGCTCTGCCTTTCGCTCGTCCATTTTCACGAAGCATTTGCGCACCTCCTGCTCGAGTGTCACATCAGGATCATCAAACGCAATCTGCTTCAGATACCCTATCTCCGAGTTTCCTGCCTTTGCAATAAAGGCGCTCTCATCGCTGTCGAGCTTTTCCATCTCAACCTCGCCTGAAATGAGCTTTAAAAGTGTTGTCTTGCCACAGCCGTTTCTGCCGACTATCGCTATCTTTTCTGTGTTTCTGATTTCAAAATCTATACTATGCAAAATGACGTCGTCGCCAAATGCGACAGCGCCATTACTTATCTGGTAGAGCATATACTATCCTTTCATGCTTATGCCTGCTGCTTAATTGTTAGCCATAATGTAGTTGACAAACTGTGTTGCAGTACGTCCCGAAATGCCACCGTGGCTGAGCTCCCACTTGTTTGCCTCCCTGCACAGCTCCTCGTCTGAAAGCGTGCAGCCGCTCTTTCTCGCAAGCTCTGTTACGATGTTGAAGAACTCCTTCTGCGATGGCTTTGAGTAGCTGATTGTCACACCAAAACGGTTTACAAGTGACAGCTTCTCCTCAACTGTATCTGAGTGGTGCTTGTCATTGCTGTTGTCCTGGTCATTACGGTCATTCCATGTCTCCTTGATCAGGTGACGGCGGTTAGAGGTTGCATAAATCAGTATGTTGTCAGGCTTTGTCTCCACGCCACCCTCGATAACTGCCTTTAGGAACTTGTACTCAATCTCATGCTCCTCGAATGAGAGGTCATCCATATATATGATAAATCTGTAGTTTCTGTTTTTGATTGCTGCGATAATCTTTGACAGATATTTAAACTGATGCTTGTATATCTCAATCATGCGCAGTCCGTCATCATAATACTGATTGACAATGGCCTTGATGCTTGTTGATTTTCCGGTTCCGCTGTCTCCGAAAAGCAACACATTGTTGGCCTTTTTGCCCTGTACAAACGCTTCTGTATTGTCTGTGAGCTTTTTCTTCTGGATTTCATAGCCGATCAGGTCATCGAGCATGACCGCATCCATATTGTTGATTGGCATGAAGGAGAAGCCACCGTCCAGATGCTCCTCAATCCTGAATGCCTTGTTTAGACCAAACATGCCGACTCCGTATGCCTTGTAAAAGCCTGTTACCACATCAAAGAACTCCTGCTCATCCTTAGCTGCCTCAAGCTTCTTGCTCAGCGCCCTTACTTTCTCGCTGACATTGTGATTGTACATAAGGTCCTTTTTCACAATGGCCTTATAATTGCTAATCTGTGTGAAGCAGTCGATTCCGAGTGCTGACTCGATTGGCTTGAAATCATAATCAAAAAGCTTCTTAAAAATCCTGAAATCGTTTGCCACAAGCCCATTTACGCTGCCATCGCTTGCTCCGACCTTCTCACAGGTGATGGAAAACGGATTCTCGCTCATCATAAGGAAGAAAGTGAGATAGTTGTGCCACAGATTGTCATCAAAACCATAGTCTGTCGCTACCTTTAAGATTCTCTTGACCTGTGTATTGATGTCGCGCACAAGCTCTGTCTTGTTGTACTCGCCCACCTCAAACTGCTCAAAGAGCTGGCCCAATTTATAAAGTATCTCATCCTGAGATAAATCTCCGTACATAAGTAATTTTGATATTTCCTGATACATGGCTGTTCCTCCTGGTTTTGCCTTGTTTTCACTGCTAACATATGATTATAAACACTGCGCCACGATTTTGCAAGAGCTTGTGTGCCCGGTATGGCGCAGGAGACGTAAAAAGGCGGAGCTAAAACTCCACCTTTATTGTTGTGCCACGCCCCACCTCGCTGTCGAGCGTAAGCCCTGCATCATGCAGCTCCACTATATGCTTTACTATCGCAAGCCCAAGGCCTGTGCCGCCGGTCTCCTTCGAGCGGCTCTTGTCTACTCTGTAGAAGCGCTCAAAGACGCGCTCCTGCTGATCCTTTGGGATGCCTATGCCGTTGTCCTCGACCGTGAGAACTGTCTTGCCACCGAGCTTGTGTACCGTCACATTTACGGTGCCACCCTCATTGTTGTAGCGGATAGCATTCTGGCAGAGATTCTCAACGAGCTCAGTGAGAAGCTGCCTGTTGCCTCGTACCATACAGTCAGTGCCGTCAAAATTGAGTGCTACTTTTCTCTGCTCGGCATTCATCTGCAAATTTTCCATGCAGTCCTTGACCAGACCGTACAGATCAAGCTGTTCAAAGCCCTGCTGCGCCTCGCTGGAATCAAGCTCCGAGAGCTTTATGATATCATTGATTAAGGAAAGCAGGCGCTGTGCATTTCTTCTGATTTCAGTGGCAAAATGAATCTGCTGCTCCTTTTCGACCATGCCGTTTTCTATGAGCTCTGCATAGCCGGAGATGGCTGTAAGCGGAGTCTTTAGCTCGTGTGACACATTGGCTGTGAAGTCCTGTCTGCTCTTTGCCGCGGCAAGTACGCCCTCATGCTGTATCCTTATCGCATTCATGAACGGCACGAGCTCCTTGTATTCTGTCTTTTTCTGGATGACAGAGGCCTGCTCCAGGTTGCCTGCGAGTGTCTCGATTGGCTTCATGAGCTTTCTGGTCAGGCTCTTGGCGAGAACCACACATATTCCTACTATGATAACCGTCACTATAAGCATGGCAGGTATACTGCTTGCAAACATGTTCCAGATACTTCTCGCTGCAATGGAGACACGCAGTACCGTTCCATCATTGAGCTTTATGGCATGATAGAAGGTATTGCTGTTCATGGTAGCTGATGTTCTCACGCTGTCTCCCGTACCTTTATCAAATGCTGATTCAACTTCCGGTCTATCGCCATGATTTTCAAGTTTTTTCACATCATTTTGATTGTCATACAGCACTGTGCCGTCCTTGTCAACCCAGGTGACACGAATACCCTCCACGTCAATCTGCGGGATTTCATTTATATCCTGTTTTAGTATTCCGGTGCTTTCTATTGTCTCTGCCATGACCTGCAGGTCTTCCTTTACCTGCTTCTGAAAGAGGTAATAGTTGATTACTGTCATGGAAACCATAGTGGCAATTGCTACAAAAAGTGCTGTTGCTACCAGATAGTAATTAATCTTCTTTTTCATGCTGTACGCTCCGCTTATGTATATTAGAAATCATTATAAAAGCTATTATTCTATAACATAGCCCACATTTCTGACTGTCTTTATCCTGCTGCCATAGTCACCCAGCTTGTGGCGGAGTGTCTTTATGTGCATGTCCACTGTACGTGTCTCGCCCTCAAAGTCAGTATCCCAGACGCTTCTCATGATGACCTCCCTGGTCATGACTATGCCCTGACTGCCCATCAGAAGCCTTAAAAGCTCGTACTCCTTATATGTAAGGTCAACCGGCTCATTGTTCACTGTAACCACATGGCGCTCATGGTCGATCACCAGGTCATCCAGCTTTAAAAGCTTCGGCTCCTCCTTCGCTGTTCTCCTGAGCAGTGCCTTTACTCTTGTGATAAGCTCCATGATTGAGAAAGGCTTTTTGATGTAATCATCTGCGCCTCCGTCAAGCCCTTTTATCATATCCATCTCTGTGGTCTTGGCTGTGACCATTATAATAGGAATATCCTGTGTGGCCGGACGTTTTCTGAGCTTTCTCACGATATCGTAGCCACTCTCATCCGGAAGCATCACATCAAGCAGTATGAGGTCCGGTACGAGCTCATCCAGCTTCTTGTAAAATTCCTTTGCGTTTTCAAATGCACTGACGATGTAATTACTGTTTTTTAAAGCAATAGTCTCTATTTCACGTATGCTCTCGTCGTCCTCTACAATATAAATAAGTGCCATAGCTTTCTCCATTTCAAAAATCTTATGTAAAATTTTTACCTGCTTTTTACTTTCGATTATACATTACTAATGTAAAACAGACGATGGTTTTATGTAAAATTTATGTAAAATCCATCGTCTGTATCAATTTTGTCTGTATATAACTATGATTTAATTTTTCAGCATAAAGATTAAATCATGATTTGCGAACCTTGTCATCAAGCGCAAACTCAACCCACTCAGCAATATTTGTCGCATGGTCTCCGATACGCTCAAAGTATTTTGCAACCATGAGAAGATCCTCTGCCTGCTCACCATCCTCCGGATGCTCCCTGATGAAATCAATAAGCTCAGCCTTTACCTTATCAAAAAGCTCATCAACCACATCATCCTGCTTCATCACTATGTGAGCCTTGTCATTGTTCTTCTCAACATATGCCTCGATTGCCCTGATAAGCATAAGCATTGTCTCTGAAGCCATGCTCTTGACATGCTCTATATTGACCCTGTATGGCTTGTCACTGCTCATCAAAATGGTCATCTCGCTGATATCGGCTGCGTGGTCTCCTATACGCTCCATATCAGTAACCATCTTCATCGCTGCAGAAATTGTTCTGAGGTCTCTTGCTACAGGCTGCTGCTGCATGAGCAGATTAAAGCACAGGCTCTCTATCTTTTTCTGCTCTCTGTCTATCTCTGAATCGCCCTCCATGATGGCTTTGGCGCTATCGGCATCCTGATGTATAAATGCCTCGATTGCTTTCTGGATTGACTCCTCAATCATGCTTCCCATGTGCATCATTTCTTCATTCAGCTTCTTAAGCTGCTCGTCGAATTTCGATCTCATTAACCAAACCTCCCTGTGATGTAATCCTCTGTTCTCTTGTCCTGTGGATATGAGAAAATTGTCTTTGTGTCACCAAACTCAACCATATCTCCCACAAGGAAAAAGGCTGTATCGTCTGACACACGCACTGCCTGCTGCATGTTATGTGTTACAACCACAACTGTGTACTTTTTCTTTAAATCCTCCATGAGCTCCTCTATCTTTGAAGTAGAGATAGGGTCAAGCGCTGATGTTGGCTCATCCATCAAAAGCACCTCCGGCTGTACGGCAAGCGCTCTCGCAATACACAGTCTCTGCTGCTGTCCACCCGAAAGTCCCATAGCAGATTTCTTTAATCTATCTTTAACTTCATTGAATATCGCAGCACCCTGAAGGCTTTCCTCAACTATCTGGTCGAGTATCTTTTTATCCTTGATGCCATGCACTCTCGGGCCATATGCGATATTGTCATATATGCTCATCGGGAACGGATTTGGCTGCTGGAAAACCATGCCGACCTTTTTGCGAAGTACTGTTGTATCGACTGATGGTGCATATATATTCTCACCATCTATCTCTATGCTTCCCTCGATTCTGACGTTTTCAACCAGATCATTCATTCTGTTGATACACTTTAAAAATGTAGACTTACCACATCCTGACGGTCCGATCAGCGCTGTCACGCTGTTTTCTTTTATGTCCATATTGACACCATGCAGTGCATGATTCTGGCCATAATACAGATTCAGGTCGCGAACCTGAATTTTGATTTTTTTCTCCATTTGTATCTCCTGCAACATGTAATAAATTTCTTGTTTTCGAGAATACATTATATGGATGCTTTGTAAAATGCTCTATCAGATGTATGTAAAATCTATGTCAAATTTTTACACACATAAATTATTCGCACTGTTTGTATTTATTATTTGTATACACTATTTATATGCTTTATAGTCGGCTTTATTAAAGTACTGTCTGGTTAAAGTATTGTATCTTTAATAATTAAAAGCTCATCCATTATCCTGTCTGCATCAATATTTGAGTAATTGATAATAAACTGATGCCTGTCCTCCTTTGGCTTGATCAGGTTGAAATGGGTAATCGCCTGAAGCTTTATACCTTTTTTCAATAGCAGCTCTTCAACTGTTTTGTCCGGAAGGTTCGTGTCAAACTGTATGATAAAATGCAGTCCGGAGTCATTTTCTATTACCCTGCATTCCTTTTCAGTGAAGCAGCCTTTTATGGACGAAAGCACGCTCTGGCGCTTTCTGCCGTAGTGCAGTCTCATCCTGTTTATGTGCTTTTCAAAATAGCCCTCGCTGATAAATCGTGCCAGCGTGTACTGCTCAAAGGTGGATACCGTACATGAGTAAAATGAAAGCCTCCTGTAAAACTCATTTGCCAGATGCTCCGGCAGCACCATGTAGCTGATTCGGATGGTGGATGTGAGAGACTTTGAAAATGTATTTATATAGATGACCTTTTCACACGCATCTATCGAGAGGATTGGCGGTATCGGGTGTCCGTTCATGCGAAACTCACTGTCATAATCATCCTCTATGATGTATCTGTCGCTGCTCTCGTTGGCCCATGCCAAAAGCTCATAGCGGCGGTTCACAGGCATGGTGATTCCTGTCGGGAAATGGTGTGTCGGGCTGATATGTGCTATCTGCGCGTTCGCTTTCTTTATAAGCTCCACGCTGATGCCCTGCTCATCCATCTGCACCGGCAGGCATTTTGCATTGTTGCACTCGTATATCTGGCTGATTTTCTTATAGCCCGGATCCTCCACGCAGTATACCTTGTCCGTACCCAAAAGCTTCACAAGCAGTCCGTACAGATACTCTGTTCCCGCTCCGACTATTATCTGGTCCGGGTCCACATTCATACCGCGAAACGATGACAGATGGCTTGCTATCGCTTCCCGAAGCTCTCTCACTCCGCCACACGGCGACACCGACAAAAGCTCCTGCTCCCTAAGTGAAATCGTCTCTCGCATGAGCTTTGCCCATATGGAAAACGGAAAGTTACCCGAGTCTGTCCTGTTTGATGAGAAGTCAAATATACTTTCATCCTGCTCAGGCGGCAGTTTTATGCTAAGCTCCTTGTGCACCGGTGCCTTTATTACCCTGATATCTGACACATCGGCTATGAAATAGCCCCTCTTGGGCCTTGCAAACATATAGCCCTCGCCTATCAACTGGTCATATGCATTTTCAACCGTAATGGTACTAACCCCCAGATTCTTGGCGAGGGTACGTTTTGATGGCATTTTCTCCCCGGAGCTTAATTTTCCCTGTGATATATCGTTTTTGATGCACTCATAAAGGCATTTGTAGAGTGGCCCGTCTGTTTTTGTGAGGTCGTAGGTCAGCATTTGATTCACCGCTTTCTGGCATTTTTATTTTCCTTATTTTGAATATTTTAATATTACCAGATGTGGCGTAATATTGCAACCATGATATATGGCTGGCATGAGCAAATACAGCCCGGTGGCGCAGGTGGCGTGTACACTCTCGTGTTCGCTACGCTTTGCTGCCAAGATACTGTAAGAATTATGCCTTATAGTTTTTCTATGCCAGACGAAACCGTCGCTACTCGCCGCCTGCGCCACCTAAACATATTTGCTTACGCCCGACTACTTCCGTCATATAAATTGACATAAAAACAATATAAAAATAAAAGGAGATTTAACAAATGGAAAACAATAAGAATACTCAATACGAACTCAACAAAGGGCTTGCGCAGATGCTCAAGGGCGGTGTCATCATGGATGTTACGACTCCGGAGCAGGCCAGGATTGCCGAGGCTGCCGGTGCATGTGCTGTCATGGCGCTTGAAAGAATCCCTGCTGATATCAGAGCCGCAGGCGGTGTTTCAAGAATGAGCGACCCTAAGATGATCAAGGGAATTCAGGAGGCTGTCAGCATCCCTGTCATGGCAAAGTGCCGTATAGGTCACTTCGTGGAGGCTCAGGTGCTCGAGGCTATCGAGATTGACTACATTGATGAGTCTGAGGTGCTTTCACCTGCTGATGATGTGTACCATATCAACAAGAGAGATTTCAAGGTGCCTTTCGTATGTGGTGCAAGAGACCTCGGTGAAGCACTTCGCCGTATCAACGAGGGAGCTTCCATGATCCGTACAAAGGGTGAGCCCGGTACAGGTAATATCGTGCAGGCTGTCAGACATATGAGAAAGATGAATTCTGAGATTGCTAAGCTTACTTCCATGCGTGAGGATGAGCTTTTCGAGGCAGCTAAAAATCTTCAGGTGCCTTTCGAGCTGGTTAAGTTTGTTCACGATAATGGCAAGCTTCCGGTTGTAAACTTTGCGGCAGGCGGTGTGGCTACTCCGGCTGATGCGGCTCTTATGATGCAGCTCGGTGCTGAGGGTGTGTTCGTCGGTTCAGGTATCTTTAAATCAGGCGATCCTGCCAAGAGAGCTGCCGCTATCGTAAAGGCTGTGACAAACTTTACAGATGCGAAGCTTATCTCAGAGCTTTCTGAGGATCTCGGTGAGGCTATGGTCGGAATCAACGAGAGCGAGATTAAAATCATCATGGAGGAAAGAGGCAAATAAAATGAAATCAGGACTTAAGATTGGTGTTTTAGCCGTTCAGGGAGCGTTTATTGAGCACAAACGCATGCTTGAGACTTTAGGCTGTGAGTGTGTTGAGCTGCGCAAAAAATCAGATATCTGTGACTTAGACGGACTCGTGCTGCCGGGCGGTGAGAGCACTGTGCAGGGCAAGCTGCTCCGTGAGCTTGATATGTTTGATGAGCTTAAGGGAAGAATCGCAAACGGACTTCCGGTGCTTGCAACCTGCGCCGGTCTTATACTTTTAGCTTCACATATCAGCAACGATGACAACGTATATTTCGGCACTCTGCCTGTCATTGTTAAAAGAAATGCCTACGGCCGACAGCTTGGAAGCTTTGAGGCTACAACAAGGTTTGACAATAGCTTTGACTTTACAATGACATTTATCAGGGCGCCTTACGTGGAAGCTATTGATGACTCAGCCAAAAATGATGTACATGTGCTCGCAGAGTATGACGGCAAAATTGTCGGTGTGCAGTATAAGAACCAGATTGGGCTGGCTTTTCATCCGGAGCTTGATGATGATACACGGATTCATGAGAGGTTTTTGGAGATGATATGATGATTAAGGAATGTTATTATAATTTGTAATAGCATTCCTTTTTGTTTTCTATTTACATTTTTATTGCCATTTCATTTTTCACCATTTATAATTATATATCATGTGTTTCAACACTATTATCCGGTACAATTATAGCAGGTATATCTTTCTTAATAAAGGATTGGATATGATACAACATAATCATTCATCAACAATTTATCAAATGCTTTAGGTATACCTAATTAAGTAGTCCCATTTCAAAAGCTTGTTAGCTGAGCCTATCAGAGTAATTGGTAGACCTTAGTTTGGCAGTAGTATTTTTTATCAACATATGTTAGAATGCTGTTATGCAAATCGGGATTTGCAGATTGGAGAATTATGAGAGCAGAAGAATTATGGAAAGCATATTGCGAGAAAGAGAATATAGATA
>ENA-OOWX01000523-OOWX01000523.1-human-gut-metagenome-genome-assembly--contig:-NODE-523-length-24015-cov-4.229925_pt1 | contig 24015 bp, 27 predicted proteins | sample MGYA00241583_ERZ501335 | MGnify/ENA primary metagenome ERZ501335 (study PRJEB25962, sample SAMEA2042731) | human gut metagenome | biome: human gut; feature: human-associated habitat; material: faeces...
CTGGCTGCTGATATCCTTACTTATCTCAAGAAGAAAATACTGTACACTTTTGGTATGGCATTGGACAAAGTATTCATCTTGATAAGGCAGAATATTTATAGCACAATAATTAAGTTATGTTTCACGTGAAACATAATTCGATTTGAATTTCTTAGAAATAATTATTATCTTTAAATAATATAAGTGTAATATAAACAGGTTTATATATGAATTGATTATTTGAATTATAGATGCAAATAATATATGTTTCACGTGAAACATTATATGATTTAATACAAAACACAGAGGCAAATATAAAATAGAAAGAGGTTAAATATGGGGAGAGTTATAGCAATTGCCAACCAAAAAGGTGGAGTTGGCAAGACAACAACAGCCATAAACTTGTCAGCATGTCTTGCTGAAGCAGGTCAAAAAGTTCTGCTTATAGATATTGACCCGCAGGGTAATGCAACAAGCGGAGTTGGCATAGATAAAGATAATGCGGAAAATACAGTATATGATGTGATTTTAAGAGAAAGCAGCATAAAAGATACTATCATAGACAATGTATATGATAATCTTGATGTGGTTCCAGCAAATGTTAATCTCGCTGGAGCAGAGATTGACTTAATAAATGTAGAAAGACGAGAATATGTATTAAAAGATGAAATATCAAAAATAAGGAAAAAATATAATTATATAATTATGGATTGTCCTCCCTCACTTAGCATGCTTACGGTAAATGCAATGACAGCAGCTGACACTGTGCTTGTTCCAATACAGTGTGAGTATTATGCGCTTGAGGGATTAACACAGCTTATGTATACAATTAATCTTGTTAAGAAAAAACTTAATAAAAAACTTGAAATGGAAGGCGTTGTGTTTACAATGTTTGATTCAAGAACTAACCTTTCTCTTCAGGTAGTCGAAAATGTTAAGGATAATCTTAATCAGACTATATACAAGACAATAATTCCAAGAAATATAAGATTGGCAGAGGCACCTAGTTATGGTCAACCTATTAACATATATGATACAAAGTCAACAGGTGCGGAAAGCTATAGGTTATTGGCACAGGAAGTTATGGAAAGAGACAAGAAATAAAATTATAAGAAATAAAATTAATTAAAGGAGAATAAATATGCCTGCTAAATCAACAGAAACAAAGAGTCCAGCAAAATCAAGCTCAAAAACTAAAGGAAAAGGTGGTTTGGGAAGAGGAATTTCTAATCTTATCAATGTTGAAGAGAAAAAGAAAGAAGACAATGTTGTAGTAAAAGAAGTTGTAAAGGAAGTTGTAAAAGAGGTAAAAGTTCCAGTTGAAACAAAAGTTAAGTTGTCACTTATAGAACCTAATAAAGACCAGCCAAGAAAAGTATTTGATGAGGATGCGTTAATTGAATTATCTGAGTCAATAAAGCAATATGGTGTATTGCAGCCACTTTTAGTGCAAAAAAAGGATGATTATTATGAAATAATTGCTGGTGAAAGAAGATGGAGAGCGGCAAAGCTTGCAGGAGTAAAGGAAGTTCCAGTAGTAATAAAAGATTACTCAACTCAGGAAGTAATGGAAATAGCTCTTATTGAAAATATACAAAGAGAAGATCTTAATCCGATAGAAGAAGCAAGAGCTTATCAAAGACTTATTAAAGATTATAGATTAAAGCAGGATGAAGTTGCAGAAAAGGTGTCTAAGTCGAGAGCAGCTATAACGAATGCATTACGTTTATTAAAACTGGATGAAAGAGTTCAGGACATGGTCATTGAAGGTAAAATAAGCAGTGGACATGCAAGAACAATTTTATCAATAGATGATAATGATAAGCAGTATATGATTGCACAGAAAATATTTGATGAAAAGTTAAGTGTGCGTGAAGTAGAAAAACTCATGAAAAGTCTTGATGAACCGGAAAAGAAAGAAAAAAAACTCCCAGCAAATGATTTTGTGTACAGAGATATAGAACAGAAGCTAAAAAATATACTTGGCACTCAGGTAATAATCAAAAATAAGAGTAATAATAAAGGAAAAATTGAAATTGATTATTATTCTCAGGCTGAACTTGAAAGAATATATGATATGTTAAGAAAATTAAATAATAATTAGCATAAAAACATTGTGCCACTGTTTGTTTTAGTTTAATATATATAGATACAAAATACATAAATAAAAACAAGTGACCTTGGAGAGGGTCAATAAAAACTACTACTATATAAGTACGAGGAAAAACAGATGTTAGATGTATTTGGACTGTTTAGCGTAGAAACATTATATGTTTTAATAGGTATTGCTGTATTACTTATTATATCTATTGTATTATCAATAGTTGCAATCGCTAAGTCATCATCTATGAAGAAAAAGTACAATATGATGATGGAAGGTTCTGAAGGAAAGAGTATAGAACAGATTATAAAAGCGTATACTGATGATGTTAAGATTCTTAAGGAAACATATACAGACAATACAGATGCAATCAAGGATATTTATGAGAAAATGCAGTACACATTCCATAAAATAGGAATTGTAAAGTATGATGCATTTCATGAAATGGGTGGTAAGTTAAGCTTTGCATTGTGTATGCTTGATAGTAATAATAACGGTTATCTTTTAAATGTAATGCACAGTAATAATGGCTGTTTTGCATATATAAAAGAAATTATTAATGGTAAGTCATTTATAGAGCTTGGTGGAGAAGAAGAAAAAGCACTTAATCAGGCTGTTGCCGGAAGAATGGGCGATGAGGCACTTAGTCAGGAAGTAAATGATATAGTTAATAACGTAAATAATAAGTAAGAAGTAAAAAAGTATACTATAAGATTTCAGATAGCTAACTATAAATGAGCAGATACAAAAAAATACACAAAGATAATTTACTCATTTATAGTAGCTAATTTAAAATACTACCTGATTTATATGTGTTACAATGCCACATATCTATTATAATTTTTAAAAATATATTTAGACAAAAAATATGTTTAAACTAAATAAAATGGATATAAGTTAAAGATAAAAAACAATGTTATATACACAGATATATACCGATAAAAACAAATAAATAAAAATAAAAACTACGTAATAAAATACTGGAAATTATGTATAAAAAGGTGCATAATTAATGAAGTATGATTACGAATACAGATTTTGGAGGAAAGTATGTTAGATTTAAAGTTTGTCAGAGAAAATCCAGACATAGTAAAGCAGAATATAAAGAACAAGTTTCAGGATAGAAAGTTACCTTTAGTTGATGAAGTTATTGAGCTTGATGCACAGGCAAGAGCTGCACAGACAGAAGCTGATGAGTTAAGAGCTAACAAGAACAAGCTTTCTAAGCAGATTGGTGCACTTATGGCACAGGGCAAGAAAGAAGAAGCAGAAGAAGTTAAGAAGCAGGTTTCAGAAAGCGCTGACAGATTAGCAGAGCTTGAATCAAAGGAAGCAGAGCTTAACGAAAAGGTTACTAAGATAATGATGACTATTCCTAATATCATCGACCCATGTGTTCCTATTGGTAAGGATGATAGTGAGAATGTGGAAGTAGAAAAGTTCGGTGACCCAGTTGTTCCTGATTATGAAATACCATATCATACAGAGATTATGCAGAAGTTTGATGGTATTGACCTTGATGCGGCTGGTAAGGTTGCTGGTAATGGTTTCTACTATCTTATGGGAGATATTGCAAGACTTCACTCAGCAGTTATTTCTTATGCAAGAGATTTCATGATAGACAGAGGATTCACATACTGTATACCTCCTTATATGATAAGAAGCAACGTAGTAACAGGTGTTATGAGCTTTGATGAAATGGATGCAATGATGTACAAGATTGAAGGTGAAGATCTTTACCTTATCGGTACAAGTGAGCATTCAATGATTGGTAAGTTTATTGATACAATTACACCAGAAGAGGAGCTTCCAAAGACACTTACAAGTTACTCACCATGCTTTAGAAAAGAAAAGGGAGCACACGGTATAGAAGAAAGAGGCGTTTACAGAATTCACCAGTTTGAAAAACAGGAAATGATAGTTGTTTGTAAGCCAGAAGACAGTAAGATGTGGTTTGATAAGCTCTGGAAGAATACAGTAGACCTCTTCCGTTCTCTTGATATTCCTGTAAGAACACTTGAATGCTGCTCAGGAGACCTTGCAGATCTTAAGGTAAGATCTATAGATGTAGAAGCATGGTCACCAAGACAGAAGAAGTACTTTGAAGTAGGTTCATGCTCTAACTTAGGAGATGCACAGGCAAGAAGATTAAAGATAAGAGTACAGGGTCCAGATAAGAACAAGTACTTTGCACATACACTTAACAACACATGTGTTGCACCTCCAAGAATGTTAATCGCATTTTTAGAGAACAATCTTCAGGCGGATGGAAGTGTTAAAATTCCTAAGGCGCTTCAGCCATATATGGGCGGAAAGACAGAGCTTAGCAAGTAAGTTCATTTAAACAGAATATTAATATTAATATACCGTGCCAGTATTTAGTAGCTATTTATATCAAAAGGTTATTAAATTCTGACACGGTTATTTGATATATGGACGGATTTGTGTTATCTTTATAAATATATAAAGCTATTACATTTATAGCGTTAAATGTGTTCGTAAGATATGTAATGGGGAACAGTTGAGTGTACGATTTATTCGTGTTGTTATATTATGTAGCTCGTAAGCTGGAATGGAGTATGTATGAAAAAGGTCAAGGTAAAAAATCTTAAGGGTAATGAGATAGTGGCCCTTCCTATAGTGACAGATAGCGGAACAGTGCTTATACATGCAGATGTTGAATTAAAGCCAGAGCTTATAAACAGAGTGATTCGTTTAGGGATAAAGACTCTTTTTATAAAGGATTATCCAGAAGAGGTAATCAGTAAGGATGATTACAGACACATTGTTATAGGTTCTGAAGAAGAATTTTTAGATACAAATAATGAAGAATATGACGTAAATATTTCTGATGAGCAAGATCATGATATAGAAAATGTGAAATCAGAAACAGCTGATAATAAAAAAAGTGTAATGGGAGTCAGTATTGATGATAGTGACAATATATCAGGTGATAACATTGTCAGTGCTGGCTATATAGATAGCACTGGTGATGAGGTTTATGACAGCAGCTTTGCAATACATAAGCAGTCAGACAGTTATATGGAGGACCATCACATTTACAAGGTTGAAGAAACAGCAAGCAACTCAAGAGTTATTATGAAAAATGTGCTGGAAAAACACATTTACAAGCATAATAATGACCTTAAAGTGCTTGGAAAAGAGGCTGAGAAGATTATCGAGTCAGTTATAGAGGAGCCGGAAGTTATCACGAATATAACTGAGATGAGAAATCTTTCTACAGATATGTATACACATTGTATTAACGTGTGTGCGCTTTCAACAATTATGGCACTCAGACTGAAAATGAGTGAACGTCAAGTGCGTAATATATCAATAGGTGCGATACTTCACGATATAGGTCTGCGCTACATCAAGGTGCCTTATATGAATACCAATGAAACGTATATGAATACAAAGGATGCGCTGGAATACAAGAAACATACTATATTTGGCTACAGTTCTCTTCAGGATGAGGACTGGATTCCTGACATAGCAAAAGAGATTATTCTTCTGCACCACGAAAGAATAGACGGAAAGGGATATCCATTCCAGCATAAGGGTGAAAAGATAAAGACAGAGGTAAAGCTTGTGTCTTTGTGTGATGACTTTGACAGCCTTATAAGTGGGGTTGGCAGTCCAAAGCTTAAGATATATGAGGCGATAGAGTACATAAAGGCTAATCAGGGCATAAAGTATGATGCAATGATGACAGATAAGCTTCTTGAGTCAGTTGCGGTATATCCTGTTGGTATAAAGGTTATAACAAGTGAGGGCGAGTCAGGCGTTATTGTAAGGCAGAATCACAAGTTTACAGACAGACCGGTTATTAAGATGTTAAAGCACGCAGACGGTTCAGAGTATGAGGACAATGTAGAAAAAGACCTTATGAAGTATCTCACAGTATTTATTATTGATACCGAATAGGTGCAGAGTTTAAGATAATAAGAAATATATTAGAAGGATAATTATGAATTTATATATAAGGGCTATAGGATTCCAGTATCTTGATGCGGATTTTGAGGAAGAGATGATTCACGCCGGAATACTGGACAGTATAGAAAAAGGTTTTGTAATAAAGAATACTAAGCTTAACAGAGGAGCTGTTATAGTCAGGGTAAGTGAATCTACAGGATTATATATATATGGCAGATTTAAAGGTGATGAATTCATATATGAGTATTATTTTCCTTTTATACTTGGAAAAACAAGCTGTGATAATGATGAGATAACAATAGAAAGACATCTCGATAAAGAATCGTTTGCAGTTGTATGCGATGAGTCAAAGACAGGAGTTACGCTTATATTCTACTTACAGAATGTTATGGATTATCTTGAATTTATATTTGATAAGGACGGATTAAATCAGAAGGAATATAATATAGATACTAAAGGCACACTGTATAAAATACCTATCAAAAACCGAAGGGTGAGCTTAACGGCACTTTCTCTCGGTGGCATGATACTTTTACCTTCTCATAAGAAAGTAGAGCCTGTAAAGGCAAAGAGAGCGCAGGAGGAAAGGGAGAAGCTTATTCAGGCAGCTAAAAATGGTGATGAAGCAGCAATTGAAAATCTTACTATTGAGGATATCGATACATATAACCAGCTTTCACAGCGTATATTAAAAGAGGATGTATTTACAATAGTCGATTCGTCTTTTATGCCTTGTGGAGTTGAGTGCGACCAGTATCAGGTTGTTGGTGAAATTCTTGAACTTACAGAGGAAACTAACCATTATACAAAGGAAATAGTCTATATTATGGTTATCGAATGTAATAATCTTAATATAACGGTTGCAGTGAATAAAGCAGACCTTCTTGGTGAGCCCGATATTGGAAGAAGATTTAAGGGTCAGATATGGCTTCAGGGAAGTGTTGCTTTTAAGCAATAGTTATGTTATAATATTAAGTGCTTTATCGGTAACATACGATAGGCACTTGAATAGGTTTCCTTAGTTAAATGGATATAACGGCCCCCTCCTAAGGGGCAGTTGAGGGTTCGATTCCCCCAGGGAACATTGATCTTTTGCAACAATGATCGTGAAAATTCATTGTTGCATTTTTATTTTATGGTGCTTGTGAGCACCGTAAAAATATAAGTCTCAATTAAACGAAAGTTCTTTATAATAAAAACAAGACCGTGAATAACCACGGTCTTGTTTTAAAAATTTGACAGGATTATCTAAAAGATAACCCTGTTTTTTTTTTCGAGATCTTTTAAAACTCCAATTGTTAGGTCATGCCCATTATGGTTTGGAACCGTTATGGTGTTAGGGTTACCAGCTTTTTTGAACTGGTGGTGTGAACCTGAAACTCTAATCAATAACCAATCTGCAGCTTTTAATTTTCTCTCTACTTCACGAAATGTCATATACAACCTCCATATGGAATACCAGGCACATTCTGAAAGAAAGGCCAAAAACAGTTAATGGTTTCATAAAATTAACTATTACCGTTGTAACTGCACATTTCGTTGATGTAATTATATGATGTACAAGCAAAATATGCAAGAGAAATTACTACTGTGTGTAGAAATATTTTTACATAATAAGTTCAGTTGGCTAGTACAATGATACCAATTGCTATGGGAAATAAATGGTACATAAGTTAACAAATAATATCTATATAGAAGCAAAATTTCGTATAAAAATTTTTTTTAAAAGTGTTGACAAAGATTGCAATGCGTATTATACTACAAAATATCAAAGCAATACAGATTGCAATCTTCCTTGAGGTGAACGAAAATGAAAGAAAATTATATTTATCCTGCAAAATTTGAATTAGTTGATGGATTATGGCAAGTAAGATATCTTGACTTTCCTAACATGTCATTGATTGAAGAGGAGAATAAAGAAGATGCATTGCGATCGGCACAGGAATGCTTGGCATTAGAAATACTAGATTATGAAAGTCGTGGAGAAGAGTTGCCAGTTCCTACTGAGAATGAGAATGATGTGATATACGTTCATATATGGATGCCATATTTTAGAAATGTTTCAAAAGAAATCTATGTAAAGAAAAATGTTACGATACCACAATGGTTAGATATACTTGCAAAAGAAAATAAAGTGAATTATTCAGCAGCTATGGTAAAAGGAATTAAGCTTGCACTCGGAATTGAGCATTAACAGTTCATATATTGAAAGTTAATGCATTTTATGTAGCCATTAATGTTTTTAGTTTTAGGAGGAAAAAATGTCAGATTTTAAAGAAAAGTGTGGAGATGTTTTAACAGGTGGAGCAACAGGTGCAGCAGCTGGTGGAAGTATTGGAGCTGCTATAGGAGCTTTAGGAGGTCCAATTACCTCTGGATTAGGTGCTACTATTGGTGGAGCCATTGGGTGTATTGCTGGTCTGTTTTCAGACTAGCAAAAGCAGTAGTTGTAGTAATTAATATTTTTGAATAGGAGGCAATTTACATGGATATAATTAAAGCTGCGAAGGTTACCGGCAAATTAATAGGTGGATTGGTGACAATTATTTCAGCATTGGATGATTAATCGGAATCATAAAGTCAGTATTGCTTGAAAGGCTTGTTTTTAAACAAGCCTTTCATTAACAAAGCCTAATATTTTATGTAGCATTTGTTTAGTTAGCAAAGGAGAAGCAAAATGATTAAGGGATTAGTTGAAGTATATGATGTAACAAGATTTGTAGATACAGTTAGAGATGAATTTCCAGGCTTAAAGTATGATTGCATCTTAGGCAAAAAGAGAAAGGTTTTAGCATGAGAAAAACAAGATCAGATTGTACGGTAGGAACATTTGAAAAGAAACATGGATTGCCACCAGGGACGCTTCGAAATAAAAATGGTAGAGATACTAGAAGTGATAAATTGATTGGAACTATAAGAAAAGAAAATAAGTAGAATGTTGAAAGCAATGAATAAGGAGACTTGTATGAAATATAAGATACTTATGGAGAGTATGTACGATGTAACAGAAGAAATGAATAAATGTATTTTTAGCTATGGTAATAAAAGCAAAGCGTTCAATGGTAAGATATTATACTATGGAAGACTTTATAATTCACAGGATCAGATTGAGTTTGTCGAAAAAGAAGTATCGTCATCAAATGGATTAGTAATAGTAAAATATCCTAAGGCACCAGATAATTTGTTTGAAATGGATTTTAGATGTCAAGAAGTATCAGATGATGTTGTTAATTATATGGTTGCATATTTGAAGAATTACATAGAGAAATTTCTTGCTCAAAATAGAGATGGTGATCTTCAAACTCTTTTTATTGGTTGCATTCTAAACTTATATTATTCCTGTGGATTATTTGATAGATGTGGTATTTTAAAGATTAAAAGTATAAGAGAAGAATTGTTTGCTGATGATAAGACAAAAGAATATGCCTGTATTCAAGAACAAATGCATTTGAAAAAAATTTATGATAGTTTTTGGTTTTGGTGTGGAAAACATTTATTCATGGATGAAGTAGTAGTAGACGAGTATCTACAAGTATTTTTACAGAATTATAATAGGGATCTATTGGAGAAAATAATTGGTAAAATAAATCCCAAATTTGCAATAGCAAGTAATTTTGTTAGAGAATACATAAAGGCATGGAATGTATTTACGAAGTACAACACAGATAAAGATTTTATACATGAATTACTTGAACTATGTCCGAATTATCAATATGCAAATTTGCTTTTAAGTATTTCATCGTTACAGAATTTTCTTGATTCAAAAGGCAAAAACACTGAGTTCAAGAAATATAAAGAATTATTAGATGATGAAATATTTAATATTTCTATTGGATTAGAGAAACCATCTTCGTTGGAAATAGACTATTCTGGAGGTAAGAGGGCAACAAAACATCCCGAAGCACTTTCAATATTTGGATTGGGTTTGCCATATGCAGAGTTTATTTCTGAAAATGAATTTTTTGGTGAATTCATAAATTTTGAAGATTTTGTGTTAACAACTAAAAATATGAGAAATAGCATGAGTATTTATTATCCGTATGGGATTACCAACGGTAAAGAGGATATCATAAATAGTACTCTTGCTACAGCAATTGAACTTGAAGAAGCCAAAGAGCGTGAATTAAAGGCCAAAGAAGATAGACATACAATTGTCAGACAATTTTCTCATACTTATATGAATATGCGAGCTACTTCTTTATATAATATTGCAATGGAACTTTTAAAAAATCCAGATAAGCAGTATCGTAATTATGGAAGAAAATTATTGTACGAATATAGTGTAAAGCAAAATCTTACAAAGGATATAGAAATGTTAAAATTACGTTTTGAGGATAATGAAGAAGAATTGTATAGAATTATTTCAGCCTCTATTTTGTCAATAAATGACAGTGGTGTTGGAATAGACGAATTATTGAATGAAGCTATTGTAAGATGTATGGTTACATTGGTACATGATGGAAGTACTTCAGCTAAAAAGTTGCGTGAACGATTTGTAGGATTTGATTTGATTAGTATTAGAAATGCTTTTGAAAATGAAATTTTATTATCGGATGACGTAAATGTTCAAGAATGGTTTTGCAATAATTTGTTTTCTATTAATGTTAAAATTGATGAGAGTTGGAAGAAAGTTGTATTTGAAAGGGATTCGTATGCAGCATTATTATTTATCAATATTTTAAGTGAATTATTGACAAATATTTTTCGATACGCAGACTTTAGCAAAGAAGTAAAAGTTGAGTTTAGACAGGACAATGATTCCGTAATGATTGTATCTTCTAAAAACTATGTGCTAGATAATAATAAATTTTCAGAAGGAAGTGGTTTTGGACTGAAAGCAGAAGCAGATATTTTCAATGCACTAAATAAACATGATTGTGAGGATATAAATCCTATTATTATTAAAAATGAAGATGAAAAGTTTGGAGTAGAATTTCAAGTAAGTAAAAAATTATTTGAAAAATAATGGGGAGATGTAGCAATGTATAAATATAAAAATATACTTTGGATTGATGATTGTGATGATAACGATGCTGGTAATATAGAAAGAGATGATTTAGAAGAAGAATTAAAAGGAATAGATCGAGATGATACAGAAATAATCCGAGATTATTTTGGTGATATTTGTTCTGATGTGAATTTAATAAAAGAATTCATACCTGCAATTGAAGAATTGGGAAAAAACTGTTTTCAATATGATTTAGTTATATTTGATATGAATATGCAACAAGGTATGGAACATAATTCGTTTGATGAAATTAAGAAATCTTTAGAAAAGAATAGAGTCAATGTCAGGGAAAAAGATTGGGATGAATTGTGTTCAAATGCAGGAATTTACTTATATTTATATCTACTAAATAAGGGATATCCCAATAACCGAATGGTTATTATGACAGGAAATGGAATGAATTCTCCACGAAAAAGATTGCAAGAAGCATGTATTTGTGTTGATAATTCAAATTTAGTTGAAAAGAGAGGTGGAAAAATTGAAGGAGATTCAAATTGGATAAATCAATATTATGATGATAATTATTATTTAATACGAAGAATGGTTTTTAAAGCATGTGAGTATTGGAAGAATGAACTAGTAAAAGTAACTGATGAAAAAATTGTTTTTAATGAAATATATCACAAAAGTAATTCAGGCATTGAAAGAGAATCATTTATTAATATGTTAGCGCGTTTAGAGCTGCTCTTTCCAGTTGTAAAGCCAAACGATACAGAGATAATATATTATCAAGCATTACAAGTGCTTACAATGTTTCATGAAGAAAGTGCAAAAATACAGCGATTGGATAAGTATCCAAAAGTTAAGAAGTATCATCAATCAGTGCGTAATTTTAGAAATTGGTCTGCTCACAATAAAATGATACAATCAAAAATAAATGATTACATATTTATATTTTTATTTTGTGTAACATTAAGAACATATTTTGAACCAATTAACAATAAAACTAAGGAACAGATGAATAAAGGAACTAAATTTTTTGACTTATATGAGAAAGATGTCTTAAATCGTTTACTTAATAATTGTGAAACTCTTGATTATTCAAAATATGAGAGATGTTATAGAGCAGATTGGAAGAGACACTTTGAAAAAGTAAAAAATAATTCGAACAAAAAATGGTTTGGATGTAACGATTTCAATGAATTACTATTAGAAAGCGGAAATTGCGATAATAAGGATTCGAACAGAATGGAATCACTCGATTGTATTCTAAATCTCTTGGAAAATCATTTGATTCGTAAAGATGATTTGAAAGATGATTTTAGAGATGATGAGGCTGGATATTTATATTCAATAGAATATAAATGGAGTTGCCCCAATAAAATGGAGTATGAATATATAAAGACATTAATTAATGGTAATGGTTGCAATCAGAGTTTTTATTATGGATTAGCAATTGTCTTGTTTTTAAAAGTACATAAATAGTGTTCTGGACATAAAGAACCCACCTTAGTATTTGTCTGAAATTGCTCAGATGAATTTTCACGGAGTAAATATCATAATAGATATACATCATTCATTCCGGTGCCGGTAAGCATTTTACAGGTCTGCTTCATTTTAGTAATTCTTTTGGTCAATTTAATAAGAGTTATAAATTCATCTTTAGTCATTATGTTTTTCACTGTATGATATCTGATTAGCACTTCTATATTCAAAGAGCTGCTCTACTGGTTTATTTAAGAAATTTTCCAATTTCATGGAATAGAGCAGAGTCGGAATTGTTCCTTCTTTCTTAATATTTATCAGGGTACGGACATTCATGTCGGTACCCTCTGCGATTTTACGCAGAGTATAACCGAGATCTGTTCGGGTTTCATATAAATTGCAGATGACTGTATATGCTACTTTTAACATAAGCATTACCATTAAGGTAGAAGATGCTGAATTCTCCATTTTCAAGCTGTCCTGTCTGCTCAATCCAGATAAGTTCTTCATTATGGTAGCGAGGTTACATAATGTCTTCGCTGACATAGATACCGAAAGTAGCACCTTCTGGAATGTCTGGAGAAGAGTAGATTTCATAATCATTACTGTCAAGAAACTTTATCTGGGAGGATGTCTGTGTATATGAGATTCAGAAAGTAACAGATGTAAGAAAAGCGGAAAGCCTGAAAGCAGGAGGAACCGGAATACATTACACCTGTATTGTTGATGGAAAAGAGAGTCATTTTTTCTATACATATAACAATATGTGGTTTATGGAGGAGAAATAGTTGACATCTCTTAAAGTGGGTGCTACTATGGGAATAACAATAAAGTAGCACCTACAATATGGGAGGGATAAATGGGTAGAATATATTCAAATTATGATAATAAAGAGATGGACAGAATTAAGAAAGTGGCGCAAGGGTTAGGATTTAGTGCTTCGTCATTTCAAAAATACTGTGTAATGTTATATATAGGAGATCGTGATAATAATGTTCCAATCATAGATCTGCAAAATGAGATGATTGAAAACCTAAAGGCAATGAAACAAGGTAGTACATTTATTGTATCAGCTTTACTGCCAGAAAAATGGTCAGGCTTGTCCCGTTCTGATAAAATGCAGTTAGCAAAGTTTTTGTCGTTATATGTAAAAAAACATGTTGATGAATATGAAAAGTATTCCGTTATAAGTGGCATGGTGACTCAGTATAGAAAAATGTAAGTTATGTGACAATAAATTTAATGAAATTTATATAGATCAGCAAGAAGCTCACAGGATAAATGGTGCGGACTTCAGTACATCGGAACACATTTGTCTTCATAACATAATTATTAATGGTTTTTATTTGAATGACATTTCTGTGGTGGGGATATTAAAGCTGTTTTGGGAGCTTTCAGTCATGCATAGGCGGATATGGTAACGGATGTGTATGACCATATCCTTGATGAAGACCGAAGGAAAAATGCGGAGTTTATGGATAATGCCTTTTATAATAAGGAAAATTTCAATACACATATGAAATATGAAATAGCTGGGAAATCCGTAGATGGCAGCATTATTGACATCATTGGCAAAGATAATGAAGAAATACGGCTAATAAAAATTGCGATATTGTATGGATAAATTATCTATACAGTATCGCTGTTTTTATGTTAATATATATGAAAATGGAAGGATATTTGGGAGAATTTTGTAAGATATATAGCACATACATGGAAGGGGAAAGTAATGTTAACAATAAACCAGTTAATGAAATATCTGAGGACAAAACATCATATTGCTGTTAAAAGTAATCAAGCGCAGGATTTACGAAACATGGGATATTATCACGGCTTTAAAGGCTATCGTTTTATTCGTATACCAAGTCAGAGAATTCCGTTTACATCTTTAGATGAAATTATTGCGTTGAATAAATTTGATATGCATTTAAAAGCACTTTTTTACCCTAAAGTAATGTTTATTGAAAATGCTCTAAAAAGTTATGTTATTGAATCAACTTTGAAAAACGCAAAATCGGAGAATTTGGATGCTATTTTTAACAAATCAATTACTGATTATCGATCATATACTCCGGGAAGTGATATGTATCATAAACAATATGCTAAGAGAATGATGCTCAAAGGTAAGATAAATAGTGCATTGATTCGAGATTATGGAAATAATAAAAAAACAGTGAATCATTTTTTTGATGCAGATAAATCAATACCGATATGGGCAATATTTGAATCTCTTACTCTTGGAGAATTTGGTACATTTTTTGCATGTGCAAATTCTGATGTTAAGTTATATACATCAGCAACATTACACCTTCCCAACAATCTTGATTCAGATGGAAAAATAACAGAGTATATTATATATTCGTTAAAGGATCTTAGAAATGCGGTTGCACATAATAATATTATTTTTGATACAAGATTCAGAACGGGTAAGATAAATCAAAGATTAGTGGCTCTGTTAGAAGCAGAAGTTGGAATTGTAAATCTTGATTTTAAATATATTTATGCGTACATTATTCTTTTGACATATGTTTTGAGAAAAATGGGAGAATCCAAGACAACATGTAAACAATTTTTGAATTCGTTTATTTCATTGACTGATGAATTACGTAATCAGCTTCCAGCAAACGTATGTAATCAAATTTTGGGAACCCAGCAACGTTCTCATCTTAGGCAATTACAAAATTTTATTAGTAATTCCTGATAGAACTTGCATAAATTTTGACCATATGGTATATTATATCTATGAATTGCGGTGGACGTCTTCGGACAACACCTTGAAAGAGCTTGATGCGTCGGGCTCTTTTTTTATTGTACTATGAGAGTGAAAATATGGTATTGAAACAAATGGAAAGGTTATAAGATATGTGAAATCACACAAAAGAAAAAAAGAAACAACGAGAGAAATTACAATTTTGATCCATGAAGGCCTCATTTGTAGCAGGGTTTATTGTAATTATTACAATTTTTAAGGAGCTTTATGAATATTTTAGAAGCGAATTACCATTATACGTAAATGGAATATATGTACTGCTATGTTTGATTCTTATGTTAGGAATTTTAGGAACGGAAAAATTTGATAAATATCTAAATTCAAAAGGTGTTGAGAATTTTGGGACTTCCTTGACGGTTGGTTCTATTTTAATTTTTGCTTTGGAAAATTCTATTTTTAAAATAAAAATGGATGCAATAGAAGCCATTGAAATATGGTTGATATTGGCAACTATTGTGATTGGTGCATTGTACATTCTATTTTGTAAATATGAAAAGCAGTGAAAAAACACTATATTCTTGCCTGTGGTATCAGGCCTGTCGGAAGAGTCCGTTCAGATTAGATAAAAATAATCTATTCTGAACGGGCTTTTTTGCGTGAGCAATGAGTCAAGGTCCAAGCTTGCTTGAGACTTTGACGAATGTCGAAACAACGAGAGAGCATCGCGAGTGCGTTCAGGGAAAGGAAGTTGCCTATGGAAGAAAAGAAGGAATTGCTGGATCAGGATGAAAGAGTTGTAGAGATTGAGCTGGAAAGACTTCTGGGATTATTGTGAAGAGAGGCAGAGGGAAGAAAGTATAATAGCAGAGATGAAAATTTAGAATTCCAAGACTTGACTACACCCATTGCCATACCAAAAAAAATACAGTAAAATAATAACAAATCTGTAAGACACAAGGAGTAACAGTTATCATGCAGTTTAAGAAAACACTGGAAATCAAGGCAAATCATAAGCGGGTGGTAATCAATGTCGCAGATATACTATATATCAAGGCATCGGTGAATGACTGTTACATCCATGTGACAAGTGGAAGCGTATATAAGACAAGAAGCACCTTAGAGGCAATGGAGGCACAGGTCGGGGAATATTTTCTGAAAGTGCATCGTACCTATCTGGTGTGTATCATGGCAATCCATGCATTAGAAGATACGCTGACACTTATCAATGGAGAAGAGATTAACTACGCAACCCGCAGGAAAATCTATTCCTGTAGATGTCATAAACAAGGTTTCAGGTGAGAGATATTCTGTGAATCTGTCACTTGCTTATGACGGAGAGTTTGGTTTTACAGCAACACTCACAGTCAATATGGAGCCAAAGAATTCAGGTATGTATGCAAACCTGTTCTACTACAACGAGCAGACGGGAAAGCTGGAGTTCGTCAGTGCCGGACAGATTGATTCGGATGGAAATGTTGAACTTGCCTTTACACACGCATCTGATTACACAATCGTTGTAGAAGCCAATATTATGAGTGATAATAGTCAGGCAAACAACAATGCTGATGAAACCATTCCGGCACCTAAGACAGATGACAACATTTCAAAATATGCATGGAATAATACGATAATCATAATTATAGGTATCTGTATTATACTGATTGTGTTTGGTGAAGTGCTCTATTATGTAAGGAAAAAGAGTGGTTCAGAGGAAGAATAAATATCTGAAATAATAAAGAAGTAAGAAAAGAGGCAGTGCCATGATTTGATTGGTGCTGTCTTTTTTTATGATACTGGTTTCCTAGTGCATCTTTTTTAGTGCTGTAAAAGTAATTGTTGCGTTAACACGTTCGGCAATTAAGCTGTGACAATATACAATAAACATGGTCAAAAAATCATCGATATCCGATCTACAGCACGTTATAATATAGTTAATCTAATAAGAAAACCAAGGATTTCCTTGACTTAGGTTGACTAATCATTGTATGTATTTACAGTGGTATCTCGAGCTCCTAAGGGGCAGTTGAGGGTTTGATTCCCCCAGGGAACATTAATAACTAGGGTGTGTGCTTTAAGTTAAGTTTGTTATTTAGCCTGCTATGCTGTATTAGAATAGACAAGGTTAGGTTTATTATATGAGATGAAAGGAAAACATACATGAAAGTATATATAGATTTTGACGATGTATTATGTGAAACAGCAAAATATTTTACAAAAATTGCAAAAGAATTATTCGGGATTGATGTGCCTTACCGTGAAGTGCAGTTTTTTAATCTGAAAAAGACTTTTGATTTGAGTGATGAACAGTATGAAGAGATGATGAAGGCAGGGCATCTGCCAGAAAATCTGTTAAATTATGAGGAAACTACAGGGGCAGCAGATACTATTAATAAATGGGTTGATGAAGGCCACGAAATCTTTATTATCACGGGAAGACCTTTTAATTCGTATGAGCCATCAAGAAAATGGCTTGATGAACACAATCTTAAAAGAGTTCCATTATACTGCGTTGATAAATATGGTCGTGAAAGCAGTAAACAGGACTATGTATATAATATGACTTTAGAGCAGCTTTATAATATGATGTTTGATTTTGCAATAGAAGACTCACCTTCAGCTTTTGAGCACGTTATGCATTTTGATAATTGTAAGGTTGCAGTATTTAACCGCCCTTGGAATATACAAGAAGAGCTTCCTGATGACAGGTTTGTGAGGTGCGAAGGGTGGAAGGAGATTGACAGGTTATTCGAGGAATATTTTAAGCAATAGACGGATAATTAATAATGTGATAACAGCCACCAGCATAATAACCTGTTTACCTGACAGGAGCATATCACAATAAAGCTGGTGGCTGTTATTATATTATTATGTACAATAACGGAAGGTGCGGTCAGTTATAATTCTTGCAAATATAAGTCCAAGTGGAAGTGCTATTATTATCATAACTGCGGAGGTGAACCACGAAACCGCTTCTGTCAGTGACATAATTCCAAAGTTATATATTGCACGGTACAGGTAAAGTCCGGGAACCATAATAACAATGGAAGGCACGGTTAATGATATACGTGGATAACCATTATATTTTTTAATAAATGAAGCGAGCAGTCCGGCAGTTACAGCTCCGATAAATGCGGCTGCGGCAGCAGGTATGGCAGTAAAGTCAACAAGCTCAAGACGGAGTGTGTTGGCAATAGCACCTATAACAGCAGTGGTTGCTGCCATTGGAATAGAGCTGTTAAACATAATTGAAAATCCAAATACACCGCAGAAGCTTGCAATTAATCTTAAAATAAGATGAGTTATATTGCCAATATTCAGGCTGGAGAATTCCTCAGGCTGTAAATGCAGAATTAATGCCATAATCCACGCAAATACAGTTGCCACAAGAACTATGATTGCTGAATAAGTAAGTCTTTCAATACCTGAACGAAGGTCAAGCTTGGCAAGGTCAATTCCACTTGTTATAAATGGAAAGCCGGGTATTATAAAGAGCATAGAGCATATATATCCGGCTTCGTGTACTGACGGTATGTTAAACAGCAGAATAGCGAGTTTAAGCAGTATTGCATATATAAGACACGAAGCTGATATAGAGGCAGCTATATTTAAAAATAAAGTAAAATGGTGCTTAATAAGCTTTGTTCTTATCAGATTACCTGCACCGGCGGCGATAAAAGCAAAAAGCATTTCAATAGGTCCGCCACCAAGAAGAAATGTAAAGGCACAGCACGCAAGAGCAGCGGCAAGTCCAAGCTTGACCGGTGAATACAGGGTATGTATCTGTTCAATTTCATCCAGACGTTTATGAATTATTTCACCGGTAAGATGAGCTTCTTCGTTTGGAAAGTTATCGACAAACTGCTCCATACGGTAAAGCTTTGATGTGTTGACACCTGTATTAGCTATGCTGAGTGACTGGGAAACGCAGTCATTTCCGTCAAAACAGTTAAATTCAATAGACATAAGTCCAACATCAACAGTACAGGTTACGCCAAGCTCCTTGGAAAGTCTGTTCATAGATGTACGCACACGCCACGCACCAGTACCACACGAAAGCATAATCAAGCCGACACGTCCGATAACAGAAGCCTTTTCGATAAGGTCAGCATCGGCAATCAGTGCATTGCTGTCAGCATTGGTATAATCATGCCAGGGTATTTCCATATGATTTTTTTCCATAATATCTATATAATTAGTCTTTGGCATATATAATCTCCTCAGCTTTCTTAACGTGATTTTCAAGATTTTTCAAAAAGATAGAATTAGGGAGAAATATTCCCAATTCATCAAAATGCCTGTTATTATCTACATATGAGTCCTGACCATAGAAGATGTATGCCATAGGGAGATTTTTCTCAAGCTTAAGCATAAGATCCCATACGGCGCTGTAGGCTTCAGCTTCGGTTTCCTTAAGCTTTACCGTGTCAGGAAGTTCGCGTATAAGCAGTATTCCTGTATTTTCTTCAAGAATCTGCTGTTCAATAACAGATGGGTCATCACCATATTTGTGGCTGTATCTGTAAGCTTTGGCGAAATATATATTTTTATTATTATGAAGATTTTTATAAATGTTATAAAAATGCTGATAATCTTTTTCGTGGACTACATTTTTATATTCTGATAAGAGCATACCATTATCGTCAGTCATAATAATAGGATTTTGTTTTCCGTCAGCATTGAAACGATATGGAATAAGAAAAGAATTCCTCAGTAAGTCAAACAGTGTGTTCTGGCTTATAGCCATAAGAAATGCCGATAAATCTTTATTAATATAACAGTTAAATAATGCTTCGGTAAATTCTAGTGGCGAAATTTCCGTTCCAGAATCATCATTGCAGAATAAATTATCGCAGAATGTCTGAAAAAGCTTGTTATATGCCCACGAATCGCTTAAGATTTTATCAAATAAAACTTTAGCTTTTTCTTCACGGGGAAATATTGTTTTTTCTATCATAAATATCCGACCTTTCTTATATTTTTATTTCGACAGTTATTATACTATTGAATTGGCAATAAGTGAAAAATATAAATAATATAATTGCCATAACATTATGGTATAATGAGCGCAAAAGTTATGGCATAATGAATAAAAAAGTATCGGTGAAGCTTAAGCTGACAAAGGAGAAAGGCATATATATGCCAGAAATGACAGCCTTTGATGTGAAAGCCTGAAGAATTAAACAGTTAGAAAGTTCACCTTAAATATATTAATGATAAAAAATATCTGGCGAATTATGATAGTTGAAAACGTAAATAAGCTGTACTATAATTACGTTGACATATTACAAAGACTATTTTTGAAAGGTGAACAACGTGAAACAGATATACAGAGTAGATAAGGGCGGAAATCTGGCACAGGCTCTTAGTGGGATTACTGCGCCAAAGTTATTATTATTAATGTCTAATAAGGAACAGTTTGAGAAGCACGTAGAGGAATTAGAGCAGCATTTCCCGGGTGTTCCAAGTATTGGCTGTATAGGTGGAAGCTATGGAGGACAGACAGTTGCTGTAGATAATGGTGTGGCAGTTATTGCCATGGATGGCAACTTAAATGTAGTAACTAATGTGCTTGAGGAGGCTTCAACTATGCCGGTAAAGTACATCGGAAGACTTGAGTCAGATATAAGTAAGGTTGGTGCCTCAGAGAGTAACACAGTATGCCTTGACTTCTGTTCCGGCAATGATGCGTGTGTGCTTACTACAATATATAGTGTTCTTGGAAAGAAACATATATCCCTTGTAGGCGGAACTGGTGACGGAGGAAAAGTATCAGTTAATGGCAAAGTTTATGCCGATGCTGACGTGTACGCGCTTATCCGTAATAATGAAGGTAAGATTAAAGTTTATAAGGAAAATATATATAAGCAGGTTCCAGATTGTCGTTTTATTGCATCTAAAACTGACCGCAGCAAGTATCTTATAGGAGAACTTAATGGAAAACCAGCAAAGAAAGTATATCAGGATATATTAAATATCGGTGATAAAGAGATGGCGACACAGACATTTAAAAATCCATTAGGTAAGATGAATGGTCAGGATATATGCATAATATCTATTAAAGAGGTTGTTGGCGATAAGCTTGAGTGTTATCGTCAGGTCAATGATTCTGATGTTCTTACATTGCTTGAATCACAGGATATATCCCAGGTTGTTGAAAATACTATTAATCAGATAAAGAAAGATTTTACGCACATATCAGGTGTATTTTCTATTAATTGTGTACTCAGGTACTTACTCTTCACGCAGGAACATTATTTTGATACATATCTTAAGTCTATGTCGGTATTGGGCGACCATGCCGGACTGATAGGTTATGGTGAGCATTATAACCAGCAGTTTGTCAACCAGACAATGACTTGTGTTGTATTTGAATAAATGTTACTGTTTAAAGTCCGTTTTAAAAATGCTGTGAATTAAATATGAGTCAGCAGCTAAAAGCAGATGATAGAAAGAGGAGATGATTATATGTTCGGTAGAAAATCAAAAGCACAGAAAGAAATAAATGTTGTAAATGAAACGAAGGTACCTTTGGACATGCATCCGATAGTGCATGTAGCTGACAGTATTCTTGAATATCAGAGGCAGCTTGCACAAAGGGAAGTAGAGTCGCTTGATGAGATGTCAGAAGTGCAGAAGGCTTTTAAGCTTGCAACTAATGAAAATGAAAGATTAAAAGACCAGGTACAGGAATTATCGTCAGTATTTGCTGATGTAGGACAGATAGCAACAAGTTTTGATAGTGTAAAGAATGAAATCGTTGCATCGGTAGGAGAGGCACAGCAGAAAATAGATGATTTAAAGAGCAGTTCGGCCGATGTAAGTAAGAGCTTTGATGAGATAAAGAGCGCATTTGGCGGAGTTCAGACATCTGTACAGCAGATTAAGGATTGTATGCAGCAGATTATAGCAATCGCTAACCAGACTAATATGCTTGCGCTTAATGCTTCGATTGAGGCGGCAAGAGCAGGCGAGCAGGGAAGAGGCTTTGCTGTCGTTGCCAATGAAGTCAAAAATCTTGCGGATGAGATTAAGACTCTTGTAAGTACGGTTCAGGGAAGTATTTCTGATGTAGAACATGGAACAGAACAGCTTAATACTAATATTGAGGAGTCACAGTCAGCATTTGGAAAGAATGTTGAAGATGCTGATGCGGCATATGGAGTGTTTGAACAGATAATACAGGCAGCAGACGGAGCAGGGCAGGTACAGGAAGAGATTGGTGAAGTTACACATTCATCAGAGAAGAAACTTTCAGAGGTTAAAGACTGTTTTGATAATCAGGAGCAGCAGCTTCAGCAGGTTCTTGCACATATTGAACATGCCAATGACTTGGGAACAACGAAGAGTTCTATGTTTGAGGATATGAACAATCTTGTTGCACAGCTTAGTCCTATGGCTAAAGATATAGAAAAAAATTACCGATAAAAATATTCAGGAATCTTCTAAGCAGGTTGTTGGTGTAATCAAGGCAATAGAGGAAATAGCAAGCCAGACTAATCTCTTATCACTTTAACAAAAGAAAAGACGTGGTGTGATAATAGTAGATTTTAAAATATGATAATGTATAATGTAGTGCGTGAGTGTTATATATATTTGCAGTCAGCAGATAATATAAGTGTTAAAGTATAAATATCGTAAGTATTATATTTTATGTGAGCCTTAGGTGTTTATGGCTTGTGTGAATTTTAATGAGGGTAATATAGTAATAAAAAGGTATGTTTGATAAGTATAAAAAGTATAGAATAATAGGTGTTATTGTTGTAATCGTTGCGATAGCAGTATTATTTGCAGCGAATATAAGAATAAGAAGTGTAAGGCAGTACAGGTCGGATGCCAATAATCTGGTGCAGGAGCAGCAGAGTATAAGTGACCTGTTAAACAGCACCACAAAGGATGAAGTGGATAATAAAGAGAGCAGTGCTACGCGGGATGATGGCGCCGGTGACGATAATAATCCGTCAGATGATACGGATATAATGTCCGAAATGTTCAATAATTCATCTGAGCAGGAGAATGAAAAAGACGATACTGGCAACAGTGATTATAATGCTGGTGCAGGAGAAAATGTCGTTGTTAGTGATAATGTCAGCATCAATGACGATAACAGCCAGAGTGGTGGAGATAGTCAGAATAGCAGCAGTACAGGTGGCGAGGACATTTCTAAGGATGATAATTCAGACAGCGGCAGTGACAAAGCTGATAAGAAGCCAGCAATTATATCCTGTACAATAGAGATAAGGTGCGATGAGGCGACAGCTAAAAAGTCGTCCATAGATAATCCAGGAATAAGAGAGCTTATACCAGATAGTGGAATTATATTAGGCCAGATATCTTATTCGGGATATGAAGGCATTAGTGCCTATGACGTGTTATCAGCAGCAGCCAATATGAATGGCATAAGTGTGGATACCAAATGGACAACACAGTATGGCGGTGTATATGTAACTGCGATAGCAGGACTTGAGGAGATGATGGTAGGAAGGTGGTCAGGATGGATGTACAGTGTGAATGGCAAAGTTCCTATGAAAACTGCAAGTTCTTATAATGTGGAAAATGGAGATGCTATTGTGTGGTATTATTATGCACCATAGCTTATATTATGAAGTATATCATATGTATTAGAGATTTAGCCGGAAGGAGAGATGTGTATGGAAAGAAAGTATATCGGCCAGATACATCCTGCTGTCGGCTTTTTTTATATTGCAGCAGTACTCGTTATAACTATGATTACGATGAACCCGTATCTGCTTGCCATATCATGTATAACTTCAATTATTGTTATGGGCTATCTGAAAGGGCTTTCAGAGCTTAGGAAAAATATTGTACCTGATATATCTGTAATTATATTTACAGTCG
>ENA-OOWX01000524-OOWX01000524.1-human-gut-metagenome-genome-assembly--contig:-NODE-524-length-23991-cov-2.456384_pt1 | contig 23991 bp, 8 predicted proteins | sample MGYA00241583_ERZ501335 | MGnify/ENA primary metagenome ERZ501335 (study PRJEB25962, sample SAMEA2042731) | human gut metagenome | biome: human gut; feature: human-associated habitat; material: faeces...
CGGTAAACTCTGCGTCCTCCGGCCTTAAGTCAATTTCAAAAGAACTTTTTGGCTTGGTAATTACAATATGCTCAATTGCAGGGCAGTCGCCGCTGATTCTGTTATGATGGCAAAAATCGTATTTAAAAAATTCACAGCCCCAAGACGCAATTGTTTTAGCGTCAAGCCTTTCGTTGCCGAGAGAGGCAGGGAGGTCCTCGCAGGTGAGAGTACCGTTAGAAGAATAAAGACCAACCTTTAAGCCGAGTGCGTTAATATCCTTAATAAGCTTAGGGATACCACGGCTGAATGTGCCGAGATCGCCCTGAAGCTTTCCGTCACTGTCACGAAGGGAACTTTGCCAGCAATCGTCAAGGTTAATAAATTCATATCCTGCGTTTGCAAGTCCGCTGTCTTTCATAGCGTGGGCAGTTTGCATAATAATATCCTGGTCAATATTGTTCCTAAAGATATTCCAGCTTGACCAGCCCATAGGCGGAGTTTGAGCAACCTTATTTTCAGAATATTCTTCGTCCTCGCTTATGTCAATTGTAAGCTTAGTCGGGATAAATATTTTTTTCAAGGCGCAAAGCGGGCACTTGCCGTTTGCTTTCATATTTAAAAACCAAGAAATGAACACAACAATCAATATTGCCAAAACGGCAACTAAAATTATAGCAAGATATTTCATTATAAACCAATCTCCTTAAAAAGCTCCAACTCCTTTTGAGCCAAAGCATGCGTATTTTCATCATCAAGTGAATTTACTGCATTTAACGTAAATTCTTTTCTGTTTTTAAAATTGTAAATTATTCGATAAATCCAAGCATATAAAATAAGCCAAGGTCTTCCGTCGATAAATTTGATATAATCAATTTCTTTAAGCTTTTTGTAAGGCGGAAAGAGAAGCCTGAGTTTCGCCATAAAGGGCGAATATTTTTTCCCTTCTTCAAGTTCTCTCCTTGCAACGGTAACGCCCTTGTTTTCATTCTCATTGCCGAATGCACCGCAGTCGCAAAGGTATTTTTCAATATTTTTAGTATCAATTGTGTAATCATAACCTTCGCCGAAAAAGTTGTGGCAAACGGTCAAAACGGTTTTACCGAATTTTTCAAGTTCAACTGCGCTTAAATATTCAAACACCTTTTGAATATCAATACTTGCAGTTTTTAGCATTACGGCTAAATCAAGTATAAGCTTAATTCCTGCTCCGTAGAATTTGAAATGGTGCGCCGTGTGGGCAATCAAATATGCAAAATGAAAACTGTCGTCAAATTTTCCGTCAAAGCCGTTAAATTTTGCATAATCAAAAGCGCTGCAAAACGGCTCGGTATCATAACAGCTTATAAGCTTTGTGTGCACCTCAAGCAGAACACCGTTTTTGACATAGTTATAAACCGGCCCGTTTTCCTTAACACAGTCAAAACCGTTAGATATAAGCAATTTTTTAATCTTGTCCCTGTCCTCAGCCTTGATTAGAACGTCTATATCGCCCATAGCACGGCTTTCAGGCACGGGGTAGTATTCTCTAAGTATTGCGCCTTTAAACGTGATATACGGGCACTGAGCCGACGCAAAAAGCGTTTTAACCTCTTCCAGCATATTAATCTGAGCGTTTGAAAGGAAAATTAAATCAAAAAATTTATTTTCAAGCGCATTTAAGAAGCTTTCGGGCAAATCGCTTTTATTTTTTGCATTTAAAAGTGCACAGTGCAATACACCTAAAAGGTTATGCCCCTTTGCATATAAAAACAATTTTTTATAATTAACGTCTGTATCGAAAATAAATTTGTCGCCGTTTAAATAGTGGCGGCAAATGTCAATTAAAACCTCATATTCCTTATCCATATCAGTTGAAAACTGCGTTGCCGACAACAAGACTTAAAACAGTCATAATAAGTCCGGCAATAAATACACCGAGCGAAATCACAAAAAAGCTCTTTTTCTTATCAAGATGGAGAAGAGATGCAAGAAGTGCACCTGTCCAGCCGCCTGTACCCGGAAGCGGTATGGCAACGAAAATCAAAAGCCCCCAAATTCCGTATTTATCAATTTTATCTCGCTTTTTAAGCGTTTTGTCCTCAAGCCAATAAACAAACTTGTTTATTCCGGGAACTTTTTTTAATAAATCGAAAATCCAATTGATTAATAAAAGTATGAACGGTATAGGTAAAATGTTACCTAAAAAGCTGATAATAAATCCTACAAAAGGATTCATTTGCAAAAGCACAATGGCTGTAAACATTCCGAGCCTGCATTCCAAGATAGGGCAGACTGAAATAATAAACACAACAAGCCAATCGGGTATTCCGTGCGCTGTTAAAAACTCTTGTAAGTTTCTGCAAAATTCTTGTACCATATATCAGTTCTCCTTTTTGTCGGTTGTTATATTTTGCTTTATGTCTGCATTTGATTGCGACTCATTATTTTTGGTTTGAGCATTAACGTTATTGTTTGCCGCATTTTGAAGTCGCTTTTTTTCCTGATTTCTTTTTCTCTTTTTTATTATTTTTTGGCGCACAATTTCCTCTTTGTGTTTTTCATAATAGCGTTGAGCTCTGAGTTTGTTTTGCTGTTCAATCCATTTTTGGCGCCTGTACTCGGCTATTCTTTCCTTGCGCTCTTGCTCTTTAAGTTCAATTTCTCTGTCAATAGCTTGCGCAGTGGGAGTGTTTTTATTTACAATAAGCTTTTGCTTAATGAGAAAATCAACGGCTTCCCTCAGTATTTTTTTATCATTTTCAAATGAGAGGTGGCCCATAGCCTGGTCATACGCAAGCCATCTGTAATCGTCAATTTCCTCCTCTTGCATTGTTGTTTTTAAATCGTCTGTCGTTGCAACGAATATAGAAACTTTTTTGTCAACATTATTGCGAAGCGTATATTTTGATATACCCTCGTAGCCGAGATGAATTTTAATGTGAAGCCCCGTTTCTTCAAGAACTTCTCTTCTTGCTGCGTCGTATTTTGTTTCACCCATTTCGAGGTGACCTTTAGGAAAGCCCCAATTCGCCGAGCGCTTATTTTTTATAAGCAAAAAGCGAAGCTTGCCTTTAATACTCCTGTATACTACTGCGCCTGCGCTTGATTCGTAGTAGCAGACAAGTTCATATTCGGGAAAATCGTTTTTAACATCAATGTATTGATAAATGTCTTGATTAATGTAGCGTGAACTTCTTGACGCCATAATCCAAATAGTTTTTAAATCCGTGTTCTGCGGGTCTTTAGGAACGAGTGCCGCTATAATTCGTCCGTCGAAATTGCAAACCGTGTGAGTCACTCCCATAACAAAAGCGTAACGGTTTTTGTATCCCTTGATTTGAACTAAGTTTAATGGATATACATAACCGTTCTCATCGACAGAATTAATAGTTTTAACAACTCTTCCTTGGGCTGTTTTGCCGAGAAACATAACATCACCACCAAGTAAAAGATATAATTCGTATTTATTATATCTTATTTTATATTGTAATACAAGAATTTTATTATAAAAACGTGAAAAATGATATTTAATATAAAGCAAAACGGACAACTCCGAAGAGTTGCCCGTTTTTATTTTTTATTCGGTTTGCAGATTTAGGTTTATGCCATTGTCTGAAGTAAATCAACAAGTGAAGCAATAACCGTATCGGTATCACCCTTAAGAACAGGAAGTACCTGGTCTACAACACCTGAAACTGTTTCGTTGCCGCCAACAAGACCGGTTACAAGTGAACTAATCTTCTTGAAGTTGTCGCCTGCGTTTACAGTTTCGATTAAGTAGCTGAGAACTGCGATGAGAGTTTCTGAAGAGTTACCCTTAACGTAAATTCTTGTGCCGTAAGTAGCAGCCTGTGATGCGTCGGTAATTACCTTACCGTGGCTTGCAAGCTGTAACCAATTAATGTCGTTAAGCTTAATTCCAAGCGGTGCGCCCTTAATCTTAATCATTCCAAGAATGTTATTAAGAAGAGGAACGATAGCGTCAGCACCGAGGAGCGGCTTAAGTGTTGCGTTAATATCATAGATATCAAGCTTGAAGTTTGATACGCCAATCTTGCCGAGGAGAGAGTTAAGGTCAACCTTAAGTGCCTTAAGAAGGGCAGGTAAGAGAGTGTTGAGGTCAACTACAGGCTTGACAGCGTCTATAAGTGCAGAGATAGGAGTGAGGAGATTGTCAAGAATCTGGCAAAGTCCGTTATTACCGATGAAGAGTGCAAGGTTTGGAAGCATTTCAAATAATGTTTCGAGAGGAGCATTGAGAATATCCTCAACCTTATCCCAGATAGGATTGATAATGTCAAGAAGAACATTATCATAAGCTTTCTTCATATCTTCTCTGTACTGATACTGAGTCTTAACGTTATACATTGAGAATGCTTCCATAAGAGGAACGATTGATGATGTATAACCGTTAGAACCAGGGATTCTTACGATATCGAAAAGACCGAGGTATGCGTCATTAAGAAGTACATCAAGTACGCCGAATACAGGACGAAGAACTGCAACGAGTGCATGGAAGAATGAATCTCTGTCCTTAACGCCCCACTTAAGAGCTGATGTATTAACCTTTGACCAAGAACCAGCCTTAGCGATTACGCTTGCATTAGCTGCATAAGTTTTGCCGTAAGTTTCGTCTGTAAGGAGCTTAGCAACATTGCTTGTTGAGAAGTCGATACCTGTTTGTGCAAGGAGGGAAACGAGTGAGCCGTCGCCAACCTTAACCTTTTCAACTGCACCGTAAAGACCGGTGAGAAGTGAGTTAACAATGTCATCCTTGAAGAGGAGGCCGCTGATTAAGTTGTTAAGACCGCCTTTAATTAAACTGCCAACAAGTCCGTCAAGCATAGGAGGAAGATTCTTAAGGAAGTCAACGTCTACGCCCTTAGGATATGAGAAGTCGAATGAGCCTGTCTTATATGCGGTGTAATCCCAGAATGCATTAGTAGGTTCGCCTGTTAAGAAGTAGAATACTGCACGAACGATATCATCTTTTTCAGCCATGCTGATTGTAGTGAATACACTTGAGATGATTGACTTGAGCATACTGTTCTTCTTAATAGCGCCAATTGAAGAAACAAGTGATTTGATTGGTTTAGCGTTCTTAATAAGAGTGTCTGCCACATAGCGGAGAACTGCAACGAGAACCTCGCCCTTGTCAGCAATTACTTCCTTATTAGTGAACTTGCCTTCGGCATTCTTAGCATGCGACTTAGAGGTTACAACCTTGCCGTGAGCAGCGATTGTTGACCACTTGAAATCAGGAAGCTTGATGCCTGTTTTCTTAAGTAAGCTGTTAATAAGCGGAACAACGATGTCCTGAATGTTGCAAGACTTGAGGTCTGCAAGCTTAATGTTAAGCTTAACGCCCCTAACCTTAAGCAAGCTTGTTAAATACTTGCCAAGGTCCTTGCCAAGAACCGCTGAAATAATCTTATCAACGTCTAAACCTGCTGACTTAGCAGTTTTAACAATGTTTGTAATCGGAGCAAGGAGATTATCAAGAAGCTGGCCGATACCGTTGTTATCAATGAAGTATGCAAGGTTAGGAAGAACTGATGTAATTGTTTCAAATGGCTTGTCGAGAACTTGGTCAACAAAGCTCATAAGAGGATTAAGAACATCAAGAAGTACGTTATCCTTAGCCTTCTTGCAATCCTTCTGATACTGTGCAAATGTCTTAATCTTGCTGTTGCTTACCTGAAGAACATCAAGAAGAGGAATGATTGCACCTTCATAGCCGTTAATGCCGTTTACGCCGACATTGAGTGCGTTAAGGTCAAGCTTAATTGTTGAAAGCTTAGAGTCGGCATTCATTGAATCCTTAGCTGTAAGAGTAAGAACACCGTTCTTAAGCTCATAGGTAAGAGCAATCTTGCTTGCTACCTTGCCGTCGCTTCCCTTAATATCAAGAGTTGTTGAAGCCTTTGCAATTGTGATATTGCTAAGGTCAATCTTTCCTTCATTAAGGAATACGTTGAGAACACTGTTGAGAGGACGAAGAATTGCAACGAGTGCATGTACGAAGCCCTGCTCAGCCTTTGCGGAGCCATCCTTGAAGCCCCAGTTGATTGTTTTAACTTTCTTCCAGCTCTTAACCTTCTTGAGGGTTTTAGCTGCTGAAGAATAAGTTTTACCATAGCTCTTATCCATAAGTAAGCCTGCAACGCCCTTAGGTGAAACAGTAATGCCTGCCATATTGAGATAAGGTGAAATAGTCTTTTTGTCAAGTGCACCATAAAGTGCCTTAGCAAGTGAAGTGAGGTTAGCGTTTGTAAATACCAAACCGCTTACAACACCCTTAAGATTTGATGCGTCAACTACGCCAAAGTTAGTGAGAAGAGCCATAACTGCGTCAACTGCACTGTCAAGCTGGGTGATAGCAGATTCAGCATCATAAGAAGAAATACCGTCAGGGTACTTGAACTTTAATGAAGTTCCCTTGTATTTGCTGTAAGCCCAATAAACTTCTGTAGGTGACTGTGTGAAGTCGAGAAGCTTGCCTACAATCTTAAGAAGTCCCATACCGTCAAGCTTACCTGTTTCGATATACTTGATGAGCTTCTTAACACCTGAGCTTACCTTGTTGTTGCCCATAATCAAACCGATGATTGTGGAAAGGTTATGATTTGTCTTTACAAATTCAACAACATAATCGAGTACGTATACAAGTGTTTGAGCAGGAGTTGTTGTCTTGCCAAGCTTGTTCCAATTAATGTTGTTAAGTTTAATACCTGTCTTTGCAAGAAGGGTATTAATAATAGGAATAATGTTGTTGCCTGAAAGAGCATAGCCCTTAACCTTAAGTCCAAGCTCTTGCTTGTCGTTAACTGTGATTAAATCACCGAATGTCTTAGTAACGATACCTTCAAGCAGCGCTGCAAGTGACGGTGATGCGGCACCAAGCTTATCACTCTTAATCTTAAGAATGTTGGCTGCGCCGTTGAGCTCGTTTGCAATAGCCTTAACTGCGCTTGAAACAACAGAAGCAAGTGTAGGAGTTGTTGTATCGTCTAATACAACGCCGATAGCCGACACAATATTGAGCAATGTTGTTGCAGGCTTTTCAAGGAACTTGTCAAGAAGTGAAACTATTGGATTAACAATACCGGTGAATACTTCATCACGGTATGGATTGCTCTTATCTGCAAACTTAGTAGGAGTATCAACTGTGATGCCTGTCTTTTGAGCTATTGTATTAAGAACAGGGTAGAGAGCATTTTCATAAATGCCTGTATCAATAAGAACTACGCCGAGGATAGAGGTGAGAAGTCTGAGTGAGGTTGAAAGACCTGTCATAAATTCATCTCTGTTGCCTGCTGTGATGCCCCAATTAATGCTTACGTTAAGAGTACCGTTGTCATTAACTGCGTCACTCCAACTGTCAAGCTTAGAAAGCTTCTTGCTTGCGTTCTTAATGCCTGTGTCCTTAATTCTTACAGATAATGAGTCAGGAGAAATAAGTCCGTTGACTGCTTCACTGATAAGATTGTATTTTGCTGTCACGTCTGCAGTACCATTATTATATGTATAAGAGTATGCATACTTGTCTGTAAGTCCTGCAACAAGTGTTTCGACGAGAGCATAGGTTCTTACTACTACTGTTGTAAGACCTTCGTTTGTGTAGATATCCTTAGGATTAACGTTACCATTTGAATCAGGAGTACGTGCATCCTCGCCATTAAGATAATATAAATAGGTATTAAGTAAATCAATTGTTGCGTTTGATGCATTTGCACCAATGTAATTTGAAAGTAATGAAATTACGCCGGCAATAATGTTACTTGTCTTGTTGATTGAATAGCCGTTTACGCTTGAATCCGTAAGGAGAGATGACAATGTTTTATCAAGCTTAGCTATTGTGTTATCAACGTTCTTCATATCGCTGCTCTTATGTGCTGAAATATCAACTGAAGAGTTAGGAGTTGCAACTGCCTGTGTAGTGGCAGGTGATGAAGAATTATTGTTATTGTTATTATTGTTGTTATTGTTGTTATTTGACTTGAATGAATTGATAAGTGCCTTAACAACGTCAACAAGCTTGCTTACATTAGTAATAAGGAAGTAAGCGTTATCTCTGTCAAGACCTACAAATCCGCTTGATTGCGGTTCAAATGTGAAGCTGTACTTGCTGTCACGTGTAATCTGGAAGATACTGTTGAAAAGGTCTGTAAGAGCACTTGTTTCGGTGAAACCGCCTACTGAATTGAGAAGACCTGTAATAATAGGAAGGTTCTTTTCAAATTCACTGCCCTTAGAGCTGATTACGTTGTTTACAAGACCGAGAATAGCGTCAAGCCAATCCTCTACGAATACACCTACAAAGCAGTCAAAAATCTTTGTCGGGTTTGGATTAGCGGCAAAATTCTTGAACTCTGTCATCTTAGAGTTGCTTACTGCGCCGTTTGAATCCGTAACAATCTTGCCCTTGTAGCAATATGTCCATGCATCCTTGCGTACGCCGTATTTGTCAGCTGCAAGGTTTTCCATAATGTCAAAGAGCTGAGGAATTGCAACCATAAGGTTGTTAAGACCTGAGTTGATGACTTTTCCTCCGTCATCATGGCCCTTAACCTGGTCTCTGTACTTAGGAGTGCTAACGTATGTGTCAACTGCAGTAGTGAAGAGGCCAGCAATTTCTGTTACCAATTCATAAAGACCTGCGCCAACCTGTCCGTTTGAAGCTGTGATTGCTTTCTTAAGGATACCCTCAAGGTCGCTGAGCTTAGCATACTTGAGAGCCTTATCGGCAATGTAAATACCTGTAATCTTAGGTACGCCTGCTTCATATGTGTATTTAACGTTAAACTTAGTAGTGCTTGAAACGTTAGCAAGTACATCTGCAAGAGAACCGCTTACGCCATTATAAGAATAGGTATAAGAACCGTCGCTGTTCTTTGTGTATGTGATTGCTTTGCCGTAGCTATCTACAACCTTGTCATACTTAAGTACGTAGTCAGGAGTTGCGATAATGTCGCCGGCTGAGAAGTTCTTGGTTACAAAGGTATCGTCAGAAGATTCTGAAATGTAGCCTGTTTTCTCATTACCGCCGTTCCAATAAGTACCGCCGAATTCCTCAAACTTGCCATCTCTCTGGAGCCAATGCATAAGCTGAGGAAGCATAGCGTTGAGGTCCCAAGCAAGCTGACTGATTCCGATGTATGAGCCGGTGTCTGCAGTCATATTTTTGAGTGGCTCAATAAGGTCAATAACAGAATAGAGGAAGCCTTCTTGGTTATTTCTTTGCGAATTGCCGATTTCAGAGAAAAGAATAGGATCAAGAAGCTCGTCAATTACTACTGTAAGTAAAGGAAGAAGGTTTACGACTGTCTTAATCGGGTCGTTAACAAGATTCTTCCAAACATCGGTAAGAGTGTCCTTAAGATTTACGTTTGTCTTAAGAAGTGACTTAAGCACAGCGTCAACCGTTTTACCGATATCTGTACTTGGGTCAACGATATCGCCGATTGTGTTGTTGAGAATAAGGTTTGTAATCTCGGTACCTGCCGAACCTGTAAGGTCAACATTTTTACCGTTGAGAATTTCCTTTTGAGCGTCGGTAAGAACGATACCTGAAGTTTGAGAAGCTTTTTTCTTTACAATATCATCAAGTACGAGTTGAACGTTAAGAAGGAATTTGAAAGAATACTTATAGCTGTATGTATAAGTAGTGCTATCTGTGCCAAGGTCGTTTGTATCAACGCCTAAGTATTCAGATGCAATCTTAGTAACAATGTAGTCGTAAGAAGCTGCAACCCATTCGTTGATTAATGGCTTGCTGTAATTATTTGAATTAGTTACAGGGTCAGACTTAAGTGCGTTAATGCCGACACCCGGGTCTGAACGTGAAGCATCAACAAGTGAATTAACAGGCAAGTATTTTGTTTTGTCAATATGCGAACGGTTTTTAGCAAAGCCGCCAAATGAACCTAACAAATTATTGTAATTTGTTGAATTCTTTTTTTGGTTAGCTGCAATAAGAGACCAAAACTCTGAAGTGTAACTGCCTTTAAGTGAAGCAGGAACAATGACTGTTTTGTTCTTTTTGTCGGCATATTTATCGTTAAAGGTAACTTCGCCGTCCCTAAAGTAGTTTGTTACAACATTAGTGGTGGCGTTTGCACCGCCGACGCTGGAGAAGAATGCACGCAACTGAGTAAGTTCGTCATCGCTGATGAAGAAACTGTCACCCTCTTGCCAATTTGCATCATATCCTTTTGGAAGCTTAGCATTGATTTCGGAATTAAGCTTGTTGAGGTCAACGCCGTTTCCGTTATTACCGAAACGTACAACCATACCCTTAAGTATATCAGTGTAATACGGAGAAGTGGTTGTGTCGACATTACCGTTCATAAGTGCTTTTTTGCACAAATCGGTCTTAATAGTGTTGCCTACTACATATTCGATATATGACTCGATTTGGTAATCTGTTGTCATGCCCTCTTTTTGTGCAAGAGTCTCGAAAGAAGCATCTTCGGCAACGCCTAATTTAGCGGCAACAGCTTTTCTTGCGATTTCCTTAACAGTGTCATAAACATTGTTTTCGGTGTCGCTCACTGTGAAGCCCTTAAATGTCATAGGAACCTGATAAAGCGATGTGCTGTCAACTGTTTGGTTAAATGTTGCACCGCCGTCGCTTATCAATCTGATAAATTCGCTTGCTGAGATGAAGCTCTGACCGACACCGAAGTCGTAGTAAATAACGTCAGCCAAATCGTTAAGCTTAACGTTGATACCGTATGTTGCATACTTAATGTTAAGTGTGCCCATATAGTTGTTAACAACGGCTTGCTCATCAGCTGTGAGCTTAAAATCAAAGTTCTTCAACTGGTAAAGTGTGGCAGTATCATAAGTGTCACCGATAGCTTCGCCGTTAAGCTTAACTGTTTCAACAGCACCGCTTTTTACAGCTTCGGTATAACGCTTAGCAATTGCTTCTACCTTATCACTGTCTGTACCTTCCTTTATCTTTTGAGCATAAAGGTCGGCTAAATACCAAAGGCTGTTTGTTGAGAACTTGATAGTTTGACCTGCGGCATTGTAGCCTGAAACGGTACGTTCGCTTTCTTTACCGTATAACCATTCGTCAAGCTGATTTCTTGTGTCTTTAGATAAGTCTTTGTTGTCTTTGTACTTTAAGCAAAGGGCAGTAAGTGAAAAATAATCAATTGCGCCCGTTGAACCGCTTAAGTAGTTATAATCTTCAGGATTACCCATACCTGTCTGAATATAACTTGTTACAAAGTCTGACTGGCTTGTCTTTGCAAGTGCGCCGATAAGAGTCGGCTGCAATACGCCGAGTAAATCCTGAAGTGTTGTTTCACTTGCGATTTGCTCTTTTTCTTTGGTGGTAAGTTCCGCTGCGGTCTTACCTAACTTTTTAGCACCCTTTTCATAAACAGGCTTGCTTATTGCCTCAATGCCCATGAGAAGGGAAGGCAGCTGGTCTGCCAATTTGTTAAGTGTGTCGAATGCCGAATCGGCGTCAACACTTGTCGTTTTCCAAAGCGGGTTGTCATTACTCTTGGCGAACGCAGTAAATCCAACCGAGCATGTGGTCACGACCATTACTACAGCTAAGAAAAAGCTGAGTATCTTTTTGCTCGTTCTCATATAAATCTCTCTCTCCTTTACATATGATTTACGAACTTGTCGTATGGTAACGCATTTTTTGGATAATGCGCCGAGCAGTATTTGTTCACAGTTTCTACACAAAAAACTGCTTTTTAGGCGCAGGATATCCACACGCGTATTAACAAATACAATATATTTATAACAAATAAAAACTTATAAGTCAATAATTTTATAACATATTTTGAATTTATTGTGAATTTTCACATATTTTAGCATTGATTTTTGACGATAGAGAGTTGCAAAATAGACAATACAACATAAAAAGTCTAACAAACATAATTCGACAGAAAATTGACTGTAAAACGTAATATAGTCCATATAAAGTCGAGTAAAATTCTGTTCGATTTGTAAAGGCAAACATCTTTACAAATGTAAATTTTGTGTAAAGTATCACAGCTTTACTTGCGGAAAATCAAGCGTTTTTTGGCGCCAAATTATAAACAAATTGTAAACTTTTAGTTAATAATTTGTGCAAGGTGTCAAAAATAAGTTTGCTTTTTTGGACATTGTTACAAAAATATCATTTGTCGTTTGTCTTTATTGACTTTTTTGTTGCCTTATGTAATAATTATAATGTGTTTAAAGCACATATTGCGCAGTTTTTGGTGCAACGGTTTGGCTTTGCCGACCTTCAGTCTAATTCAGATTGCCTGATGGTCAGAGATTGTGACAGGCTCCCCTGCAATATGTTAACACTTTATTATTTAATTATTTTAAATTTAATGGAGGTAAAAAATGAAAACGAAGGCAAAAAAGTTTTCACATAAGCTTCTGGCATTATTTATGGCAGTGCTTATGGCAGCTTCCTGCTTTACCGGTGCTTTAACTGCTTATGCTGATACTATGAGCAGTGAAAAGACATATGCCGACGATTCAATCGAATATAACGATTTGGCGTGGGCTATTCTTTCCGATGAACAGGTAGCTACAGCTTTACTTGACTATGCTGATTTGATGCTTTCCGAATACGGTCCGCAGATTGATAAGCTTCTTGAAAACCTTCCATCAAGTATTACCCAGTATATCACATGGGACAGCAACAGCCGTACACTTAAGCTTAATGCTTTTGGTCTTATTAAAAAAGACATTCCGGTACGTACTCACAGTGTTGATGAAATTTTCTATACACTTAGGGGTGTCGCTGATCTTCTTAATCAATACGGTAACTTACTCGGTGATGCCGGCAACCTTAACTTTAAGGCTGTTGCTACTAAGGATTGGAGTATTTCAAGAGAAACTGCATCTTCAACTGATATTTTAAGAAGCGTAATCGGTATTTTCCAAAACCTTTCTTGCGACTATAACGGCACTGATATTTTAGGCAAGGTGCTTAGAGGTGAATTTACTCTCGGTACTCTCGGTAACGTTGCAAACCTTGACGTATATAAGATTATAGGTAATCTTTTGGGTTTTACAGATACGAAGTATAAAACAAACTTAGTATACAATGTTGCTCAAAACCTTATTTTCCAATATACTAATTGGTATACAGAAGATGAAATTAATAATTTCAAGAACGGTACTGCAACATGGGTTTATGATGACCAGCTTATTAATAAACTTACAACAGAGCTTCTTGATAAGATTAGTGTACTTGTTACATATAATCAAGAATACACAGATGCTGATTCGCAAACAGCAATTCAGGATACATCGGCTACACGTTATTTGAAGATTAAAGCTGAAATGAAGGCAAGCGGTTCTGACTATGCTACTGCAGCTGCAAAGCTTGGTTATGACCCTAACCTTATATATTCAGATGAATTTAAAGATGATGAGGGTAATCCTCTTAACGTTCTTCTTTTTGCTTACGGTGCTCCTGACAAAAACGGTTATGCAACAGAATCAACCACAAAGGTAACACTTAAGGCAACCGATAATCTTTTTGATTTCAGTTACAGAGCTCTTGATCTTGCTTGGGATACAGTTCTCAAGGGTACAGTCAAACTCCTTCACGTAAATGACGGATTTGATAAGGGTCACGGCGCTAACTTTGATAACAACTATTATTATTTCTTCGACCAAAAGGGCGAGTGGAATGATAATGATGTTGCTGCAAACTATACACAGGCTAAGCTCGATCAATGGGCAAATGCAGTATATAAGGATTATAAGTTTGACACAGCAGATGATTTCCTTGCTTATGTTAAGAAGACGGTAACTTATGACCGTACAGCTGCCGAGGACTCAACAGGTTCTTGGAAAGATATCGACGCAACGAGACTTTTCGCTAAGTTAAGATACAGCCCACTTGCTGATTACGGCTTTAACGTAACAACAGGTCCTATCAATCTTTACTTTGCAGAAACAGGTACTCCAAACCTCGATAAGTTCTTTAGCGAAAGCTATTCAAAGTACAGCTCAATGGTAGCAGGCTTTAATGACGCACTTGTTGCAGCAGTTAAGGACTTGTTCCCACAGAGTGGCAATGTTATCGGCACACGTCCTGAAATGACAACAACCGGTGATTTTGCAACTATTGACGCAGCAGCAATTAAGTCAATCGTTTCAACACTCGTTGGCAACGCTTGCAAGATGGTTCAGTACACAGCAGACGCTACAGACGCTAACATTCTTAAAGCTTTCTACGCAAAGAACGGCGCCAGCGCTGCTCTTACAGAGAAGAATCTTGAAGAAGCAATGATTCCTATGCTCGTTGCTTGTATCGGTCAGGTAAATCTTGGCTCAGGCAAGCTTGAGAAAATTATCCATCCTTCTGATTGGGACGGATGTAAGGATGCAGAAGCAGTAGCTTATGTATGCCTTAAGGAATATTTATCATACTCAATGCCTAACAAGGATTATTCAAAGCTTGTAAAGATTGGCAGCGACGGAACAATCAATGCAACACTTGAAGGCACAATTCTTCCAATGGCTCGTGACGCAGTTGCTTATGTAATTGAGGCTTACGTTCCTCTTGAGGACGAAAACGGCAATACTTGGAAGACAGAGTCAGCAGCTGTTGATTCTAAAACAACACTCTTTGACCTTCTTAATTCTGTAGTTTGCTACTACGGTGGCGACCATGCAATGGAGAAGGATGTAAATAAGGGCGAAAGAGCTATGGGCGTAGGTGCTCTCCTCGGTATTTGTGATGAAAACGGCAACAGCCTTATCACAACAAAGAATACTCTTTGGGAAAACATTAATGCAATAGCTAATAAGCTTATGCCTGTTCTCGGTACACTTCAGGGTACAGGTTATGCTAAATTCAATTCAGAGGAACTTATTTGGAACAACATTGTTCTTTCATTCCTTGATATTGGTAAAGAAAATTCAAAGACAGGTCTTTGCGGCGTATCTAACTTCCTTAACCAGTTATTTACAATCGTTTCTGCAGAGCCTATCCAAAAGACTTCAATCGTCGTAACAATTTATGATTTACTTAAGGATCTCATTAACGGATTGTTTGGCGCACGTTACAGCGGACAGAGCTTTAAGACAATCGTTCCTAATGCTACAAGTGCTCATCCGTTTGATGATTTCTTCCAGGTTAAGGTACTCGCAGGTACAAGCAAGAGCTTGGGTGCATTCCAAAAGCTTATCTGTAACTTCGTAGAGTTCGGCGGATACGGTACAAACGGTCCTAAGACCTACTCTGATTCTATTATCAGAGGTATCTGTTTTGCAGTACAGGCAGTTAACAGCTTCCTTCCTAATGCATTGACTACACTTGGTCAGCATCAGCTCAAGATGGCTACTGCTTCATTCGGTTCTAACACCGTAACAGGCTGTACTTCAGGTGAACCTTATGATGATGTACTTACTGTTACAAACAACTCGGTAGGTATCAATGCATCGTACATCAAGGACGGCAAGCCTACTCAGCTTTCACGTTACTATGTAAAGATTACAAGCGTGCTTCAATATGATGTTTATAATCCGGAAACTCCTGAGGAATTATCTTTCCCTGAAACTCCTATTGAGCCGGGTAAGAATGCTGAACTTAATATTTCAGTTCCGTTCGAAGTTTCAGGTTCTGATACAACAAACACATGCCGTGTTGTTGTAAATTATGATATCGTTGATGATCAGGGCAATGTTCTTTATGGAGGCAATACTGTAACAGCTTATAAGCTTCTTACAAGTGAAGTAAGCTTCAGAAATGCTCTTTATGATGCTGATTATAACTTCAACACTACATTCCAGCAGACAGACGGCACTGACAGAGAAGAAAACGGTGTAACCGTTCATTCTCTTACAGGTATCGGCGGTAATATCTCTGCAAACTATCCTGATAAGATGGTTATCGCTTCTAACAAGCTTAACGAAATCGCTCAGTATTCATTCTTTATGAAGGGCGGCAGTAAGGAAAAGAGCATTGACGGTGTATTCTTCTTTGACAGAAAATCCGGCTATGAATCAAATAACCTTACTACTGCAGCTAAGTCATTCGATGATTCTAATTTAACAACAGTAAATATCGGCGAAAATAACGCTATTGCTCGTTGGGATAAGTCAACAGGTGATCTTCTTAAGATTGGTATGTATGACTATCGTGTAGAAACATCTGCAGGCTCAGGCGAATTCGGCGAATGGCAGCGTAACCGTACAAACGCTTCTACAGGTAGCGGCCTTGGTGCTGTTGACTACTACAGAGGTTATACTTCTGAGGAAATCGGTAACATTTCAAAGCAAAATGAGGGCAAGGAGATTGAAACAAGAACTCACGTTGCATTCACTCTTCAGGAAGCACTTGATGCTAAGATTATTGCCGGTTACCATATCAATGAAAGCGGTATTTATGATACAATGTATCTTAAGACCGGTGGTAAATATAACTATGATAACATCTTTAATATGGTTACACTCGGTACCGGTATTGATGCTATCTATATAAATACCTCAAAGCAAACATTTGGTTCAAATGCTGTTAATAACTACAGACCGTTTGGTTTCGACGGTGAGGCTACTGTTAAGACCGGCACTTATGATGTTAATGTTAACTTCTATAATTCAGGTTCTTATAAGACAGGCAGCTTCCAGCTTGTTATCGGTGAAAGCGGTTCAGCCGGCTCACTTGATAAGAACTATAAAGAACTTGCCAATATCATGGCTAACTATAAAACATCCGACTTCAAAGAGGATGCATCTATCGGTTCAGTTTATGATTTGGCTAAGGATGCTCTTATGAATGTACTTAGCGTTCAGTCAGCTCCTTACACTGCTGAATCAGCTCTTACTCAGTCAGATAAAACAGAGTATGCAGTTACAACTTCAGTTACAACTTCCGCAACAGGCGATCGTGCATACGTTCCTTACTCAACCTCTAACGAAACAGTAACATTTACTGTAAAGGGTACTCAGGTAAGCTACACAATCCCTGAATCGGTTAAAGCAACTGCTTATGTCGGCGGCACAATAGACGCTACAACAGGTGCAACCAGTGGCGGCGTAAAGGGAATTTACTATTCTGATGAGAAATGTACAATGCCTATTTACTCACCAAAACCGCTTACATCATCAGATGTTAAGAATGGCAAGGATGCTGCATTGGCTAATGTAACACTCGGTCAGGACGGTAACTATTACCTTACTAACTCAGTTAAGTATGCTACAAAATGGGATCTCGATACATATCCTGGCGGCCCATGGCAGAGACCGACAACTACTCAGGATACAAACAAAGATAACGAGCCTCTTTATAATCAGGTTCAATATGTATACAGAAATGATGAAGGCAAAAAGTGCAACTCAGGCGATAATTGGGCATGTAAGTTCCCATCAGCTGAGTATCAGCTCATTCCTAACTCAGGCGAGATGGATTCAGTAGATAATCGTGGTATTGCTACTCAGGCTAATGACAGACTTGAATATGTTCTTAGCGTAGTTAAGTCTCACCTTATCAGCTCATCATCAACACTCTACAATGAGATTTCTGAGCTTAGAAATGGTCTTGAAGAAATTAACTTTGATATTCTTACATATAATAAGATGGTAGAATATGCAAAGAAGGCTGAACAGCAGTATACAGTTGACGTTGATTACGTTGACGCAACAACAGGCAAGACTGTTGAAAGAAACGGTATGTCTTATGTTGACGCTGCTAAGCTTATGAATGACCTCAAGAATGCAGGTACTAAGTTTACTTATACCACAGCTTCTGAAGTATCTTCTGTTCAGGCAAAAGAATACGTTAAACTCTTTAACATATTCGCTTCTGCAGTTATTGAACGTGGTTACCAGGGCAAGCAGCTTGAAAATGAAATCAAGTGTGCATCGGGTAATGCTTACTCAATGCTTAAGGCAACACCTGCTACATACAATGAAGACGGTACAGTTGCTACTGAAGCAACCGTATCTAAGAATGGCGTAGCAGCTAACCCACGCTTTGGTTCATTTGATGCATCAGGTAAGCTTGTTAACGAAGGCACAACAAAGTACTCATCAGCATCTTGGAACAGATACGTGAGAGCTCTTGCTGCCGCAGTTGACCTTGCTAACTATGGTAACGGTTCTTATAAGTATAAGAATTCCGGCACATTCAATATCAATGACCGTAAGAACTATGACGCTCAGCTTGCTAAGATTTACAATGTTGATACTGAACTTCAGGCAGCTGAAATCGGTCTTACCGAGTTTGAGAGCTGTGAGCTTACTGTAACTCCTGTTGCAGGTGCTAAAGTAACAATCGACGGTGTTGCTTACTCAGGTCCTGTAGCTGTAGAAAAGGGTCAGGTTGTTTCAATCAATGTAACAGCAGAGGATGGTTATACTCTTAAACCTGAACTTACTGTTAACGGCGACAAACTTACATTTGACGATACAGCAACAGCATTCCCATATGAGCTTACTGTTACAGGCAATACTACAATCGTTCCTTCGGTTGAGTCATTGGCTCCGTCAACTCATAATGTTACTGCTTCACTTGTTGTAGCAACATCTTCAAAGGGTGCTACTAACAATAAGGGCGTAAACGGAACATATAAAGTAACTGTTTATGACAGTGCAAACACTCCTGTTCTTGAAAAGCCATTTGACCTTACAACTGATGCAAACGAGATTAGTCTTGACCTTGCACCTGGCACATATACAGTAACAATTACTTCTGAATTCGCTCTTGCACGTACAGTAAGCATTGTTGTTGGTGACGCTGATATTGCAGGTCCTGCAATTGCAATGGTTGTTTGTGACTACAATAAGGATGGCAATGTAACCGGCGCAGATGCTACTGCTGTATATTCAGCTGCTTCTAAGGCTGCTGATCTTCGTTATGACCTTAACGGTGACGGCTCGGTAACCGGTGCGGATGCTACAACTGTTTATGCTATTGCATCATCTGCTATCGCACTTCCTGCTGTTACTATTAAGTAATATTAGCTTCTATACTTCTTAGGGGCGAAAGTCCCTAAGAAGTTTTACTTGAAAATTACGATAACTTGTGTTATCATTTAATTAAGCAGAGCTATGGCTTTGCTTTGTCTTGATATATTCGGCTTTTGCCGTTTATATACTATGCCCGCTTTGGGCGGGGAGGCTATGGGCAGTTTCGTTTAGTAAATATTTAGTGTTTCACGGTGTTTGGCTTTTGCCAAAGTTGCTTGGTTTCATATTTTTATGTTTTCTGACCGATTTTGTCTTTGCCCTTCACGGCGATTCTGCTTCTCCCCAAATTAAGCAATTTTTTTAACAAGGAGGTAACACCAATGAATACAATTGCGAAAAAACGAGTAGGTGTTATTTTCGGTACACTTGCGTTTTTGGCTTTTGTTGCGCTTGTTGTGTGCCTTCCTCGTACTTCGTATGCTGCTGCGCTCGGAACGGAGAGCCCGAACGTTTATTGCACATACACAGATTCTAACGGCAAACAATACGACGGTGATAAGTTACCTGCCGGTACATACGACGTCAGCTTTTATTTAGAGGGCGTCACCGAGTTATCGGTTGTGCAGGTTACATCAACCTATTCTTCGGATGTATCGGTGCAGAGTGAGCCTAAGGCTCTTCTTTCTGATGAGGTTGCCGGCGTATCTTCGATGGGAACCGTAACGAATGATTCTAATTTGGTATTCGGCTTTGTTTCAGATGCTGACACTTGTTCATCTGTAACAAAGGACGGCACGTTGCTTGCAACCTTCTCGGTTGCTTTTGCAAAGGATTGTGACGCCGCTGATGTTATTTCGGTTTCAACAGACCCAAATAAGACTTTCGTTTTGGCTAATTATAATGACGGATTTGACGATGAGTACGCTCTTGTTACCGAATCTGCCGATTATCCCGGTTCTCTATATTTAATGACCTGTGACGTTTCACCGTCAACCGGTCATAGCGTAAACGGTTCGCTTGTTATTATGACAGATGCGAAAGGCAATACTGCCAACAGTCCTGTTTACGGTGAATATACGGTTAACGTATATTCCGATTCAGCTCGTACCGAGCTTGTCGGTACAACCACATCATCTCTTAAAGATGGTGTAAACGCTTTCTCTATTGATTCGTTAAAGGACGGAACCTACTATCTTTCAATCTCGTCTGATTATGCAATAGCTCGTAATGACGTTACCGTTATCGTAAACGGTGCCGATATTACTAATGCGGTTATCCCTATGATGGCTTGTGATTTTAATAAGGATGGTATAATTACAGCTGCCGATGCAACAAGTGTATATCTTTTTGCTTCAAAGCAAACGGATTTAAACTATGACCTTAACGGTGACGGCGTTGTAACAGGCGCCGATGCAACAGCAATTTATGCATGTTCATCCGGTTCCGGTTATTATAACGGATTAGAGATAAAGTGATTTTTTTCAAAATAAATAAAGGGGATTTCTAAGTGAAAAAGACATTTAGAAAAGCAATAGCTGTTCTTCTTGCAGTTCTTATGGTTGCATTCTCCGTTCCGTTTTCTGCTTTAGCAGGTACTCCTGATGCGCCGGATATGTTCGGTGAAACAAATTATACTGTTACTAAAAACAGAAAATGGTGGGTTGATGACGGCGTTGATACAAGCCTTTCAAAGCTTCAGTCAACTCCTGAATATTGGAGCTATAACAGCGACGAAACTTATAACCAAATGGGTTCATGGAGTTTAAGCTTCGGTGGACGATTTGAAGATTATGGAAATAGTGGCTATGAAGACCATCGTAATGACTATAAGCCTGTAATTGCTGCAACAGTATCTTCACAGGGTACTAATGCAGGTATGAAAGAGGCTATTGCAAAAGTTAAAGATAAATCAGATACAAACGCAATTAAAAACTATGCTGCATCATACTTTCAGAATTACTATGGCATGGATGCGTCACATACTTATGAAGCCGTTAAGACAGCTAAAAATATTCTTAACCCTGCAACACTTAAGGCAGGCGATCGTATTGCTGTAACAGTTGAATTTGGTGGTTTTGACGTTCTTCAAAACGGTCAGTTCAAGGGTAAGTTCAATAAGGAATACCTTAAAGCTGCAGCTTATTCTTCAAAGCCATCACGTGGCGATACATGGAAGGCTGTTTCTTCAGGTGCTGCAGGTTGTATAGCCGATGGCACTCAGTTTTATCCTACAGCGTTAGCCTTTGCAGGAAACAATGTAAATGTTGAAGATGGTACATTCTATGGTGCAGTTACAGGTAAGGCTGCTGTAGCAGGTGATCAGTCAGTATCTAACTTTATTGGTACTGCAGACGGCGTAAAACCATTCGGTAAGTATGGTATTGTTTCTTTTGTATATAGTTTTGAGGTTCTTCAAGACTGCGACCTTTCAGATGTATTTACATTTGACACAGATATTGCCGGTACAGAGTTTGAGCCTTATTACAGAACTTCACTCGACGGTACTGGTGAACCGAATAACACTAATGCTGTAAATCCTGAATTGTTCCTTATTACACATGACGATACAGATAGCACTTTTGCTAACTGGGCATTAATTTGGACAGATTATGCAAAGGAATCAACACCTGAAACTAAGACTTATACTATTACATTTAATGACATCAACGGCAAGACTGTTGATACGCAGACAGTTAAAGAAGGCGAAACTCCAACAGTTCCTTCAACAAATACTGCTGCAGCTGTAAATTATAAGAGCGATAATAAGCACGAAGTAACAACTTACTCATGGCCTGCAGTATCAGCTGCTACTGCAGATACTACTTATACTGAGGTTGCTACTACAGCTGAGGAAAATTGTAACATTACTTATGCAGAGACAAGCAAGCATACACTTGTTTCAGGTACTGTTCTTACAGGAACATGTACTGTATGTAATCATGTAGATACTCAGACTAAGGACGATAAGCTTGACGGTACAGCTTACTATGCTGCACTTGCTAAGGCAGAGGCTGTAAAGGCTGACGATTACACAGCAGAATCTTATGCTAAGGTAACAGCTGCTCTTGAGACTTATGCTCAGGCTAAGGTTGAAGCTTATACAGATCAGGCACAGGTAACTGCTGCTGCTACTGCTCTTGAAGATGCAGTTAAGGGTCTTGTTAAGGTTTATACAATCACATTTACAAACGCCGCAGGCACTGTAGTTGATACTCAGAAGCTTGCTGCAGGCGCTACTCCTGTAGCTCCAAAGACAAATACTGCTGATACAACTGCTACACCGGCAGGTAGTAAACAGCACAGCCATACAACTTATAGCTGGCCGGCAGTTTCTGCTGTAACAGCAAACGCTAACTATGACGAAGTTGCTAAGGTTGTAACAGAAGATTGCACAAAGGGTAAACCTGTTGTAACAGAGCCTACACTTGATAAGCCGGGTTCAGAAGTTACAAGCTGTACAATTTGCGGTCAGGTTCTCGAAACTAAGGTTCTTCCTCAGCTTAAGGGTTATGATATCACAGTTGCTAAGACTGCTTACGGTACAACAACTCTTAACAGCGAGGACGCAACAAACGGTAAGACTACTAAGGTTCCTGCTAACTCAACTGTAACTCTTACAGCTCAGGCTAATGAGGGTGCAGAGTTCGTAGGTTGGAAGGTTGCTAACAAGCTCGTTTCAACTAACGAAACATATTCATTCACAGCAGTTGCTGATACAGAGGTAACTCCTGTATTTACAGAAACAGCTGAATCAACATTCGTAGTTGTATTCATTGATATGTACGGTAACGTTGTATCAACTCAGGAAGTAGCAAGCGGTGCTGACATTAAGGTTCCTGCAACTGCTCCTATCTATCCTGGTTATACATTCAAGGGCTGGGCTCTTACAAACGATGAGATTACCGCTCTTACAGAAGGTAAGACCATCAGAGCTATCTATGAGAAGGATGCTACTCAGACTTACACAGTTAAGGCTGCAGGCGCAACAATCACAGTTAACGGCACTGACTACACTGACAAGGCTGAAAATGTTGCATATGACGCTAAGGTAACAGTTACTAAGGCAGGCGCAACATCATGGACAGTAAACGGCGCAACAGTTGGTTACGGTGAATCATACTCATTCTTCTGTGCTTCGGATATCGAACTCACAGCAGTTACAAAGGCTGATGACACTTCTAAGACTCAGGTTGCTATCGTTTCAACAACTCGTCCTTCAGCTACAGATTGCGACGTTCTCTTTGTTGCAACACGTACTGTTGCTGATAATGAGACAGTAGTTAGCCAGGGCTTCGTATATGGTAAGAATGTAACAGCTTCTGACCTTACACTTGAAAACGTTGGCAATACTGCATCAGGTACAAATCCTGGTAAGGTTAGAGTTATTTATAACAACATCAACGCTTCACAGATTGGTTTGAACTACGGTCTTACTGCAAAGACAGGCGTTGCCGGCGCAAGAGCATTCGTAGTTACTAAGGATGCAGATGGTCATGTTCATACTTACTATTCAGAAGCATCACTTTACGACTATAATGCTTAATTAACACAATTTAGCAAAGCTTTCACCTCTGCCTTAAGGGGTGGAGGCGAGCTTTGATAAATTAAGGAGGACACACCTAATGAAAGAGCTTTATACAAAGCCGGTGTCAGAGGTTAATGAATTTTCTCAGACAGCTGATGTTATTACTACATCCGGTGGTACTGACTGGGGCTTCGGTGGAAATGACTAATCTGACACTTTGATTAAAGCATTTGGAGACGGCAGAAATGCCGTCTCTTTTTGCGTTTCTAAAACCTTGAATAAAAAAATAAACTAAATATTAATCATTCCCGAATATGACATTTTACCTTTAACTGTATATTGACAAATAATTAACAAACATATAAAATGAAATTGTAATTTATGACATAAGATGTATATTTTAGAGGGAGAATACTATGTCAAATAAGGAGTATGAATACAAATTCGATACTGTCAAGCCGCCTGATGATAGGGTGTACGATGACAGAGTGATGCATTATTATGAAAATCATTCAAACGAGCCTGCACGTCCATTGATTTTGGCACTCGGCAAGCATATTACAGACAGAGTTTTGTATAAATTGCCGTGGCTTCCAAAGGTAGGTAAA